>Ga0193704_1000014_pt1 | contig 26825 bp, 26 predicted proteins | sample U3m1metaG_FD_143047 | JGI IMG/M metagenome (GOLD analysis project Ga0193704, IMG submission 143047) | Soil microbial communities from a riparian zone of the East river system, Colorado, United States - U3m1 | ecosystem: Environmental > Terrestrial > Soil > Riparian zone | place: USA: East River... | reverse complement strand
TTCCAACTTTAGAATTATACAGCAACTACTTGCTTAGTTTTCTTCACTTTATTCGCCAATTACCTTCACTAGTACTCTCTTATTCCGTCGCCCATCAAACTCCCCATAAAATATCTGCTCCCACGGCCCAAAGTCTAGTTTTCCATTCGTAATGGCGACAACAACTTCACGCCCCATAATCTGGCGTTTCAGATGAGCATCAGCATTATCTTCTCCTGTCTCATTGTGTTTATATAGTTCAGTAGGAGCATGTGGTGCTAATTTCTCAAGCCACATGTCAAAATCTTCATGCAATCCAGTTTCATTATCATTTATGAAAACGCTAGCTGTAATATGCATCGCACTTGCCAAACATAGTCCATCTCTAATTTTGCTTTCTTCAACAATCTTTCTAACCTCTGAAGTTATGTTGATGAATGCACGTCTTGTATCGGTATTGAATGTAAGGTATTCTGTTTTAGACTTCATTTGAAACTTAAATTTTCATAATATGTTATATATTCTTAAGCAAGACTTATCAAATTATAATTGTAACAATCTGGTTTTGAGCAAAAATACTTCTATTTTCGAAATCTCCTGACTGCTTCTTGATCTGGTGTTTTTTGTAGGTCCATTGGACCAAAATATAAATACAAAAAAAGTTGCTGTGAATATTGCGTGTGCTGACATTTTATCTTCATAATGATGATATACCCTAATATTCAAAATCATAATAACTAGAGAAAATATTTACTGCTTCTTGGTCAACTTCCAATAATCATGTCATGGTCTCAAGACTCTACGTTTCCATTTTTCGATTTCCATTTGTTCTCTAGCAGTCCTGTTTTCTGATTCTCTAGTCTTTCGTCTTTGTTCTTGGATATGTTTGCGGTAGTTCTGGTAAATCCCAATACTAAATGCTAATATTGTAGCTGTTACAAATCCAATTACCCAAGCAAACATTACAGGATTATATGACAAGCCTTATTATCTCCTAGAATTATCATATTTTATATTTATTTACTATCAAGCTATTTATTGATTTTTGCTATTTACATGCGTATACTCCATTTTGGTATAATCTTCACTTACTAATTGATATATTATCTTAGTCGATAAGATCTCTCTAATACTGCAGTAATAGAAATATTATTTCATTGAATAGGATGTTAAGAATATGATATTTTCAATAGTTTAAGATGAAGTAAGAAGATCAGACAATAACATTAGCCTTGGTTTCGAATAAGTTTTATCGCAAAGGATCTCATTCTGGTTTTATTCCTTCGTCTGTTATTCTAACAGAACCCTTTCTTGCACTAACTCTGTCATGCATCATCTTATTTCCACTAGGTAACACAATATAATTTTGGGTCGAAATCAGTACAAATTCCTTAAACGAGAATACTCCGCTTACAAGAATTGTATTTTTATCCAATACTCTTGATTGTAATATATTCTCTCCGTCTTTGTTGTCAATTAAAAGATGGTTACGTTCGTTGTGTTTTCTTACGAATTGCTTGCTATCATAAAACGTACATATATTTCGTTCTACTCTAACAATTATATTATCACCGGAGGAATCAAATATCTGTGTAGTTAAATACGGACCGTGCTCATCTTCATTTAACAAGAATAGAACCTTTTCATAAATCTTGACAGATTGGGGGCTATCTGTTATAAAATTATTTCCAAAAATGAGAGTGTATGCCATAGATATCAAGAAAACGATTCAAGATTTATTGCATTCTTTTTGATTTTACAATAATCATCGTATGTACGATTCGATTATTAGACAGCCTAGCCTTTATGTATTATACAGGACCATATTCACTATTACATGACATACAACAGACGGGGATTGAGTAAACTATCGAGATCATTGTGACAATCAATGGTTCAACATATTTTATTGTGGATACGAAGGCAGAAAATGATTGATTCGGTTCAATATATCTTAATCTGACTTTTTGCTGCTTGGAGTAGTCGTAGCAATACTGTTGATTCAAATTTTGATTGTTCTTATTTCATGTTACCTACAATTATACAGCTATCTGTGCATCTGTATGAAACCTCTAGCATCATCTACTAGCATTAGTAAGCAAATTTAGATTCATTGCAAAGTATTTGTAGTTAGAGCTTGTATCTTATATATTATTAAACCCAGATATATCTTTCTCATAATCTTATCCAACTTTTATCAACGCTTCATCAAGTTTTGAATCAATAGCCTTGATCTGAGAATCAATCTTGTCCTGTGATACCTGTGTCTTAATCATCTCTCGCAACTGAACTCTCATCATTTGCTCGATTTGATCACTTAGAGCTTTTGCGTTGTGCTTGACAAGATCTATTTCCACAAATTCAAAATTGTCAAGATAGGCAGTAGTTGCAAGTTCTTCTGCAGCAGTATGATTGCCGTCTTTGTACTCTAAGGATACTTGCTGAAGCAGTCGTTTTGTGTTTTCAATATATTGCTTTGAAGAAAAAATAGCAGAAGTAGTATTTGCTCCTTTTGTTTCTACAGCAAGGACGGCCGTTGACGAGGCTATGATCGATAGTATTAGAAAAATGGATGCTACAGCTACAAATACACAAAGAGCGATCTGATTGGCTTGAAGATGTTGCTGCGCTTGAAAAAATCTTCCGCTATGTCTAATCATAATTAGGTTAGCCTAACTGTTGTTGTCCTTTGTATTTAAATACTTCTTTTCTTCCTATGCCTTGACCTTTCAGTTCTTGTTATGATTGTGACATTCACTACCTCTAATTTAATCATAATTAGTGTTGATATCTACAAATAGCCACAGAGTGTATAACTACTTAATGAAATTCTTTGCTTTTACAAATATCAGAATGGATAACTTGTAAAAAGGCTAATAATCAATCATTTTCGAAGAAGGTATTTAGCATGGGTTTTAGGATCATCATGTTTGTTTCTATGAAGATGTACAGCACCTTTTCGTCATCTTTTCGTGGATTAATATCGTATTCCCAAAAGTAACTATTACTAGAACGGATTCCTTCTTCCACTTGGTTTCTAATAACATAAGTCTAACGAGGTCTCCAACTAGCATCTCTAAGTCTGCTACATTTAAGATCACTTTAGTAACTTTTTAGCATTGGAATAAGATTGAAGTTTAGTTGAAGACTTACCTCCCTTATTTCTAATTTCTCTTCTATTATCTAGGGCTCAATTACCATGGATTTTGTAGATTTTCTGCTCGAAGTTATATGATATCTATTATACCAAAATAATGCTCCTGCCATAATTATGAAATCTGTCACATAAAATAAATCCCAGAATATTAGGTGATGTGAGTTTCCATTTACAAAATCAATTACATATCCGTCATCTGCTATTGCATTAATCAATAATGAGAGTGAAGAAAGAAACCAAGGAATAGAGTATTGGTAGTTTTTGCGTAGTCTAATGAGTATGATGGAAGAAGGAATAATCAATATCAAATCTAAAATAGGATAGGCAATAGTTACAAGCAGGGACAACAAATTCACTCTCTCTTCCGCAAGCTGAAGAAATTCAGATGACATTAAAATAAGCGCATTAATACTAACAAATACCGCTCCTATAATGAAAGATACTATGATGGCATATTTCGGTTTAATCACATGGCTGCCACGCCGAGTACTACTATTACTATTGATACCTAACCACTTAATTACAGTAAATAAATGTAGAGATAGGAATCCGTACCCAGCAAACCAGAAACCATCTGTTATTGTCACAAGTTTTTGTTCTTCAACGCCTAGAGCGTAATAGTAATAGATTAACGTAAGATCTGCAGAGAACCAAGAAATAAGACCTAGTGTTAAGAACAAATATGATTTACCATGAAGTCCATGAATTCCATGTCGATATATTGCAGTTATACCCAAACTTGATGCAACGGCCGCAGTTATGTTCATTGTCCAAAGCGCTGTCGGTAGTTTGTGATCGGGGTGTGAAACTATTATTATAGAATTTGCGATTATAATTGAGACAACGATTATGAAAATGAAGATCTTTAGTGTTGATTTGTGGTAATTATTATGCTCCTCATCTTTGCTATTATTAGCCAGGATAAATCTACTATCAGTAAATTACAATAAGATGATATAAGAGGCTTCTTACAGCCATATGCATTTTTTTACTCACCGCAATAAATTATTGTCATAAAATCAAGACTTTGTTCGTTATTTGTTGTCGCCTTCCATTTCGTGTTGAATCTTTAATTTAGGCTTGGACTTCTCTTGCACAAACGTAATATCATAATCCACGCAGTATCGTTTGAAAGTAATTCCAAATTCATAGAATAGCATTCATAAGATGAACTTATCTACGGATGAAAAAGAGAAGTAAGAAAAATAAATACACCTCAGGTAGCTAGCTAATGCAAATAGCAGTTATGAAAATGCTCTACAAGTTCATCTAAAGCAGCATTTATGCAATATATCAATAAACAGGAGTGTATATGAGTTTATGATTTATCACAAAGGCCGCTTATTCAATCTAAAATATTATTTCAATGTCATCCTTATATGAGTTCTGTCATTTTTAAATTCAATGATACTCTTGCTAAAAGAGAGATGCTATTAGTTCTGAGTCGTTTGCACAATATTTACTTGCATCCTCTTGATGCAGTGAGAAGGAATAAGCTATTGCAATTGGTGGATTTCTAAAGACATGAATAAAATCTTAATAGTAGATGATGAACAAGATGTTTGTACAGTTCTAAAAAAGGTACTAGAACAGGATGAATTCGAAGCTGATTACTTTGACGATCCCCTTTCGGCTTTGGAGAATTTCAAACCGAATTTATACGATTTATTGATTCTGGATATCAAAATGCCAGAAATGGACGGCTTTAAATTATACAAAGCGATGAAAAAGATAGATAGCAAAGTGAAGGTCTGTTTTCTTACAGGGAGCGAAATGTATTACGAGGAGATTAGAAAAGGAGAAGTGTTAGATGCCTTAGATAAAGATCTATTTCTCCAAAAACCCATCAGAAATGAGGAGTTAATAAATGAAATAAAGAGATTAGTGAATTCTAAGTAAAACAATAACCAAGAGTCAAGATACAAAAACAATATTTGTAGGAAGTGGATTCTAATAATTATAGGTGGATGAAAAATTAAAAAAGGATGAGTAAATTAGAAAGGCATAAGGGAGAGATAATCTGTCTTTAATGCCGGAAGATAGAGCTGTAGGCACATAAGATAATATCTATCTGATGTCCCTTAGTGCGATATTTTCTAATCTACATTTGGATGCACGGGGCTAAAGGAAGCTGCTATCGGATCCTCGTTGATTTATGAGATCAACTTGCTGAAATTAACAGCTAGGTTGCAAGTCAAGAGAAGGAAACTGTCTCCCGTGTTCCAAAAATCCGCACTAAAAATACTCAATATGTATTGATCTTCAATAAAATGGATCACTTAAGAATATTGATAATAAAGTTGCTAATAAAAATGAGAAGATTTCTATTCGGCTTTTGTTGTTATTATTACTGCCATTTCTCTTAGATTCTAACCACTGAAGGGTTTTACTTGCTACAATATCAATAGAGTCTATTGTCTTGTAACTATATTCTTCTAATTCACACAATCCGTCAAACTCTATTCGTTCTTGCCATTCTTCCTGTGTATATTCTCGTTCATAGACTCCTGTAGTAGCTATTACTTTACCCTTTTGTATATTGATGACGGCTTCAACGATATTATCATGTTTATCCTTATATCTTACATTCTTGATCATAGTCATTTCATTTTTATCTTATCATGTACTTTCTAGCCGGTGTAGTAGTGGTTTGTATAGGTAACAAGGCGATTTCTATCCTTTTATATTTTATTTCTTGCTTTTAACTGCTGAGTTCCCCAAATGGCTAATACCATGAGTTTTGGCTTAGCAAGGTAAAATTGGAAGTTTATAACCCAAATCTGATTTTTTGACCCCTTGTTTGTTCTAGAACGAACATACTCCAGGAGTGTCTATAAATTCTAGGACTGATACTGACGAGTAATGTAGATGTCAGCCAAAGCCATCGATCTTTATAGAGATTGTCTAATTCCAGTATTTAAGAAAGATAGTCGGAACTTCTTATAGTCATCCTGAGACTATTTATGAAAATACAGCCACAGGTATAAACAGGAAGAAATTCATTTTGAAGTAGCAGACGTAAATAGAATAATGACAGGAAAGATAGGTATTACTCCGGTAACAGAGCACCTCTGTGTGCAGTTGAACCTACAGCTTTCTACCAAGAGATAGTTACGTAGATAAACAACACAGTATAGTACAGAAAGAATAACCCACCTTCCACGATCTCACGTCTCCATAATGGTCGATCTGAAAGCCCAAGAAACGCGTTTATACTATTCTTACGACGACACTAATTCACTTTGGGGCCATATCATCAACCCTATTTGTTTATTATGCGATCTGGATTATAGTCTGATAATTTTATTTAATCTGTTATATTTTTAGGACCAACCAAAGTACCTTAAGCTATTAAACAAAAAATAATAAATATTGTATTGAGATACACTTATGGGTTTGTTGCTGAAGGGGTTAATGATTTAGATGGGTTTGTTGCTGAAGGGGTTAATGATTTAGATGGCGTAGCAGTAGGAGTAGTGGAATTTGTTTGATTTGTTGGTGTTTTTGGGATTCCACATATTTCGGATTCAGTTGAATTAACGAATTTGAGTCTTGGATTATCAGGAGCACACATGGCTGCTTTTTGTTCTGGAGTTAATTGTTGTGCTTGGCTTACGCTAGAAGACTCAACTATTGTTATTGTTATCATTACTATTGCTATAGCAGCTAAGGTGTACGCAAGTTTCATCATCATGACATTATCTCTCACTCTATTCAATTTTTTCACATTATACATATCTAATACAACATATTTAAGCATCTATGGGTAAAGGATGAGTGTCTATGTTTATGCCTTTGATGAATACCTACATGAACAAAACTTTTACTCATGATGTCTTAATTGCTAAGCAATAGCTTGGCTCAATGAGGATGTTTGTGGTGAGGTATATCGAGTTTATGGACCGGAAACCATCTCGATCTTTATTTTTAGTTTGTTCGTCCTGTAAACGTATGAACATAATAGATCAAAAAAACTAAGCCCTATACTTGAGCTAATTATCCTATCAAAACACTTACATTCTTATATATACAGGCATAACAATAGGTATGAACAGTAAGGCCGAACTTAGCATTGGTGCTATCCCAGCCGATAATATCGCCACTACTGAAGAGGATAGTGAAGAGCAAAGAAATTTTAGACATAGATATGCACAGGAATTGGTAAAGAAAAGACAACCCGGCGTAGATAATTACTATGGAGGTGACGAATTACTAGAAGAACGAAAGAAAGTAAACCAGCAACAGATGAAGACGCCTGGGCGTAAGGGAGAAACAATAAAACAAGAAGAAATTGACAAAGAAATGGTAAGACGTATGACTAGATGATTGTGATAGAAAATAACCCTTTTTCATGAAATATTATCACCTTAACTTGGATTTGATATGTAAATCCAATCTTCTTTCCACCTATCAGCCCGATTAACCCACTTTTAACACTTACATACATTCACATTCACGCTTAGTAAATGCGAAAATCCACTATCTTCGTGTAAATTATAGATCATCTCCTTCGTGATAGTGATAGTTAGCTTTATACATTTTCCAAAATGAGCCTTCAAAATAATTAAAATTTGTAGAGGTCCACCTCTATCCTCACTCGATTCTTTAGGTCTTTCAATGTCAATTATAAATAATAAATTCTCTTCACAAGACTTGGCTTTTACTGTTCCTTAAAATTAGAACTCGATACATTAACTACCTACCTACCTACCTAACTCATTTCCAACTTTTGCCCGAGAAGCATTCCAGAATATGCAAATTCATTATTCATTATCGCTTCTGAATATTTTGAAAACATGGAATCGTCAATACAAGAGCCGTGCATTGGAAATACCATCTTTGGTGATAGATCTATCAGCCTCTTAGTAGTACGTCTTACAGGTTCTTCACTTGCAAAGATTCCAACACTTCTATAGGCATCAAGCATAGCATGTGATAGGTCTTCTGATAAAACAGGCTTATTCTCTCCAGGCTGTATAAACAAATCCGATGGAAATAGTGATTTTGTCGTTTCTTCAAAAACCATCATACTGTCCCAATGATGTACGTGCGGAGTCATAATGAACCTCAAATGTCTTCTACCTGTCTTGAGAGTTTCATTATCCCAAAAAGATATGTGGTCTACAGGTACATTATACCATCCTGTTAAATTTAATTTGGAACTTAAATCACTGCATACTAATTTTGCATTGGCTGATTCAAGAAATTTCATTCCACCCCATTCATCACTTTCAAAATGAAGAAATGCTACGTAGGCCAACCTCTGCAAAGGTATTACTTCCTTTACTTTCTCCTCAATTTTCTTGTACAACCCCATAGGCCCCGTATGGATTAGAATAGGCCGTTCATCATCAATTAGGAACTGATTATATGTAATACCGAATTTATTTACTAGTCCAGCAACTCTGTAAATCCCATCATTAATTTCTGAAATCGATACATCGATATCTGTGGGATCAAGAATGGTTCTACTAATTTCAGGCATAACTATATAATTATGGCTTGCTTAGATAAGCATTCCCACTGACTTTTTTTATTTTTCTGGAAATTCCTGTTCAATTACTCAAATCGGCTGCGGTTGTTCTGATATGTTATCTACGGAATTAGTGAGAGGCGCCCCCCAAGTACAACATTTAAAACTAGAGTATGGCCGTTCCTGTATGCAGTAAGGATAACCGTATCTCCTGCAGATTTATTCTTCTCCATGTATGATATTAGATCTTCAAGTTGTGTTGTGTTCTGTCTATCAACAGCTATTATAACATCGCCACCATGTTTCTGACCATATTGATCTATAGTCGTTCCTTGTAATCCTGCTTTATCTGCTGGCCCGCCTTTTACGACAGTGTTTACAAATATGCCTTTGAGATTACGTGCGGCATTTCCTAGATTTGCTGCTAAATCTGAGGTAAGCGTTGTACCATCAAATCCAAGGTAAGGATGTATATAATTTCCTTTTTCAATCAACATTGGAACTACTTTATTTATTAAATTTGATGGGATTGCAAAACCTAATCCTCCTCCTTGTAAAGCAGCAAAATTTATTCCGATTACATGTCCTTGCATATTTAGCAGAGGCCCACCAGAATTACCCGGATTAACAGCAGCATCTGTTTGAATAATATCTGGTATTGAAAATCCAGGATTAGGAGAAGGTACTAGGCGTCCAAGCTGACTAACGATTCCAGTAGTCATAGTTCCATCTAGCCCATATGGGTTGCCGATAGCAACTACTCTATCGCCTACTTCTACATCAGATGAGTTTCCAAGTACAAGAGGTCTAAGTTTCTGAAGTTGCTGTTGAATAGTATTATTGTTTTTGTTTTCAATGATTTTAAGAACTGCTATATCGCTGTATGGATCTGTACCTGTTACATTTGCGGTATACCTATTCCCATCTATGAAAGTGACATCAACTAATTTGGCATTACCTACTACGTGATTATTGGTGATTATGTGTCCTATTTTATCAGAAATAAACCCGGAGCCTAATGCAGTGCCGTTTTCTGTTTGTAGACTTGACACAAAAGGTGTAGGAACACTTCTAGTTATCTGCACCACAGAACCTTCAACTTGTCTAAATATTGTTTTTAGAGTTTCAGTCTGTAAGTTTAAGACTAGAGCAGAATTTTGTTGGGCCACTGGTGCCGGGGCTGACGGTGAACCAGTAAAGACTCCAGCTACAGTAGAGGGTGCTATCACTACTATTGCTATAACTGCTACTGCTAATGCATTATTGAAGCATACCAACAGAAATTTTCGTACACCCTTATTACTCACTTACTATTATGTTATTCCAATAACCTAAATAAAAAATGCTTCAGACACTATAATCAGAGGGCTTTAGGGACTGAAGGAAGCCATTTGACAATCAGTGGCTAGGCAGGCCGTTAATGGAATATTACAAATAACAATAATCTGATCCTCGAATAGCCCTTAGTGTTAACATACCGAGAAAAAGTTCAGGGGACGTATCTGTCTTTTAAGCCACTTATTTTAAGAGATACCAAGCATTTTTAGAAATAATCCATAGTAATAGTAAATCCAATCGAATGCGACAAATGATCTTTCACAAGCAGAGTCACCTATGAGAAGAATAAGCAATATTACACAAAAAAGCTCTGATAAATTATATGCTAATGAGAATGTTCCCATTTAAGACATTAAAATCATTTCGGTAGTGATCGAAGAATTTGTTGATAGGTTTCATTACTGAAAAGAAGAACAGGCGTATTTCATAGAAATCAAACACAAAAATGGTTTTTCAGAAGATATTCGTAAATTTTTGATTGAACATGAACTGGGAAGGAGAATTGCAGCGCTGCTTCTACGTGAATTAAAGGCATGGATGGAGGGAATCACTTCAAGGGAACCAGTTCAAGCCTTTAAAATCATACTCGGTTTTCATTACCGATCATACATCAAGGAAGATATCTTCATAAATCGAGTAGAAGAAAAGGGAAGCATCTCAAGCGAAGACTACGAAAGATTGTTAAAGCATTATGAAAACTAGAACCGACGAAACGATCAAACTAATAGAATATTTGGAACACACAGGATGAAATAGTCCCCATAGGCTTACAAGTGATGACATCCTTTTATCCTCTCACACAGTTTCACGAGATATTCCATTGGTTAAGCTGTTTGTTAGTTAAGATATCCATTATAGGATATTCTTGGGAAGGCGATCTTGACTCATAAAATACTAAAGAATAAAATAAAAAGGAAAAAAATGGCAGAATATCGTCTATCTATAAATCTTGTGCTCTAAGATTTCTTATAACTGCTAAACCATGTTGTTTAACGGTATCATCCGTGTCAGGTGATACAATAATATCCAGTATTGGTTTTATTCCGTCCCTACCATATCCAGCGAATGCGTCGATCGTATTCTTCTTGACCTTTGGATCGGTAGACCTCATTGCAACTCCTTTCAATCTTATTATTTCTAACTCTTTATATGACAATTGCTTTGACCTACTAAATCTTTTCTAGAACATCATATAAAATAAACCTCAAAGCTGCGAATAATACTACGAAAAATCTAGTACTAGGCAATCGTTAAATGCTCAAAATATTTCCAACGAATAGAACTTAGAAAGATAAAGAAGATAACTAACAGTAGATGCAAAATTACGACAGTTTATCGACGCAAACTACTAAAATTTCTAATTCAAGGGAAGACCAGCATTTTCTCTTATTATTAATCATACCCTAATAATCAGGATTTGCTAGTCTACTTCAAAAATCTTTATAATATATTTATTTAATCTCCATTATTATGCTTAAAAAACGAGAACCTAGAACCGGGATTTGTTTTTTGTACTACCATTTCGTTTCCTTGTCATTCTCGACACTGATATCGATTTCCGCTAAAACCAGTTTTCTATTATCTAATGCTCAGCTAGCATCAGCGCAGCAGATAGGGCCATCTGAGACCAGCAAATTTTTTATTAATGATGCACTCAACGCACTAAGAAATAACGATACGAGTAAGGCAATTACACAGTTAATTTTGGCGAAGGAGCAATTAAAAAAACGCCGGGGATTGTCCTTCAATTCAAATAATAGGGATTCTTTTGGATGGCGTGCTTCGGGCCCTGCATAATAATGACACTGACAAGGCACTTCCTCGCTTGCAGTTAGCTAGTAAGCAGTATGCGATACTTAAATTGGAACTGTATAGAAGTACGACATCTGGCAAGATTACCAACGGAAACATGAGCCAGATGAACATGGCTAATGCAGATCTTAGCTCGCCATCTCTGATGGCCCCAACGGAAGAAGATAAAGTCACATTATTATATCAACTCTAATTGATCTTATTGAGAACGTTCGTTTAATATAATAATTGAAATTCAACGACGAAAATAGAAGAAATTACCTTATTTGAAAAATGGTTTATTGTTGGGGTTATAGATGGCACGATTATGGATGACGATTATTCTTGGATTGATTGAAGCTTTTTCCTTCTTCTTCCTTCCTTCTTTGGTTGACCGTATGAGAGAATTGCTGTACCGTAATCACTTTTGATTTAACTACTAGCTAATGTCTGATATAGAAAAAAATAAGGGTTGTAGTTTGAAGGGGATTATTCATCCCTGTGAATTGAATAATCTTTCGATGAATCAAGAATTTATCCATATTTATGTTGGCTTAAGCATTGATTGAGAACAAGAGAAATTACTTCAGGGGTTTACAGCGTATTTTAGACATCTATAATAACAACATCGTGTATAATATAAGAGAGGAAAGTCGGATAAACAAAAATGCCAATGCTAATGCTGAAATGTAAAACTTGCGGTGAAGTATTTCCAGGGGTATATGTCCCTGAAGAAAGCACCAATGATTTCAAATATTCTATTACAAATGTTGATACTTTACATATCTGTTCACGAGGACATGGCAATAAATATGTCCCAGTAGATTATATGGACTGGTCTTAAATTTTTTTGAAGTCAAGAATAGATTAAATCACATTAAAAATATAGCGAGTAAATTCCTCTTTTCTACTATCCATTCTTATTCTCTTATAAGGACTATCTACTATGTCATACATTGTATCATTTGCATTGGCACAGTCTGAATGCCTAGTTAAAAATTTCAGAGATAACAGAGCTCAACTATGCAAACACAGCCCTAGCAAAATCTAATGAAACGCTTGAATTAAAGTCAACCGAGCTAAATAATTCAAGCAGGGCATTATTTGAGTCAAACCATGAAGTTCTTGCTTTTCATTTTTTAATCAACGCTGCTTGCGTCTTGTTATTGTTATTTTTGACATCTAGATGGTGTATCACCATAAGGCTACTCCTAGCAAGACTTCTTGTGAGACAATTCCATCGCAATATGTGTCCTAACCTGCAAAATGACCAACTTGTAAAGCTGTAAAGTTATCATTTAACAATAGCCTATTTCTTGAATAATCAACATTAATCGAAATTATCACAGGAAGATGTGTCGAGTGTTTTGCCTCTTTCAGGATTTTAGAGAATTGTTCAGTTGATTCAATATTATGACCAATTGCTCCAAAACTTTGAGCAAGTTTAACAATATCTGGGTTATTGAATTTAGTAAACGAACTCCTTCCGAATTCTTCAAGTTGTTTCAAAGATATTAAGCCAAAGTCAGCATCACACCACACTATCACAATAATAGGCAGTCGCAAACGAACTGCAGTTTCCAATTCTTGTACATTCATCAAAAAACCACCATCACCACACATTGCAACAACTTTTTGATTGGGCTTTACAAGTTGAGATGCGATAGCCGCTGGAAGTGCAAAACCCATAGAACAAAAGCCATTAGGAATTATACATGTATTGGGAACGTATGTTTCATATAGTTTCGCTATCCATAACTTGTGTGCTCCAACATCAGAGATAACTATATCGTTTTCGTCAAGAGCATTTCTGACATCGAAGACTAGTTTTTCAGGTTGTATTGGATATGAAAAATTATGTTTGAATTTTTCAGTGTTCCTCCATACAACCTCTTTTTTAATTCTTTTGAAAAGGTCTGGTATTTTATGAATACTGCTGTTATTGCTAATGTTATTATAATTGCCAAGAACAACTAATCCGTCATCTTTTATACTTTGACGATGATGAATTTTTTCTTTCTCGGTTTTACTTTTTTTCACTTTATCTAGTTCCTCTATAATTGCTTCTATTGTATATTCAATGTCCGCAGCTATCTCAACCGTTGGAGGATAGTATGTATCGACTTCTGCCGGAGTAAAGTCAATATGAATAATTTTTTTATTTAAATCGCCATTCCAGTTTTTAGGATTATATTCAACAAGATCATATCCTACTGCGATAATAAGATCAGCTTCTTCTATGGCTAACAAAGCGTGATCCGCTTCTTTGATTCCTATTGTCTGTAAATGTCTCTCTGATTTATCAGATATAACGCCCTTAGCCATAAATGTGTTCATGGAACATATTCCAGTTTTTTTTACAAACATTCTTAAACAATAGTCGGCATTTCCTCTTACACAACCATTTCCTATAAGTAATAAAGGCATATTTGCCCCCAATATCATTTTGGCTGCCTTTTCTATTAGATTCGTATTAGGTCTTGATCTTAGCACTTCCTGTTTGTCTATTGGCCTTATGTTGGATTGCATTTTTGCTATATCCTGTGGTAACTCAAGATGTACAGCTCCAGCTTTTTCTTCTAATGCAATCTTAAATCCCCTTCTAATAGTCTCTGGAATGCTGTCGGCATTACGTATTGACCATCTCCATTTTGTTATGGCTTTGAACATGGTGACAGCATCCATGTTCTGATGAGATTCTTTGTGTAAGAAATCCGTAATTGTCTGGGCCGTTATTGCTAATATTGGAGATCTATCCATATTTGCATTTGCAACCCCAGTTGTAAGATTTGTGGCTCCTGGTCCTAAAGTAGAAAGACACACACCTACTCTTTGTGTTAATCTTCCATACATATCTGCCATAAAAGCGGCTGCCTGCTCATGTCTCACTAAAACAAATTCTATAGTCTCTGAATCTGCTAGTGAAATCATAAGATCCGCATTCTCTTCGCCTGGTAAACCAAAAATGTATTCTACTCCTTCATTCTCCAAGCATTCTATGAAAAGATCAGATGCCTTCATAGTCGGTAGCCATCTCTATGATCTAACTTACTGGGTAATGAAGGGCATATCATAGGTCTAAGTATAAAAATTGTTAACCGAAAAAGCGTATTTGGTAGTTTTAGGTGGGCTCTGCAATGAACCTTAGGTTGTGATATAACGAGAATTATTATTGTTATCATTATCTTCTGATAGGCAATGTACCGCATATAGATTTTTTTAGTTCAGATCGTAATTTCTGGCTGAATATCGAAGTTTTAATAATGGCAGGAGACACCGCTAAGTCATCCTCTGTACGTAGTATCCTTACCTCCAGATTTTGAGTCGTTGCGGAAGGTTTTAAAATGATAATGATATGATAATTTGTATCAAATCTAGGAAATTTACAAAAAAGAAGCTCAGCCCCTCAAATGAAGTTACTGAAGATGACATAAACTTTTTCCTAACACGTATAAAGAAGGTAAATGGGTATCCAAAAGTTAGAGATCTGCAAAAATTACTTCGCCCAACGTTGAATTTAGTTAAGATAAATGCGATACTCAGATATCTGGAAAAGTCAAAAAGATTAGAAATTGATCTTGATGGAAATATAATATGGATCCGTGAAGAAGAAAACCTCACCGATCATCATCTTAGCCTTGCTGAAGTAGCCAATGTCTCCCAAGAGTTTCTTGAATATTTTTCTACAAAAAGCGTAGATACAAAGAATGAATCGTAATAAATGACCTTTTTTTATTACAATAAAGTCAATATCTATCGAAACATTTTGGATTCTGCTTATTAGCTTACCTGATAGTTGCTGTTAACATTCTTGTTCCGTTGCACGAAAAATCGTAAAATAGAAGATATATCAAAGACCTTCATTTATCTCTAACCAGTCTACACTCGCGTGAGCAGGATTATTATGAAAAGGCTCACGCGTCAATGGCATAAATCCTATACTTGCCAATAGAAAACAGTGATAAATTCCAAGTAAATAAATAACTAACTGAACTAGCAGTGATCACCATATTGACAAACTGGCATGAAAGTCCATTAATGATAGTTAAGAGCGCTGACCCTACAGCACTAGATGGGGCAAGTCTCAAGAAAATGCTAAATGAATTAGAAGCCCTTTTGGCTAACGGATACACACTAAAATCTGTGGCAGAATGTAATGGTCAAATATTTGTATTCTTGCTAAACGAGTCCGAATTAAGAGCAGGAGCGGTAACAAAGACAAATGACAAGTAGGAACACATCGATGGAGAATACAACAAAGCTAAAAGATACTACATTGTAATAATATCAAATTGGTTGACCTCTCAATGGCGAATTTGCAACAAGCAAAATATGCGTGATGAAGTGCAACAAATGAGGTCAAAGATGCAACATTAACAAATTGAATGGAGTAGAACCAAAGTCATGGAATTACTAAGGAGAGATTAATTCAATCAATCAGAAACGGCAAGAGTATTGCAGGTAGATAAACCCATTGTTTGTAGAGATATATCATACCATTGACAGAAAGCAAAAAGCAATATCAAAAAATACATTATAGAAAGACTACTAGAAGAATATGAGAAACGTCTCATTGCTTTAACTTCCATCTTAAGAGAAGAATGGAACACGGCTACAAACCTTCATGACAAGAGAGAGAAAATACACTCGTTATCGTTAGCCAAAGACAGGGACAGCGTGAAACTAGATTTGCGTAGGTGATGATGCTATTCGCTTTGTAAATTAAAGAACGAAGGATAAGAATCAAGAAATTATTTCGAGTGACGATAACTACATAAAACAAGAGATTAACTCAGAAATAGAATTAGATGAAAAGGATACACCCCTCGAACTACCTACAATAAACAATAATGTATTCTAAGTCCAAATCGATATCTAAAAAGGAAGAAAATGAGAAAGATATCTAGCAGTGGTTCATTGCTGTCGTTCTTCTTTCTCTGCTTTATCTTTTGCTAATTGTTGAGGTTATAGTGTTGATCTTAGAAGTTGTTATTGTTATTGTTGTTGTTGTTGTTGTTGTTACCATTATTGCCATTCTTACTACTGCTGCCACTCTCGTAGACAGAGCTGAAGCAATTTTCTCCCTCGTTTCTCGTAATATCACCATTACTAGCATGTCGAAAGACATGGAATTTTTTATTGGCATCTCTATTTGAGAGTCTGGGCGGCTAATGCGCGATTTGAGAGAAGACTTGGCAATACGAAAATCGTAACTATTGACATTACTTTCATAGTCTTATTCATGCTATCATAACAATTCCCAACGCTATGTATTAAACTGCAGGCCTAGTATTTTTGACACCCTATTCATCTTATTTCGTCAATCTCGTCTATAATTTCTAAAAAAAACTCAAAGGATATGATAACTCATTGCAAAATAAAACTTGCTATGGAATTTGTTACACTCAATCCAACATTTGATAAAGAGCAAGGGGTTGTTTGAAGATTAGATGAAGATAGAAGGAAAGGATGTTTTTTTATTTGGCCGATAATACCTTACAATTGCTAATGGCAGTCAAAGAGTTAATCTGCTGGTCGGTCAACTATGTTTACTTTCTCATCTTCGGATTTCACTAATTCCTCTAATCTTTCTTTGTGAAGCTTTAATTTGTCATGTAAACTTGGATGTTTAGCGCTCAATATTTGACAAGCAAAGACCCCCGCATTAAAGGCAGCGTTTATTCCAACAGTTCCCACAGCTACGCCTTTTGGCATTTGTATCATTGAAAGCAACGAATCCATTCCGTCCAGAGAAGTACCTCGAAGAGGAACTCCGATGACAGGGATGGTTGTGAGCGAAGCTATCATACCTGGTAGGTGTGCAGACCCAGATCCCCCTGCAATGATCACTTCTATTTCTTTTACTTCCAGTTGTGCCACGAATTCAAGTGTCTTCCTTGGAGCACGATGAGCAGCAACGATAGAGAGTTCATAAGGGATCTGAAATGAATCAAGGGCTGTTCTTGCATCCTTCATATCATTCAGCAATGTTATAGAAGGAGCAGCAATAGAAACGATTGGATGTTTTATTAGGTCTATCATTCCGTAAACTGAGCTACATAACTTAATTTATTTTACGTTAAATTTATTTTCAATCTTGAGATGTAAAATATGGACCTGTATTGATTATTGGATATCTCCCGTTAACGCTCAATAATTTTATCTTATTTACGTGACCCATTACTTGTGCAGCTGAGCGGCATCCACTGTGCAGGTAATTATGCCAGTATTTTAGTCATTCATAAATTATTATTATATATTCTAGAATTGCCTCTTTCTTCAAAGTAGGACCTCAATTTGTGAAGGTCTTAGTTAAATAATACTAATTGAGAATAAGAGGTATGCTAAAGGTAAATGTAGCTCCCTTTTTGCCATTTGAATCATTATTTTCAGCCCATATCCTGCCTCCGTGAGCTTGTACAATGCTTTTACAGATGAATAATCCTAATCCAGTACCAGTAGACGAATGTGTAGCGAATTTTGAGAAGAGTTTAGGAAATATCTCAGAATCTATTCCGGACCCATTATCTCTTATACTAATAAGTACTTCGTTCTGATTACTGTTTTTCACTTTTGAAGCAGTCACAACAATAGTGATTTTGCCTTCCTCAGTGAATTTAGCAGCATTACTCAGTAGATTTGATATGACTTGGATTAACCTGCCCCTATCTGCGTGTATAACCACCTCTTCTTTCCCTGGTTCATACACCATTTTTATTTTTGTAGAACCAGCTTGGTTTTTAATATCTTCTATCGCTACCGATACTGCATCGCTTAAATTGAATCGTTCTTTCTTTAGAGTTAGTGATTGGCTTTCTATTTTAGCAACATCTAGTATATCATTTGTTAATCTATAGAGTCTTTTTGCATTTCTAAGTATTGGCTGTATGAAGTCCTGGGCTCTCTCCGGTTTCCTCTCCAATATCTCAGCGTATCCAAGAATAACCTGAGTAGGGGTTTTCATCTCATGGCTTGCTATATTGATAAATTCCTTTTGCATTACTTCAGCCTTTTTTAATCTCTCATTTAATATGCGTTCATTCCATAGCAATTCAAACACTGATCTGAACGAGTCCGCATTGCGTCTGCTATTAGAATAGATGGCAAAGCCGATAGCCTCTGAAAACAGTTCAGCTCGGGGTTCTTTAAGCTCAGCTCTCAATAACTTTTCCCCATCGGCTATGTACAATCCGTAGAGAGAATTCTTACCATCTAGAATTACGATATCTTTCGCATTCTCAGAAATTTTATTTACTACCTCTGAATTCTCTTCAGATAAAGGACAGATAATCTTTACAGTTGCGCCATTTTGCGATGCCTTTATGACATAATCAATAACTCCCAGCTTGTCCACTCTTACCATTGCCTTATCGTTGGGAAGAATCAATAGCGCCTCCTTCCTTACTGATTTTGCTAGATCAAGAAGAATCTGACCCACCCTTTGATGGTCAGTAAAGACTTCAAAAAATTCTGCTTCTATGTCTTTTTCAAGCTCTCTTATTTTCTGTCTTGCTGGTATTGCTTTATTCCACAGGGTATCAAATAGATATTGATGTTGTTCTACGATTTCCATTACATTGCTGTATAGAATTTGATACGCTGTCTTTCGTATATTATGATATGTAGCAGGAGAAATGTATTCTGTATCGCTTACCTCCATATTGCCTTTAACTCCCTCTAAATGTCGAAGCTCCACAATTTCCATTAGTCGTTTACAATCTAGGACATTGTCCTTGGTAATCTCGGTAACATATCTTAATTTAACACCTTTACCCTTAAGTCTATTCAATATTTGGTTTATTCTCTTGGACTTTGTTATTAGTGGCGAGGGTGAATATGAGGATGAAATCCCATAACCATCACATCTGTTATTTACCCTAGAATAGAATCTCAATAATGCTCTGTTAGTATCCTTCGTGTCATACAGTACACGAGTCCATTCAGCAACATCTGCATTCATGGGAGACTAGGACATAGTATCAGTATTCATACATATAAGATATTTTCTAAGATTTCGAAATGGTATAATTGGCTATTACAAACGTGCCCTGCTGTCAGATCGTTTAATTTACAAATTGGAAACATCGTTACTATGATGAGCGTTATTTCATTATTATTTGGCTCGCTCGTTGCCTTCGTTAAAGGCAGTTGTGACGGCTTTGACGAATTTAGCTGAGTCAGAAACCCATCCGAATACTCCTCCCTGCATTTTAATCTGTTTAATTGCAGCCTGATAATTACTATAATCAGTAGCACCTGTCCCATCTTTTAGGAGAGTACACCAGTAGCCGTAATCATTTGCTTCTCTCATTATAGTATGCACACAAACATCAGTGGTAATACCGGTCATTACCAAGTGAGTTATTCCAAGATTTTTCAAAATAAGAGGTAGATTGCTTTGACCGAATGCGCCTTTACCCGCTTTATCAATTACATATTCTCCTTCTCGCGGATAGAGATCATCTATTATGTCCCAATTCTTCTCACCTCTTACTAATAGTCTTCCTAGTCCCCCTTCTGGAATATTACCAATTCCTACCCCATTTCCAATGATCTTGCTACGGAGTACTTTGTTGTATGGTGCATCTGAAAGATCTGGGAGGTGTCCTTCTCTTGTATGAATTATTTTAATATCTGTTCCATTGCGAATTGTATGCATTACGTACATGATCGACTTTATAGCGGCTGAGGTCAGTCCAAGATCATATCCCATGACGTCGACATAGCCTTTGGGACCACAAAAATCAACTTGCATATCGATACTCAAGAAAGCCGTCCTAGCAGAGTCAAATTCCACAAAAGCCTTATCTCCAAAACGTGGACAATCCTCAACCTCAACTTTAAAGAGTTTGCCCTTAGCGGGACCATATAGCCACGTTGGGAATCTAAAAGTGTGAGTCTTCTTAAATTCTTCGAAGTCTTTTTCAGCTCTATCTAATATTTTTTCTTGTGAAGATCCAAGACTCTTATTTTTTGTCGGTAGCACTGGAGTTCCTTTCTTCATTAGACGCACTCCATTTCATAAAACCTAGTCTTACGTTTTTTAAAATCGGTAGTTCGGTAGATCCCTGTTTTTTCTAACATAGAACAGATTCATATTTCTAGAAACTTGGATTTAACCTTCTCTATTCACTATATAAATAATCTAAAATACACTGATGTATGCAAATTTTAACACTTTCTGTTAGAATCAGGTCTCAATCCAATTGTTTTCTTCAATTAATCTTGGAGTCTGGCCTGCTTTTGATAGAATGGCATCAGTCATTTTGTTGACTGTCACTTGATAGGTGGAATCAATTTTGAGATTTTGTGATGCTGTTCATAATTATGCGCGACGCTAAGCAGTATAGTTTCTTCGAAGGGCTTTCCAATCAATTGAGCACCAACTGGTAATTTATCCTCAACTAACCCGGCCGGAACGTTAAGGGCTGGAAGACCAGTAACATCAAAAACTGTTGTCAACCTACTCAATGCCTGATATACGTCGATATTTCTTTTGCCGTTAATATCAACTGTTTTCTGTTCCAAGAGAGGGGCTGCGATTATTGTAGTTGGAACCAATAATGCATCAAATCCGGTCATTGCTTTTAAGAATGCATTCTTTATTTTGTGCCTTACTTTTTTTATGGCATTAATATAATCCACGGCGGTTACCTCCATGCCTTTTTGAAGCATTAAAATTACATCGCTTCCGTAATCATTTTGCCTTAACCTAATCCATTCCTCGTGTGTTGCAGCTGATTCTCCAAGTCTTATAGCTCTCCAAGTTTCAAATATCTTATCTGTCTCTTCCACATTTACAGATGCTGTAGATATTTTACATCCATGCAGTTTATCAATAAATTTTTCGAAAACATTCATTACCTTAGAATCAATAATGTCAAAGAAGTACTGTCTTGGTATTCCCAATTTGAATTTGTTGTATTCGTTTTCTTTTTCTGAAAGAAATCTAGTGTAATCTTGAACCGGTACATTAACTGTAGAGTTATCTAGTTCATCGTATCCTGCTATTACTTGTAATATTGCTGCAGCATCCCAGGCGCTTCTTGTCATTGGACCGATGTGGTCTATAGATGGAGCTAGCTCCATTACTCCATATTTGCTTACTCGTCCGTATGTTGGTTTCAGCCCAAATATACCACAAAGAGAAGATGGAACACGAATAGAACCACTAGTATCAGTTCCAATAGATGCTGATGCCATTCCAGCGCTAACTGCTACTGCTGACCCTCCACTAGAGCCGCCTGACATCCTAGTAGGATCCCAGGGGTTTTTTGAGGACCCATAAAATGGATTGATATTTGTTATCCCACAGGCGAATTCATGGGTATTATTCATGCCAATGATTATCGCACCTGCCTCCCTGAGTCTTTTTACTACTGTAGAATCATAGTGAGGAACAAAATCAGACAGTATTTTTGAACCACTAGTACTTCTCACGCCTTCCACGTAGATTAAATCTTTTAACGAGATCGGGATTCCATGCAATGGACCCCTATACTTGCCTTTAATTATCATTGATTCAGCATGCTTTGCATCTTTTCTTGCTGAATCCTCTAACACCGTTATGAAGGCGTTAAGCTTTGGATTAAGCCTGTTAATTTGTTCTAGTTCAGCCTCGATAAGTTCTACGGGAGATATTTCTCTGGCTAAAATAAGCTTAGAAAGCTCTCTTATGGTGGAGTTCGGGAATAAGATCGACGAGCTATCCATCTTTTTCGCTAACCTCCTACATCGTAATTGAGCATCAGAATAATCTGAATTGTGGTAGCTGCATTACCTGCCTCATAATTTACGTTAGTGTTTGCGTTCCATACTAGTATTAATTTAGTATTTGGTAGCAAAAGATCTGTCATACTACCTTCATGTTATAAACATATAAGCATATATCATTTTTTTTCAAAAATCTAAATATATATATCATAATTAATTGCGTTAGCGATTTATACGTATTAAAAAGAGCGAGATTTAATTACCCTCTTTTCTCAATTTTATTCTTATCTTTCTCCCCTCTTGTATGGTATAGCTAATGCGGCTGGCGCAGCCGTTTTCTTGTACATTGCTGCCAATATTGCAATTGGTATTAGGTACGGAAGCATTAATAAGAATTCAGATGGAATTGCTGTTCCTATGGCTTGCAGACCCAACTGGAATGCATCTACGAATCCAAACGTTAATCCTCCTAATAATACATAGAATGGTTTCCATCTACCGAATATGACTACAGCAAGTGCAATCCATCCCTGACCTGCCGTAATATTCTCCAAGAAGTACCCTGTTGTAACCAGAGCAAAGTACGACCCAGCTAAACCAGCAAACACTCCTCCTATTATGACCGCAAGGTAGCGTATTTTGTAAACGTTTACTCCCAACGCATCTGCTTGCCTTGGGTTTTCGCCTGCAGTTCTAATTTTCAAGCCTAAACCTGTCTTAAATAGAAAAATGTGAATAAGTGGAACCAATAAAAACGCCAAATAAACAAAAGGATCATATTGAAAGACAAGTGGGCCAACTATTGGAATATGACTTAGAAATGGAATCTCAATGCCGGGGACCTGATTAATTTTAGGAGCTATTGTTACCACTCCAAATGTTAATCTAAATAATAGAGCTGTCAGCCCAACGCCTAGGAGCCAGATTGCTAATCCTGCAACTAATTGATTGGTGCGCAAAGTTACACTCATGAATGCCATTAAGGCAGCCATTAAGGCTGGGCCAGAAATTGCCAATAACAAACCTACAAACACGTTTCCAGTAAAGTAAGTTCCAATGAAACCACCAAATGCTCCCATCAGCATCATTCCTTCGAGTCCTAGATTTAACACTCCTGAGCGTTCAGCTATGGTTTCTCCAAGTGCCGCAAAAATGACCGGAGTACTTAAACGAACTCCTGATACTACTATTCCTATTAAAAAGTCAGCTTCTACCAGCTTTAGATCGACACTCCCCTTTTGTAATTTGGCAGTCGGGTAAACAATTCCCCTACAAGAACAAAGATTAGCACCAGTGCCTGGAGTGTTATAGCAAAAGAGCTAGGTATCCCCAATGTTCTGTACATCACTTCTGATCCGGATATAAGAGCAGCAAAGAAAAATGCGACAATCGCTACACCTACAGGATGTTGTCTACCTAGCAATGCTACTATTACTGCTATAAAACCATACCCTGGCGAAATCCCTTCAATCAAATAGTGTTGTACACCTGTGACAAGTATTGCACCAGCTAATCCAGCAAGCCCGCCACTAATTCCCATAACTACTAATATGCTCTTAGACACATTCATGCCCGCATAGCGAGCAGCTTTGATATTTGCTCCAACACTCTTAATCTCGAATCCAATTTTAGTTTTTGATAAAAGTATGTACATTCCAATAGTTGCTAAGGCAGCGATAATTATTCCCGCATGTAGACGAGTGTGTGGTAGTATGATTGGCAGCTGTGATTGAGGAAAAATTTCAGGACTGTACGGGTTGAAGCCAGGCCCCTTTATAGGGCCATGTAATAAATAACTAATGAAAAGGAGAGCAACAAAATTTAATAAAACAGTAACGATTATCTCATTGACTCCGAGCTTGACTTTAAGTACAGCTGGTACCAATCCAAAAGACGCTCCAAAAATAAATCCTGTAACTAAAGCAAAAGCAACTCCTATTATAGGCACTACACCGATCACAGAAATGCCTGCCAAAGCTGCGCCAAGCGCACCCATGTAAAGTTGTCCTTCTGCGCCTATATTCCATATCCTGCACTTAAATGCTAATGCCACTGCCAATCCTGTCAGAAGCAACGAAGTAGTTTTAACAAGTGTATCAGCTATACCTCGGATAGTTCCAAAAGCTCCTTTTAACATAACTCCATAAGCAGTTATTGGATCAACACCAGACAAAGAAAGTATTACCGCACCTATTACAAAAGCGAAGCCAGCAGACAAGTATGGGGCAAATGTTATGAATTTCACTTGCTTTTTCTGAAGTTGGACTTTCATTTTTAAGCTGTTCACTCCTTTATTATTAGAAGTTCGGCTTGGCTGCTTTGCCACCCATTAAAAGACCTATCTGGTCAACATCGGCCTTTTCTCTTTCAACAATTGTAACTATTTTACCTTCATATATTACACCTATTCTATTAGAAATGGAGAGGATTTCATCTAGATCCAGGGACAGCAATAAAATTCCTACTCCATTATCTCTTTGTTTAATTAACTGTCTGTGGATATACTCTGTAGCGCCTATATCTAACCCTCTAGTAGGATTGTGGACAACCAAGACTTTAGGATTTCGAGATAGCTCTCTACCCAAAACAATTTTTTGTAAATTGCCCCCAGACATTGATCTCACCGGAGCATTTAATCCTGTTATTTTTATATCAAAATCTGAGATTATCTTTTCTGCAAACTCTTTCATTTCATGTTCCCTCAAAAATAATTTTCCTGAGTAAGGTTCAGCGTACCATCTGTCAAGTACCAAATTTTCTGCAATAGGATATTCCAAAATCAGTCCAGTATGAAGACGATCTTCCGGTACGTAAGCCAAACCCCATTCTCGAATATGTCTTGGAGAGAGATTTATAATAGGTTTGGAAGCCATAATAATTTGTCCGCTGTGCGTTTTTCTCAAACCTGCTATTACTTCAGCAAGTTCACTTTGGCCATTGCCATCGACTCCCGCGATGCCTAAAATTTCGCCTTTACGTAATTCAAGGGAAAGATCTTTAAGAAACAATACATTAGAGTTATTAAGTGCAGATACATTCTTCAACTCCAGAATGGCCTCAGCTTGTTTATGCGTTACGTTTTGAGCACTGATCTGACTAATAAACGATCGCCCTATCATCATTTTTGCTAGTTCTGTTTCACTAGTATCAGTTCTTCTAACCGTCCCAATGACTTTACCGTTTCTTAAAATGGTAACTCTGTCACTTACTTCCATCACTTCACGTAGCTTATGAGTTATAAAAATAATAGATAAGCCTTGGTTAACCATCGATTTCAACACTACAAATAATGCCTCTTCTTCCTTAGGAGTAAGCATTCCAGTGGGCTCATCAAGGATTAGTATGTCTATATCTCTGTAGAGAGCTTTTATTATCTCGACACGTTGCTGCTCACCAACAGACAAATTGCCTACAATCGCATTCGGATCTACCTTAAGTCCATACTTATTAGAGAGCGACAATATCTTCTTCTCAGCCTTTTGTGTATCTAAGAAAATTCTTCCACTTGATTTTAACCCTACAATTATATTTTCAGTAACGCTATGAGGCGGGGTCAGTAAGAAATGTTGATGGACCATTGAAATCCCAAGGTCAATTGCATGCAAAGGCGATTTAATTACTACACGATTTCCTCTTACATAAATCTCTCCTGAAACTGGTTGATACAATCCGTATAATATGCTCATTAATGTTGTTTTTCCAGCTCCATTTTCACCAAGAAGTGCATGGATCTCGCCCTTAATCAAATCGAAAGTAACATTTTCATTTGCTATCAAATCACCAAACCTGCAGGTGATTCCTTTCATAAGGACAAGCGGATCTCTGTCATGCTCAGTACTAGACGGACTTACTGTTTCATCGTCTTTGCCCTGACTATCGATATCTCTTTTAAATTTTCGAAAAAATTTTGTCGTTATGTTTGTATCTTTATTAGAAATTTCGGACGTTCCAAGTGTCATTTAGGATGGATCAAAAATATTAAGGAGTGGCTTTAGTTCTTTCTGGGACTATAATCTTCTTGTTTATAATATCCTGAGTCAACTGAGTCAATTTCGTTTTTACATTTGCAGGCACTTTACTATCCAAATCGTGAAATGGTGCTAGATACACTATGCCATTTCCTGGAGAGCCCTTTGCTGGTTCTAGCCCTGGTTTGAATATTTCTCCTTTAAATTGACCATTTTTAACTTGGTTATAAGCTTGATCGTACGCTTTATCCATGTCCAAGACAAAGGAAGTAAGCACGGTATTTGGTGCCAGTCTATTTTGGTCTGATACAGCACCAAATGCATAAATGCCCTTCTCTTTAGCCGCATCAATCACGCCGTGGCCAGAGGTATCTGCAACGTGAAGCAGGAAGTCAGCGCCAGAATT
>Ga0193704_1000010_pt1 | contig 30098 bp, 32 predicted proteins | sample U3m1metaG_FD_143047 | JGI IMG/M metagenome (GOLD analysis project Ga0193704, IMG submission 143047) | Soil microbial communities from a riparian zone of the East river system, Colorado, United States - U3m1 | ecosystem: Environmental > Terrestrial > Soil > Riparian zone | place: USA: East River... | reverse complement strand
TTGATACAAGCATAATAAATGGCGGAGAATCAGCTAAAGTCCCTACAACCAAGTTGACTGCGGGCGAATACCCCTATCATTGTACGATCCATCCTTATATGACTGGGACACTAAAGGTACAGTAGAAATACTACTTCGGATCCATCTCTAGTGAGTTCTGCTTCCTTCTATTCTTATTTCAATCCTCTCGTAGCACGCTCAATATGGCTCGAAGGCATATCACCTGCTGGTCTTATACTATACAGTCAAGGCATCATAGTATTTCAGGCTCAGTCTTAAAACAAAATACTTTTATTAACATTGTCAATGTACCATATGCCAGGTGCGTAGATCTTGGTATTAGAAGTTAAGAAACCTCGCCCGATGTGGGAGATTCTGTTCTCAACCCACCATACCGATATCGGCCTTCTTTATATAGTGACCTCTATTGCTTTTCTTATGATGGGAGGCGCTCTGGCCCTTGCCATTCGTGCAGAATTGTGGCTTCCAGGTGCTCAAATATTCCAGAGTCCATCAGATTTCGAACGCTTCTTCACAGTACATGGTACTACTATGTTACTGCTGTGGGTAATTCCCTTTGCTGCAGGCGTTGGAAACTACCTCGTACCCATTATGGTACGATACAAAGATATGGCATGGCCTAAACTAAATGCGGTAGCCTTTTGGATGATTCCGGTGGCCGCGGCACTAATATGGTTAGGCTTCTCAGACACCGGTTGGACCGCTTATCCGCCATATTCTATCATTAGGGCGCCAGGGCCAGCAGCTGATATGTGGATTTTTGGTGCCAAAATATTAGGTATATCGTCTATACTTGGTGCAATCAACTTTGTTGTTACAATTCTCAAGATGAAACACCCCGATCTGGGGCTGATGAAGATGTCGTTATTTGTGTGGGCTACGCTAATCACGTCGTTTATGATTATTACTTCAATGCCAACATTTGCAGCTGCATTAATCATGATGTATACGGATAGACTTGGGGTATCGGGCTTTTTCAATCCCGCTATGGGAGGAGATCCTATTGCTTATCAGCATTTATTCTGGTTTACATTCCACCCTGAAGTATACATCTTTTTGATACCAGGAGTAGGTATGTTGTATGAAATGATACCAAAGTTCTCAAGAAAACCCATATTCAGCTATCAATCAGGGGTTGTAGCATTTGTACTTCTAGGGCTGCTTGGATTCGCATCATGGGCACACCATATGTTTGCAACTGGTATGAGCTTTACTGAAAAGACCGTATTTATGGTGGGAACTCTGGCAGCTGTGCCTGCTTCCTCTATGCACGTATTTAACTGGATTGCAACGATGTGGGGTGGTAGAATCAAATTTGCTGCTCCGATGTTATTTGGAGTAGGCGCTATAATGCTATTTTTTGCGTCAGGAGCTGGAGGAGTAGTAAATACGGCGCTACCGTTGGACTTTCTCACCCATGATAGTTACTTTGTGGTAGGTCACTTTCATCTTATGCTGATGGGTACTGTGTCTTTAGCATTCACAGCATTTATTTATTATCTATTTCCACTCATTACAGGCCGAATGTATAATGAAAAAGCAGCCCAGATTCACTTCATATTGGCCTTTGTAGGTATAATATTAGTATTCATTACTCAGCACATTCTGGGGCTCTATGGAATGCCAAGACGAGTGTTTGACTATCTGCCACTACCTCCATACATCATAATGAACCAGATTGCAACAATAGGCGCATGGATTGTAGGCCCCTCGTATTTACTAATGGTGATAAACCTTGTGAAAAGTGCAGGTAGCGGAAAATTGGCCAGAATGGAGGACCCTTTCAGAATAGGAGAAGAGTATTATGACTACGCCAGACGAGAGCCCCATCATTAGAACATCATCAAAACGGATGGCACAAGGCCTTGTCATAGTGGTTATTGTTATGGCTGTTGGAGCGGCAATAGCAATTCCGAATTGGCATAATATGGCAAAGAATCCACCGCCAGTATCAACAATTACGACTAAACCCAGTACCGAAGGAGGTGCTGCTACTTCTGCAGGGGGTGGAGGAGCTGGCTCTGCAGCAGGTGGCAGCAAGCAGGGTGGAACCGTCGCAGGTGCTACGACTATATCCATTCTACAAGGTGCATCTGTTCAAGGAAATCCGGCTTTTGACCCTAATGATGCAAAAGTATCGTTAGATAGTAAGGTGGTCTGGCAGAACAAAGACACTGTCCCTCATACTGCAACATCCGGGACAGGGCCCTCTGACCCGAACTCAGGCAAGATATTTGACACAAAAATTATTAATAATGGAGAAAACTCCTCTCCGCAGCAGTTAAAAGGAGCAAAGGTCGGAGATTCGATACCCTATTATTGTCAGATTCATCCATATATGACAGCCAAATTAACAGTTACTGCCGCAAAAGCTAGCAGCAGTAATGCTACCGGAGGCGCTGCTACTACTCCCACTGCGGGTGGTCCTGTAGGCGCGTCACTAACTATTATGCAGGGCGCAGCGACTCAAGGAAATCCAGCTTATGATCCGGCCACCTTGACAGTAAAGAAAGGTGACAATATACAGGTAACAAACAAAGATAACGTTCCACATACAGTTACCAATGGTAAAGGTCCAGACGATCCGAACTCAGGAAAGTTATTTGATACAAGCATAATAAATGGCGGAGAATCAGCTAAAGTCCCTACAACCAAGTTGACTGCGGGCGAATACCCCTATCATTGTACGATCCATCCTTATATGACTGGGACACTAAAGGTACAGTAGAATATAAAAGAAATAATGATGCTTCTCAAAATTCTTTCTTTTGCTAGTGTTTTTTGTCTTTTTATTTTAATCTTTATAGGAGGATATGTTAGCGCTTCTGGAGTTGGTTTGACATGCCCTAAATGGCCTCTCTGTCCTGCAGGGCTTGTACCCATGGACGAGTTTATAATTGAATATTTTCATAGATCGGTGGCTGTAACCACCAGTATACTAATTATCGTTACAATGGCTTTTACTCTGAAGTTAAGGAATATAACTCCGAACGGAATGAAGATATCGTCATTGATTGCTGCTGCAGCGGCAGTTGGCCAGATAACGCTGGGTGCAATTGTAATAGCAGAGCGCTTACATGCTGTACTAGTTACTGTACATCTTGGACTAGGTCTTGTACTGTTTTCGATGACTTTAATGACTGCATTATACTCTTATAAGATACCATCAGATAAAAGTAAAAACATCGCAAAAGAGTTACAAAAACAACGCTAGCTAAAGAAGTACAGAATCAGCTTCGAGGTGTGATGACCAAATGTTATTTGTTTACTTTCAGTAAGACATAATAGCTGTAAACCATTACCCACTTTTTTATGTGGAAGGTAATGATGCCGAAGAAAATAGCCTTTGGAGAGAATGCCGCAAAGGAGTTCAATTACCCAAAAAATTCCTTAATTATTACTACCACCACTCATGATATCTACAGCAAGTGGTTAGAGTATATGGGAATAACCAATTATGATATATACGATAAGGTTACCCCAGATCCGGCAATTGAAGCTGTAGAGGCTATAAAAAAAGAGTATGAAGGAAAAAATATTTCTGCATATATAGGCCTTGGAGGAGGAAGTTCTATGGACGTTTGCAAATATCTAGGTAAGTTGACTGGAATTCCTAAAATACTTATCCCTACGACCTTTGGAACGGGAGCAGAAATGACTACATACGCAGTTATAAGTTTTGAACATAGGAAGAAGTTATTACAAGACGAAGCATTCCTAGCCGATGCAGCTATTGTCGATCCGTACTTCCTACCTGGCACCCCGTTTAATATAATGAGAAATTCGGCATGCGATGCTGCTTCCCAGGCATCAGAGGGTTATGATAGCAAGCTTGCTAACCCACTTACGAAACTTTTTTGCAGGGAGGCCTTTGATATATTGGAGGATGCTATAGTAAACGATAAACCAAATCTGTTGCCTTATGGTGCAATGCTTTCAGGTATTGGATTTGGGAACTCATCTACTACACTAGGACATGCTCTGTCATATGTCTTTTCAAACGAAGGAGTTCCACATGGATATGCCTTATCATCATGTACTACCGTGGCACATAAGTTCAATAGGTCCATATATTATGAACGGTTCAAAAGGATCTGTCAGAAGTTAAAATTTGAGCCGCTCAAATTAAAGCAGCCACTTGATCAAGCAGCTGATGTAATTATCCCTGATCGGGGACATTTAGACAACAACCCTATTCCTGTTACTAAGCAGGATATTATCAAATGTTTGAGCGAAATCGTAAACGGTAATCCATGGGAATGACGTTTTATTCTGTAATCTTATTTTTTATCTAGATTAATCGCGGTCAATTAAGGCTTTAATTTATTAATTTATAGGGAAGACTCCAAGTCACTGTACATATTTAGTCAGACGACTTTCTGATAAAAAAAAAGTACGCTCCAAACATACCTAGACCTAATGTAAATGCAAGGAAAACTTTCAAGTCTACTGCAAAGGAGCTATTTCCTGCTTCCATGACACAAAGCCTCGGATCGTCCTAATTCCTTCTAAAGCTTGCATGTAACTACAAGTACAAGACCAAGAGAAGACAGTGCAAAGAGAAAATAATAACTAAAATAGTTTGACCTAATGAGAGCAATAAATTTACACTGAACTATTGCTACAACTAGAATGATGTGGATGTCTGGATGAGTGGGTTAGCCATTCTTGAAAATGGCTTGGCAGTATAATTCGTACACTCCCGTACTGGCGTCGCTATGTCATTTTTTTGATAAGAATTTTCTATTAGCAATAATAGAATCTTATTATTTATAACGAGATTAGAATAATACCTACTAAATATACAAAAATATGGAAGATTTAATGTAAACTTGTATCTACGCATCCTAATGCTGGTACAAGTACAACCGAGCATTGTGACAATCATTTTATACACCGCATCTTTTATTTTGCTTACTTCTTGCTTTGGCATGGAAGCATATTGCGTTAAATGTAAGGCGAAGAGATTGATGAGAGACGACAAAAAAGTCACTATGAAGAATGGCAAGCCCGCAACTCAAGGAATTTGTACCGTGTGTGGAACTAAGATGTTTAGGATAGGCAAGTAACCTGCTGTTTTCACTCTTCCCTACCCTATTGTTGGGGATATGATTCACGAGAGTTCCCTGATGGGTTACGTTAGATCATTTGATATCGATTCTTAATTTAGTCAAATGAAAATGGATGTTACTCGGGGAGATGTACAGAGCACAAGGAATGACAATCGTTTATTTATCATCTGTTTTTATAATAAAGGTAAAAAGTTCTATAACCCTTTCAAAAACTGCCATTTTTGTATGGGTTAAAAGTGAGGAAATGCGGTATACCAGTTATTGAACAATTACAGACTACGGATTTTATGGGATTTGATTTTTCTAGGAAGTAAGCCCCAAGATCGCCTGCGCAATGTCTCCCTTTGAGTCAATTAATGATTGAATTGCTTTTTCTTTTGTAACGTTCGCCTGTTGCATTACTAGGATAACATCTTCTTCCTTAAAACTAGGGATCTCCTTTTTCCTCTCTTCAACATCGCTTGCTACGACTTGAAAAATTGTGCTATCCTTTCCTTTCATTTCCACTACTTGAGGTTTGATCAGATAGAGCTCCTTCGTATCCGTCTTGATAATAACCTCTTCAACACTGTCCATCTCTTTCATTTCAAGCCCCATCTTATCCAACATTCTCCGCATCTCTCTGTTGCCTCCACGCATCATAGCAAACCCTAGTTAGTAACTCTGCTTTTTATTCCTTCTCTAACCTTGACAGCAACACCCTTTCGATATCTTTTCATTACTTCATATCCGAGTACAGACCTGCCTATAGCAAGAACATCACCGTGGTTGTCAATTACCGCTACATCTGATCCAACCTTAACATTCGAACCACACCATTCGACATGCTTACAGAATAGAGATCTTCCCTCACTAACAAAAGGGATTGCTTCGCTACATGGTATGACACAATTATCTATAAATTTTTTATTCCTTATCAATATTCTTGCGCCAAATATCGTTAAAGCTAGTCCTCCATCCGTCCTCAGAGTTGCAACGAGTTGATTTCGAATGCTGAAATTTTTCAGCCTTCCAGTTTTCCTAGAGTATTCAAATTCTAGGTCTTCTGGAATAGCATCGGAAACGCCAATTCCAAAAAGGGCGTCAACATGATGACAAATTTTTTCTTTGGAGTTCAAAGGTAGTGGCTTCAATTAAACGCATTACAGAGTTACATAAATAAAATCTTGTGTATGTTTAGATATGTGGTATTAATTATCGGCATATGGAAAATGAAACGTGAGCGAACGTGAGCAGAGTTAACAGAGGTAATACACGTATTAAGCGTGATTCAATCCTTTATTTAAGGTAAAATGAGAGAGCTAATTATTCAGTGGCAGGAAAAGGCTAAATTGCAATCGTAGCATAAATAGATCAGATGTCATCATCTTCATCGTTTTGCGAACTCTGCGGAAGACGCATAACAGATGGAAAAAAAACTGTATTAATAGACGGCTCCATATTTAATGTCTGTATATCATGCTCAAAACGTGGAAAACCATATGTACCCTCTATGCCGGGAAAAGCAAGTAGTAATAGTAGAGCATCAAGTCCGAAGAGTAGCTTGCAACGTACCAGTAAAATCCAGATGGCTGACGAGACACTACTTAATCGCAATTTCGGAAATTTGATTAGAGAAGCGCGCATGAAAAAAGGTTGGACACACGAACAATTAGGAAAAATAATGAATGAAAAGGCGACACTGCTACGAAAATTTGAGACGGGAACATTAAAACCAGATGAGTTATCCGCAAAAAAGCTAGGAAGATTCTTAGGAATTAAATTATATGAAAAAATCGAGGACGAGGAAGATTAATTAGATGTCAACTATACCAAGTGCTCTTTTAATTACATATACTTTTGAAGGGGCGATGAAGGAAGCAACTTCTCTAGCAGATGCTGCCGGATATTCTATTAAAAAAACCATTAGTCAGCGTCATATTACAAGATCAAGATATGGAATCGGGGAGGGAAAGGCAGAGGAAGTAAAAAAATTAGCTGAACAGTTGAGGCCAGAAGTTATCATATTTGACGAAATACTAAAACCAAGTCAGCAATACAATCTAGCAAAACTCTGCAAGGTTGAAATTATCGATAGAGAACGGCTGATTTTAGAAATTTTTGAACGTCGTGCAAGTACTGCGGAATCGAGGATTCAGATTAGGTTAGCTCAGCTTCGCTATGAAATGATAAGAGCCAAACAAAAGGTTAGATTGGCAAAAGCTGGAGAGCAGCCAGGATTTTATGGACTAGGTAAATATGATGCTGATGTTCATTTTCTCGATATTAAACGACGGGCAGTAGTTCTGAATAAAAAATTGGCAAAGGAAGAGGTAAGAAGAAGTCTATACAGAAACCAAAGAGCAAAAGCAGGTCTACCTACTGTTTCCATAGCGGGTTATACATCTGCAGGAAAGACTACGCTCTTCAATATTCTAACAGGTGAAGCTAAGATAGTTGGGGGAGGAATGTTCACTACCCTATCCACGTTCACTAGGTCCATAAACTCGAAATATGGTAGATTTCTAATATCAGATACTGTAGGATTCATCAGTAGGCTACCGGCGTATATGATAGACGCATTCAAGTCCACACTTCAAGAGTTAACCCATTCTGCACTAATTCTACTCGTATTGGATATAAGCGAACCTATTGAAGAGGTACTGATAAAATTGGACAGCTCAATCAAAGTAATGAACGACCTAGGGGTACTGATGACAAAGGTTATCTATGTTGTAAATAAAGTAGATTTGACTAATCCTAAGGATGCCTTTGAAAAGTCCACTCGGCTAGGCATAGTTGACTCTGGAGAGCGAGTAGTGATGGTCTCTGCTAAGACAGGATATGGTATTGACCGATTAAGAGACATGATAACATATTTTGTTATTCCCCAAGAAAACCTAAAGCCGATTAAAATCTAATATATGTGAGTATCTGTGAAAGTAGCAGTTCTTAGAATAGGACATAGATTGGTACGTGACGACCGTGCCACAACTCATGTAGCACTTGTGGCTAGGGCCTTCGGTAGTCAAAAGTTGTACATGACCGATGTCGATGATTCTATATTGAGAACTATAGATGTGGTTTGCAAAAGATGGGGAGGAGCGCCTGAGTTTGAAATCGAAATTATCGATCAATGGAAAACTTTAATAAGTAACTGGAAAAAAGACCATGGTAAAGTTGTACATCTAACTATGTATGGAGTCAATATTGATAACTCCATACATGAACTTAGAAAAGAGACCAAACTTCTCGTAGTTGTTGGCGCAGAAAAAGTGCCTCGCGAAATATATGATCTTGCTGATTATAATATTGCGATCGGTAACCAGCCCCACTCAGAAATAGCTGCTTTAGCAATCCTTTTAGATAGGATATTTAAGGGTAAGCAATTCAGAAAGCATTTCGCGTCGGCAGCACTTAGAATCATTCCGACAGCGAAAGGTAAGAGGGTGGAGGAGATAAGTAAATCGTGATAAACGTATTTTATATGTCTAGATTCTCTCCTCATTAATCATATCACATTAACCACACAAGATCCAAAAAAAAGACTAGGTAACAGACATGAGATCTTTACTCATTTATTGCAAGTCGGGTATCGCAATACGATATGACGGAATTTTAGCAAAGTGTCACTCCATATATAACACTATGGGCAAAACGGACTGTTTACAGAATGTGCAAAGGATCTAAGTGGATGCTGAGATAACGTCTTTTCCAATGAAAAAGATTGACTATAAAATTGACAAGATCAATATTTTATCTTTTTTTTCCTCCTGGTAAATAGCTTTACCAAGGCAATTATTGGTCTAGCGGAGTTTAATAGAAAAATGACAAGCCTAGGAAAAATAGGCTTGTCAAACTAAGCCAATATGGATATGAAAACCTTCGACTTTACGTACAATATAGGAAAGGCCTGCTTGACGAGATAATAGCAAAATACTTTTGGTAACAATCGCAATAGAAACACATCTGAGAGGAGTTATAATTTCGAAGAAGGAAGCCTGTACATTTAAAAGAGGTATTCCGAATGCACCTTTACAAGGGGCTATCGTCTAGCTTGGTCCAGGATACCATCTCATCATGATGAGGTAGAAGCCTGGGGCGCTGGCGGTCGTGGGTTCAAATCCCACTGGCCCCACTTAGATCAGTACATAAATTGCATATCTACTAATAAAATAAATCGCAGCAATTAAATTATTATTTGTTAACTGGCTTGTAAAGATGGCGTCGTAGAAATGAGCGTAAAATGACATGTAAGAAGCATTTGACGGTGGTTTGACCACTATTTGACGAGCATTTGACGGTGGTTTGACCACTATTTGACGAGCATTTGACTAGACAATGACGGTTGTCTGACAATTATCTGACTGAATTTTAGCATTCCTGATACTATATCAGAAGCATGATCAAATCTCAATTCAGTACTCTTTTTCCAAACTTTTTAATTCCGCTAGCCGTATGCTCGATTGTTACCCTTAGTTCGGAAGACTTTCTATCATGTCTCATTACTTCGTTTGAGAGTTCACTCTGAAATAGGTCAAGTCATGCAATCACGGTTATTAAAGTTAGGGAGATAAAAAAAGACGTATTATTTTTACATGGCATCGCTTTGCTAAGGCCTGTCTAGATATGATCGCAAAAGAGGTGAAAAACATTTTATTATGAGCATGCACGAACGAGGCCAGACAGAATAATTAGTGATTACGCTTTCGATGAGCTATTATCATTATCAATGTTACCAGATTATAAAGATGACCAATGACCTACATGTGTAGGCATCGACTATCGTGGCGAGGTGTCCATTTGCAGGCCATTAGAACTTTGTACGTTAACAATTAAGTTTATAAAACGATGTCCCACAAATGCAGAACATAAAGCGATCCCAATTATATCCTGCCCTTTATCATGGCATAGTCGATAATCCTTTTTTTGGATAGCTCTTTCATTTTTAAAGCCGACTTGTAGATGATGCTTTCAACACAATTATAGAGAATGCTTTCCAGATAAGGTGTTTGGTGGTTCAGGATCATATGCTTTAGTTCTCTCCTATTTTTAATACAATAGTCAGTCAGCGGTTCAAATACCTTAGATCCTATGTGTCTAGTTTCTTCTATTATGAATCCCTCTTCTTTCATAATCGATTGGACATGTTCCAGATGATAATGTTCTGAAGCCCAAGTAAATGAAAGAACCCCAAGCTTCAAAAATTGTGTAAATGGATTTCGAACCACGTCTGTTCCTATTACTGGAATTGCGATGATAAATAATCCTCCATCCTTTAAAACCCTTCTAGATTCTCTGACGAAGTGCCTCAAGGATTTAAAATGCTGTGCTGATTCTAACGCAATTACTCTATCGACACTGTGATCTGCTATAGGTAATACGGCTGCAGTAGAGTTTAGTAATGAGAGGGTTCCGCTAGCATTCCTCATATAAGATCTAGCCGCAGGATTTAGAATGGCAGGAATTAGTTTTAAGCTTGTAGTTAATTGATGAAGGTTAGTGTTTATACATACAATGTCTAGTAGATCATAAGTTGATTTCCAATGTAGGGCCGGTCCAGAAAATCCGCTGCCAACATCAAGTACCTTTTTTGCAGACTCTAGTCTTGCAAATTCTCCAATCAAGGAGCATAACGCATATTGTGCCTGCGATGGATTGTTAGTTTTATCATTCCAATATCCGAAATTGAGCATATTGCTATGTGTAGCGCGAAATACGAATGGCGTCATAAAATTATAGAAATCAACCACATCCTGTTCATTCCGTCTAAGGATCCACAACATCAATGCAAGTGGACTCACATTTAACAAAGTTACATTTCTTTATATGTGTGATATGATTTAACCATTGCATTTATCATGGAATCGATGTTAATTGGATAGGATATTGATTTTAAAATAATCTGACACGTTCGTTCTGTTCTGTGGTTAGTAGATAAAACTGAAATACACTCTTTTGAAGTCTTCACATGTTATGCCTTATGTGTGAGGCAGTTGATTCTTAGTTTCTTTTGTTTCATTAACTAATTAATCTACTTTAGGCCGTGACTGAAGTTTAATTAAAAAAAAGAAATGTATGGAAGGCTGACAGTTTTCAATTAGTTTTTACGCGGGTGTGTCAGTACCTTACTTTGTCATATTGCCGCCGGTCATATTGCCGCCGGTCATATTTCCGCCTGCAGTCATATTTCCGCCTGCAGTCATATTTCCTTGTGCCGAAACTGGAGCGACAAAGCTGGCAGAAGCAACTATTCCTAGTGTCAATACCAATGCCAATGCTGCTACCACGCCTATCACAATTTTACTACTCGTATTCATTAGTGGTTCTAATGAAACTATTTTATATAAAGATTTCATTGGATTAATGTATATCCGAAACCTGTAAAATAATATTCTCAGTGATTCTAAGTACGTAATAATACTAGTATTTAATACATGAAATGCTAAAGTCTATACTCAAGCAAGATTTGTCAATAAAATTACGATCTTGACTGTGAACCGCCATAGGCATTTCTATTATCCCTTAACCACATATATAATGGAACGAGAGCATGCTGGAAAGGCAATCGGGCCTCGTTGCTTCGATTAAATCCCACCATAACCATTCTTCCGAGGAGAATCTCCCTAATGTCCGTTATTAACTCTTTTTCAGCAAATGGGCCGTAGACTTGAAAAAAGAATTCTTGAGTATAGTACGTTACATGCTGAGCAAAACAATCAGAAACAATATTGGGATCGTTCAGTATATGATCTCTGGTGGTATTTGCTTTATTTTGAACCGATATTTGCAAACCTCTATTAATGTACTTGCTGCGAGTGAAATCGGAATCCATTTTTCTTCTACTACTATTCTTGTAATTTTCAATATCACTGACTATTTTGGCTACTGTACGATTAGATAGATCGATAACCTCTTCTTGTTCCTCAGCTGTTTTTACTTTGCAGTTCTTTCCATACATGTAGAAGAGGCATACTAATTCATCTCTTTCGATAAAAGGAAAATTTTGTTTACCACCTACGAATTCTTCAATACGATTTGAAATATCCTCAGGGAGAATCATTCTCATATAGGAGTCTCCAATGATCGTCATCGAATAACTTGCATAATCCTAAGTATATCAAGACATTTATACACTCTATTCATAATTAAATACTGAAAAAATATGGCGTCGGCATCATCATCTTCATCATCAATAGACAGCAATAAAACTATCTATCTTATTGTTCATGGACAGAGACACCTTATCGACCAGGTTAAGTACAAGCTTACGTCGAAGGGATTCAAAACAGAGAAAATGCAGATGGCAAGCCTAGACCATGCGGGCAACACAGGCGAGTATGTGGCGATGATTTGGCCGCCTACGAATTCTAAAGATATAGTCATTAGCGAGGTTACCGATGACCTAGAAGATGGAGCAAGCGGAATGGGCGCCTGGGCTACCGTTGGCCAGAAGGAACTATTTAGAATATCTTTGTAGTGAATTGGAGGTTGCCTAGACTACTACGTAGCCTGTGATTGATTATTGTGGATGAATAATTGAGGATTTAGTCTTGTCTCGTGTCTTCAAGGTTATAACCAAAATCAACATTAAAAATTAGAAGCAGATTGATTTCGTTCACTCGACAAAGAACAAAATGATCAGCTCAGGATTACTGGCTAATTATAGGACAGATTCTGACGCAGTAGAAGTTATGCCTTGCCTTACCGTTGGATCTTTAGAGTCATAAATGCAGACAATGCGTTCAATGTGAATTTCAATCTTTACACTTTATTTTGATACCATGGAGGAAGCATAAGAAGTTACTTTCAATCCAGTTAAATGCCCTAAGCCTGCTTTAGTCAGATGTGTTTTTGGCGGAGTGTCGATTCTGTTTTGCTGCTTGTCTGTATCCGTGTGTAAATCCAGGATCGTAGACTCTAGAAAATTCATATTTTTTTGGAGCGATTGCATCGCCCACAATTACTAACGCTGTTTTAATTATTTTATATTCTTTAGTTTTTCTTGCAATATTACCTAGCGTTCCGTTGATTATCCTTTGGTCTTCCCAAGTTGCTCTATAAACTGTTGCTGCAGGCGTATCTAGGGTATAAACTCCGCCCTTCAAGAGCTCATCCACGATGTTTTCTATTAAATGAACGCTAAGATAGAATGCCATTGTAACGCCATGTTTTGCTAGCTCAGATACCTTTTCTCTCTCTGGTACCGGCGTTCTAAATTCTGCGCGTGTTATTATTAAAGTTTGAGTAGTACCGGGTATTGTTAATTCCAGATTCATCTCAGCAGCTGCACCCAAAACCGCGGTAACTCCAGGAACGACTTTGCATAAAAGCCCGTCTTTTTGTAACATGTCGATTTGTTCCCTAATGGTGCTAAAAAGTCCCGGATCGCCATCATGCAACCTAATAGCAAGTTTTCCCATCGTTGTGGTATCTCTTAATAGCTCATGGATTTGTTCCCTTTCTAGCAGAGCAGCATCATAAAACTGAGAAGTTTTCTTTGCATATTCCAATATCTTTGGATTCAAGAGTGAACCAGAGTATACTATGACATCTGCTGATTCTATCAATTTTTTGGCCTTCAGCGTAATAAGATCAGGGTCACCAGGGCCAGAGCCAACAAAGTATACTGTATTATCTTGTAGCACTTTTCTTCCTTGCTACCATAATGGAAAAATATTTACTGGTTGGTCCTTTACTTCCTTGCAAAGCTCTAAGTTTGCTTATTTTCATTATTTCTCCATTTGAAGATACGTCCTGTGCAATTGCAATCATTGAATCATCTTCAAATCCTGCTTCACCTAGCATATCAATTACATTGTCAAAATATCTCCCGTCCTTGAGAAAGATAGCTGTATCGCACGATTTTGCAGTCTGTTTGACTTTCTCTAAATCATAGCATGCCGGAACAATCGCTACACTTTCGTCGCCTTCAGCAAGGCTCATCTTGGCTTGTGCTGCAAATGCAAATATTGATACGATGCCCGGCACAATTTCCACGTCAATATCTCTGTAATTCTTATCCAACTCCCTATGGACATATATCCATGTGCTGTATAATGACGGGTCACCTACTGTTAAATACAGTACTCTCTTTCCTGACCTGACTGCGATAGCAATTTCATCAGTATTTCTCTTCCAATAATCCATTAGCAATTCTCTATCCTTTATCATTGGAAATACTAAACTGACTGTCCTAGTTGAGCTGCTTAGATATTTTTCCACAACGGAAAGGGCTATGCTTGGTCTACCCTCCCTTGCAGTAGGCGCAAAAATTATCTCTGCATTCCTGATTAGGTTTATAGCCTTAATGGTTAGCAGTTCAGGGTCTCCAGGTCCACAGCCAACACAGAAAAGTTTCATATTGGTGCTTTCCCTTAAAGACTCTTTAGATAAAAATGTAGCCAATTTTTATTTTCATTGTCTAAGACTAAATATGGTTTAACCTTAATTCTCTATAGCTACACTGCTACGTGGGTTCAAAAAACTTTGAAGATACTAGCAGCCTATTCTTATTTACATTGATGACCCAATTCAATTAGTCAGCTAGGTTTAGTGGCTGATATCATGATGATAGGATTTCTCGCTGTCATCATTGTACCCGTCGTGACTTTTCTGCCCTTTGCGATAGTCACTTGTGTGATGTCTACGTCGATCAGATTTGATTCGTTGATTGTAGTTATGGCAGCAAATATCGTCTCGATGAGAATGGTATCTATTAGTATTCTGCCTCCTCCTTTTAAGCGTGCTATACTGGCCTCGATAACACCCTTGGTGTCGCCCCATGTACCTCCAACTATTACAGCATCGACCTTAGGAAGAGAAGGTAAAATATCCTGCGCTTTAGCCAAGATTATTTCGGCCTCTACACCAAACTTTTTAAGATTCTGCCTCGTTAATTCCGTCGCCTTTTCATCAATGTCAATCGCATAAACTTTGCCACTTGGCATTTGCAAGCAGAGCTCCACAGTGATACTTCCGCTTCCACAACCAACGTCTATGGCCGAAAAATCCTCTTTTAATCGTAATTTACTCATGACGAGAGCTCTCACTTCTTCTTTTGTGATGGGAATGTCTTGTGCTCTTTCAAATAATTCATCCGGAATTCCAGGCGTTCGATAATTCCAAGGCAATGTATTAAATCTTGTATCGAAAATCCGCTATTTTAACGTGCTATATTTTCATGTAGCCCTGTATATACTATAATCATAAACATTAGTAAAAGAAAGATAAATGGAAAAATCCCATTTGTGACAAGCTTACGTCTTTGAACGTTGGGGATGTTCTTTGCAAGCCTCTTTGCAACTTCATAGGAAATGACATAAAATATTATTCCAATCAAAAGCGCGGTTGCTGCAGCGTTGCCCTGGCTAGTGCCTGGAGCAATTACGAACCCTGTTATTACCCCCGCGATTAATCCTAAAATCGCTCTAATATAAAAAACTCTATCCAGGTACTCCAATTAATTACTTTTGTCATTATAGTACCTGGTTTAATTTCTTACGGTCAAGAATTGACTCGGACTACGTTTTGATTAATATTTGTGTAAGCCGACGACTTGCTATGGAATTATCTGGAATCGAACTGCGTTACCTTGTAAACGAGATTAAATCTAAAATTAATCTTGCCTATTATGTAAGTAGTATTAATGCTGTTACAAAGCCGTCTTTTCTTTTTAAAATGCATCATCCCAAAGACCCAGATATTATGCTAATGGTTTCAACCAAAGGCATTTGGATTACTAGACTAAAATTTGAATCATTTGAAGAAAACAAGATGATCAATATTCTTAAAGCTGAACTCGAAAGGGCAAAGATAGAATCAATAGAACAGCTTGGAAGTGAACGAATTATCACCGTTAAGTTTAGGCACTTAGACGAGAAGGTAAGGTACATGGTTGTTGAGTTTTTTGGAGATGGTAATATCGTATTGTGTGATGGCAATATGCAAATCATGGGTATTCTAAAGCCAATTGAAGTAAGACATAGAATGTTAAAAATTGGGTTTAGATATGCTCCGCCACCTCCTCGAGGAATTGACGTATATGATATTACCCTCGAACAACTTCGAGCCATGAGAGAAGATAAGCAGTCAGATAGCCTTGATGTAGTCAAGTGGATAGGACGAAAAATTTCAATCCCAAAAAAATATGTGGAAGAAATAGCAATAAGGGCTGGAATATCTTCGCTGACAGTTGGACAATTATCCGAAGAAGATATGGAGAGGCTATATGTGATTATAAAGGAAATAATTTCAGATATTGTCAGTGAAAAAAACCATCAGCCATATGTGATTTTGGGCCAGAATGAAAAGGCCATTGATGCAATACCTATCAAAACTGCACATCTTTCTAAATTAAACGTAAAAAAAACTCCTTCATATATGGATGCAGTAGATGAAGTTTTAAGCAATGATCTGATGGATTTAGGGCGCAACATTAGAACTATAGAAATTGATGAACGCATTACAGCATTACAACATGATATCGCAGAGCAGATTAAGGCAAAGGAGTTAGTTCTTTCAAAGGCTAACCTCATTAGAAATGTTGCCCATAAGTTAATGCAACTCTCATACCAGGGTGTTCAGTCTATTACTGAATCCTCTGTGAATAAATTGCTTGCTGAAAACTCTGCAAATATCATCTTAGAAAAAGGACTAAAATATTTAGAAATACTAGAAGAACTTATTCTTATAGAGTCCAATCTGCCTAAATTATCCTCAGCTCTATTTACCAGAGCAAAGGAAATGGAGCGAGGAAATATTGCAATCGAACAGTCCAAAGCAAGATTGGAAGCGCAAATTCAAGAATTACAAAATCAAACGATATCGGTCCGGAAAAAGATTATTATCAAACAACAGACCTCCAAAGAATGGTACGAACGTTATCGTTGGTTCATAACTACAGACGGTTTGTTAGCTATAGGCGGCAGAGATGCCTCCTCTAACTCTGCAATCATTCGCAAACATTTAACAGAAAATGACATAGTATTTCATGCGGAGGTACATGGTTCGCCATTCTTTATAATTAAAAATACTGGTAACCTAGAAGAGACAGGACTTAGTCTGCAGCAAGTGGCTGTAGCGACAGTTTCATTCAGTAGGGCATGGAAGGATGGCATCTCGAGTGCTGATGCGTACTGGGTGACGCCAGATCAAATAAAAAAAGGTGCACCTCCTGGGCAATACGTTCCCAAAGGTTCATTCGTCATTGAAGGCAAGCGAAATTACATGAAAGGGCTGGAATTAAGAATGGCGATAGGAGTTGCTCGATTAGAGAATCGATACACCGTGGTTTGCGGACCTGCTGATGCTGTAAAGAAGAGCGCAATAATTTATGCAATTTTATTACCAGGAGGATTGCAGCCATTGAACGTGGCAAAGAAAATTAAGAGCGAATTTGTGAGAATATTGGGAACTAGTTCGAATAATGAAGATCTAGTAGATTTTGTTAAGACAATAATGCTTGAGGATTTCCTTCGTCTAATGCCTTCAGGCCAATCAAAGATTTCCTTAATAGCAAACGGTGAAAATAAAGTATCAAGTCAAAATAACTCGACTTCGGACATGCAAATAGGACCTAGTGTGGCTGCTTTACATGATTAGCAAAGTAATAAAAGCCAGGATTTTGATTCAATAATGTGGTAAAAAAACCGGTTCGGGAACACAGCGACGCTAATATGACCACAAGGGTACTAGTGAGCGATATTATGAATAGTCCTGTTGTTTCTGCTTCTCCTCACGCTAGCATTAAAGACATAGCTTCAAAAATGAAACAAGAACAGGTGGGCAGTATCATAATAATGGAAAATGAAAACCCATTAGGGATTGTTACTGATTGGGATATCGTTTCAAACGCTGTAGTTAATGATGTTAAACCAAGCATGCTTAAAGCTTCTGATATCATGCAGACCTTGTTTACCATCGAAGGAGGAGAAGGTATAACAGAGGCTGCTCGTATGTTACGGAGACATAAAATTAAGCGGCTAGGTGTAACTAACAAGAACAAAGTGGTTGGGATTATATCCGCTTCTGACGTTATTTCAGTTACTCCAGATTTAGTCGATGTCATTTCAGAAAAAGCAGCTATTGTTCGAGGGGAGATAGGACGCTCTGCTGGAAACATTTCTGGATACTGCGACGATTGTGGGGAATGGTCTGATCTCTTACAATACAATGAGGGCACCTTTTCATGCGAGGAGTGCAGGGGGGAGACAATTCACTAATTACACACCTACTTTTCTTGCTGATGCAATGCTTGGGAGCCTTGCACGCAAACTACGTGTTTTTGGCTATGATACCATATACCTATCTGATGTAAAAGATGAAGTTGTGTTAAGAGTTGGAATAACCCAGAACAGAGTTATACTGACCTGTGATAAGGAGCTATTCAGAAGGATTGTAAAAGTAGGTGCGAGCGGCGTTTTACTAGAATGTTCCAACGACTTAGATAGCATTGTCAAAATTTTATGTAAATATAGTATTAAATATATTGACTGTGAAAGTATGAACTCAAGATGTTCAGCTTGTAACGGATTGCTGGTTGAGAAAGCGTCTTCAGACATCGCAACGCAGGTACCCCCTCGTATTCTAAAAATGCATAAATACTTTCTCAACTGTTCAGATTGTAATAAAATTTATTGGCAGGGCAAACAGTTTATGAAAATAAAGGCCCTGATAAAGGATATAAACTATAAGATAAAAAAAGAAGACAGGGAAAATAACTCAAAAGATTTGGTCGAGAAAATTAATATGCAAACTAAAAGGCTGAGCTTTTAATTTATATTATATTATAATAGCTCCAAGTCTGAGTGATTTTGATCTAAAGTAGCAAAAGATTAAAATCTCGTCTCTCAAGAACATTCTATATGAGCTCAATTTCACCACTAGAACAAACTGTAAGTAAAGTCTTAATACAAAAAGAAGCTGAATTAATTGCTCAAATTGAATCTGCATATCACGAGTCATTGGCCAATCTTGAATCGTCAAGAACAACGTTACATGCAGAATATAATCAAATTTTGGACGCTGCAAAAAAACAAGCAGAAAACCTCAAAAGACAAATCATTGGTTCTAGCAGGCTATCTACAAGAAATAAGCAACTTCTATTGCTTGAGACTGCAGTGAACGATGCTTTTGAAAAGGCCATGTCAAGGCTATTAACTTTAAAACAAGATGAAAAGTACCGGAATCTCATTTATAAAATGCTAGAAGATAGCATATCAGCAATTAATTCTGATGAGATTATAGTAGAATGCAATAAAACCGATTACAAGCTAGTAAAAAAGGCAATAGAAGAGCTCAAAGCGAAAGGTGCCAGAGTTAAAATAACGCTATCAGAAAATCCAATTGAAGCTCTTGGCGGAATAAGGGCAAGTTCGAAGGATCGATCAATGACATACGATAATACTTTGGATTCACGTATTGAAAGGCTCAAACCTTTAATAAGGAAGAATATTGTCCAAATTCTAAGAGGCGAAAAATAGGACAATGGTTGATAAAGGAAAGATTGTTTGGGTCAGCGGCCCTGCAGTAAAAGCTGATGGAATGTCTTCTACAAAAATGTACGAAACCGTTGAGGTCGGAGAATCAAAATTGATTGGTGAAGTCATTAGATTAACAGGAGACGTTGCATTTGTCCAAGTTTATGAGTCTACTTCTGGCTTAAGGCCAGGTGAACCAGTAGTTGGTACGGGTAGACCACTTTCTGTTTTGATGGGTCCAGGAATTATTGGCAAGATTTACGATGGAATCCAAAGACCACTTGCAGAGATTGCGCAGAAATCAGGAGATTTCATTGGCAGAGGAATTGCAACAACCGCAGTGGACATGAATAAGAAATACAAGTTTATCACACAAGTGAAGAAGGGGAATGATATTGTCGCAGGATCGATTCTAGGTACAGTAGAGGAAACTCCTTTGCTTACACACAGTATTATGGTTCCACCAGATCATCATGGTGGCAAGATTACAGATATCGTAGGAGAAGGGGAATATGACTTAGAGCAAGTAATAGCAACTGTAGAAAAAGACGGAAAAAGGACTGAGCTAAAAATGTATCACAGATGGCCTGTTAGAAGGCCACGTCCATACACTGAAAGATATGACCCCTCGGTTCCTCTGATCACAGGTCAGCGTATAATTGATACCTATTTTCCGATTGCAAAAGGAGGAACTGGTGCTATTCCCGGAGGATTCGGAACAGGTAAGACAGTTACATTACATCAGATTGCAAAATGGGCTGACTCTAAGGTAGTCGTATACATCGGATGTGGCGAACGTGGAAATGACTGAGGTCTTGGTAGAGTTTCCACACCTGATTGACCCTAGATCTGGACGGCCACTTATGGAAAGGACTGTGCTAGTAGCAAACACCAGCAACATGCCAGTAGCTGCTAGAGAAGCTTCCATCTATACAGGGGTTACAATTGCGGAATATTACAGGGATATGGGATTTGATGTAGTTCTTGTGGCAGATTCGACCAGTAGATGGGCAGAGGCATTGAGAGAGATGTCTGGGCGCCTTGAAGAAATGCCTGCGGAAGAAGGATATCCCTCCTACCTGGCATCAAGATTGGCCGAATTTTACGAAAGGGCTGGACGCGTCAGGGCATTGGGTTCGCCGGAGAGGGCTGGTTCAGTCACACTAGTCGGTGCCGTATCTCCGTCTGGAGCCGACTTTACAGAGCCTGTAACAACACATACAATCCGATTTATCAAGACTTTCTGGGCCTTAGATACAAGACTAGCCTATTCTAGGCATTATCCTTCAATTAACTGGATGCAATCATATTCAGGATATCTTGAAGACGTTGCAAAATGGTGGAAGCAAAATATTAGTGAGGAATGGTACGATTTGAGAGCTCAATCTTACCACATTCTTCAAAGGGAAGATACGTTAAAAGAAATAGTGCGACTATTGGGTCCTGAAGCCTTGCCTGACGAGGAGAAGTTAATTTTAGAAGTGGCAAGAATGATCAAAATCGGAATACTGCAACAAAACTCATTTGACAAGGTAGATACGTACTGTAGTCCGGAAAAACAGTTGAAATTAGTCAGGCTAATGGTGAAATTCCATAAGGAGGCACAAAGGGCGCTTAAAGAAGGTGCACAGCTTGCAGATATAAGAGCTATGCCAATCATCACATCACTGCTTAAAGCAAAGTTTGAAATTTCTGACGAACAAGTGGGAAGGCTGGACAATTTAGAGCAGACGATGACAGAACAATTTCGCCAGGTGACTGCACGTGAGGAGGTAAAAGTAGTTGTCTGAGTCGGTTGGTTTAGAATATACAAGAGTAGCCGAGATTAAAGGTCCCCTGATGATCATTGATGGAATCACAAGAGCATCTTTTGATGAACTTGTTGAAATCGAAACAGCCGAGGGAGAAAGAAGGCTTGGCAAAGTATTAGAAGTAGGCAATGGGAAGGCGGTAGTTCAGATATTTGAGGGTACCACGGGCCTTGCAATTACTGGAACCAAGGCAAAGTTCCTTGGTAAGACGATGGCTATGCCAGTTTCACAAGAACTGCTTGGTAGGGTATTCGATGGACTTGGCCGACCTAATGATGGATTACCCGATCCAATCGCTGATAGATTTATTGACGTTAATGGGGAACCTATGAACCCAGAAAGAAGAGAATACCCAACCTCATTTATTCAAACAGGCGTTTCTGTTATTGATGGAATGTTAACCTTGGTAAGGGGTCAAAAGCTACCTATATTTTCCGGCTCTGGCATGCCACATAACATTCTGGCAGCCCAGATCGCACGGCAAGCAGCGGTAGTAGGAACCAAGGAGGATTTTGCCGTGGTCTTTGCAGCTATTGGAGTACAGTATTCAGAAGCGCAGTATTTTAAACGAAGTTTAGAGGAATCTGGCGCGCTTCGACGAAGCGTTTTGTTCCTCAATCTTGCAGATGACCCGGCGATAGAGAGAATTATTACACCGAGGGTAACATTAACAGTAGCAGAATACTTGGCATTTGATTTGGGTATGCATGTATTGGCTATTTTGACTGATATGACAAATTACGCAGAAGCTCTGAGGGAGATTAGTGCAGCCAGAGAAGAAGTTCCAGGTAGAAAAGGTTATCCTGGTTATCTTTATACAGATCTTGCAAACAACTATGAACGGGCAGGGAGAATTAAAGGTAAAAGTGGAAGTGTGACGCAGGTACCGATTTTGTCAATGCCAGCTGACGATATTACTCATCCCATTCCAGATCTTACAGGATATATTACTGAAGGACAAATAGTACTTGGTCGAGATCTTTTCCGAAAGGGCGTTTATCCGCCAGTTAACGTACTTATGTCTCTATCTAGACTGATGAAAGACGGCGTAGGTGAAGGCAAGACAAGAGCAGATCATATGGAGGTTGGAAACCAGTTGTACGATGCTTATTCTAGAGCTCAGGAAGTAAGAGCGCTTGCTGAGATAGTTGGAAGAGCTGGCCTGACAGGGGTAGATTTAAAGTACCTGGATGCAGGCGATTTCTTCGAAAGCCATTACTTAAAACAAAGTCACGATGAAAATAGAAGCTTAGAAGAAACTTTAGGCAGAGCGTGGGACATACTGTCTACTCTTCCTGAAGGCGAACTAACAAAGATCAAAGAAAAGAACGTAAGACAATATTATAAGGGAAATAGATAGCGAACATGTCATTTGGCGGTCGGGTAACTGCAACAAAAATTGAGCTTATCAAGATTCGACACTCAATGCAAGTAGGGAAGATGGTCCACAAAATTCTTGATGACAAGCGTGAGGTATTATTAAAGAAAATCGATGAGATGATCGAAGAAGCTAACAAAGCCAGAGGTGATATCTGGTCTCCACTTGGAGAAATTTATACTGCTGTTTATGATTCTTATATGTCGCTTGGTACTACGCTTTTAGAATCAGTTTCTGACTCTACCCCAAGTGTCATGGAAGTAGATGTAAATGTTAGGAGGATTGTCGATGTAAAGATTCCAACGCTTCAGGTAAGAACAACAGTAGGTGGGCAAGGTCTTTCTTATGGTTTTACAGAAACAAATGCGTCCGTGGACAAGGCAGCTAAATTAATCAAGAATATCCTTCCCAAAGTCTGCAAAGCTGCAGAGTACGAAAACGCTATATTCAGCTTGGCAAAGGAGCTTGAACGCACCCAGAAACTCATAAATGCACTAGAATTTGTTATTATTCCTCAATATGAGAGTGCTATATACTTTATCCGAGCAACACTCGAGGAACGAGAACGTGAGGAATTCGTCCGTTTGAAAAAGGTTAAAGGCTTATTAGATAAGAAAAAGATAATAGAGGAAGAACATCAAAGAGCACTTAACAAATGACTCAAAATATTATTTCAGCTCATTTTGAGAAGTCACGCGCAGCATTGAAAGCCGAGTATGAGTCTATGATTCAGAAGATTAAGGCATCTCTTGAGCAGAGCAAGCGAGACGCCTTATCTAAGATTTGAACTTTTCACTGATGCTTTTTAAGATAAAATTGACATCAGTATTCAGTTATAATTAAATATGGCCTTTAATCTCGAACATGTATGAAGATAAATATAAAGCACGATCTTCTTCCAGTTACCTGTCTTATCCTCGTATTCGCTTTTGTGGCTTTTTTATTCGCACCTAATCCTTCAGTATATGCACAGGGTCAATCAAAATCAGCTTCCGACGGCGGCTCCGCTAAACTCATAGGCGCGGGTTTAGCTTTTGGTCTGGCAGGAGCCGGTGCAGGTATAGGACTTGGATTTGTTGGGGCTGCAGGTTTAGCTGCAATTAGTGACAACCCAAAGATGCAATCTAGAGTTTTCATCTTTGTTGGCATGGTAGAGTCAATAGCAATATATGGTATAGTTATGATGTTTATTATTTTAGGCCAATAATCCACAACAAGAAATCCTGTACTTTTAACTTTCCCACTCTCGTACCTATTGAGTCTAAACAGGACATAAGGTAAACATATGGAAAGAACGAAGGGAGAAAGAATTTTAAAGAGATCATAATTACACCCTACGCAATACTATGGGACTAGCGAAGCTGATGAAAGCAACGGTTATCTTGCCTCGCACTGATACCCAAGAAGCCGTAAGTAAGCTAGCAGAATTGGAATGGTTCCATGCTCTCCCGAGCAATTCTGAACATAGTAATCCAAATCTTGACGATCTTGTATTGAAGGCTCAAAAATCATTTCAAGATATTGAGGAGGTCATGAGAGCGTTAGGTGTCCAATCAGAGACAGGCATAATTACGACAATGTTTAAAGGCGCCCCCAAGGGGACAACAGATTACGTTATAGAAGATATTCGTCATTTCATTGAAGACCTCGAGAACAAAAATAAAGAAATACTAAATGAGCCAAAAAATGTATTGATTGAACGAAACAGGATTACAAAAGAACTCGAAGAATATAACAATATTGTAGTGGCACTTAAGATGGCGGCTAGCTTGAATCTGGACTTGGCTGCATTTAGAAAGTTGAAGAGATTTTATGCTGAAATTTTTGTTATTGATTCAAGAGATATAGAGGAGGTCACGAAAAGCCTTAATGAGCTTTTAGTTTACTCTAATAAGCTCAATGATGAGAAGTCCGTCGTTATTGTATTTGGCTCAAATGAGGATTCAGAACGGGTTACGAAGGTACTTCGAGGTTTTGGTTATCACCCACTTCAAATTCCAGCTCATATGCCTCAAAATCCATCAATTGCTTACGCTCAGTCTGAAGTGAAGGTAAAAGATCTTGAAGCAAATTTGTCCAAGGTGTCTAAGGCAATTGAAAAGATAAGAGCGTCATTATTAAGTAAGATCCTTTCGCTTCACGAAGCCGCAAAGGTTGCGAAAGATATTTTGGAAATAACAAGAAAACCTGCTGGTACAAAGAACTTTGCTATGATTCAAGGCTATATACCTACACCAATGAAGAAAACATTCAATAATCTAACAAAAGGATATATTTCGGTCATAGAAGAGGCGCATTTTGAAAGAGCGGGCGAACATGCTGAGATATTGCCTAGCCTTTTAACGAACAAATCCTATATTCGGACTTTTGAAGTTATAACTGAGACTCAAGGCGTACCAAACTATGACGAAACAGATCCAACTCCGATTATAGCTTTTGTATGGCCTTTGTTCTATGGCCTAATGTTCGCAGATTTAGGCCATGGATTGCTTCTGTTTGGCCTTGGCATGCTTCTCAGGCAGAGAGGAAATGGATCGATAAGGACGTGGGGGACTCTTCTAGCAGCAAGTGGTGCTGCTGCTAGCTTGGGAGGTTTGTTAACAGGCGAGTTATTTGGATTCCACTTATTTGGTTTCGATATTCTGGCTCCCTTCCTTAAGTATTTACCCTTCGTAGGTATCTTGAGTGTATCCGAACTTTCGTTTGACCAGGTAATTAATATACTCAAAGTATCTGTAGCAATAGGCATTGTTCATTTATTGTTGGCCTTCTTCCTAAGACTTCGCAAAAATGTCAGGGACAGAAACACATTTTTTGTCTTAACACATGATATTCCAATAATAGTACAATTCCTTGCTGTGGTTGCCCTAATACTTGCAGCTATAGGGTCGGGATATGATATTATCGGGATGTTTGGTGTAAACGGTAAAATTCATACCGAGCCGGTGCCGTGGCTCACTTTCATGTTTGGTGAATGGGTTACCGTAGATCTGGTGGCCAAGGCAGCTCCTCCAATAATCTTCGCTACTGTTGGGATTATGATATACGGTGCAAAGAAAGAGCAGGAAATAGCAGCAAAACATGGTCACGAAGAAGGAGGAGGCTTCATTGGGATTGTCATAGAAGTTATACTAGTTAGAATCATAGAGATGCTCTCTAACGTAATTAGCTATACGAGGATTGGAATTATGTTACTAGTGCATGCTGCATTACTTGTAACAGTAAATGATGCATTCGCACAGTCAGGAAGCTACGCCATTCTAATAGGAGGCAATATTGGAATAATGATGATTGAAGGATTAATAGTCTATATTCAAACTATCAGGTTACATCTTTATGAATGGTTTCCCAAATGGTATGTAGGAGAAGGCGTTGAATTCAAAAAACTGGTACCCAAAATGCTCTATTCCAATCTGATATGGAGAGATAATGTTATCACTCAAAAGCAAAGGCGTAAGAAGAGTCAATAATAACTTTCTATCGCTTCGGTTTTATACAGACGACGTAGAATGTATTCACTGCAAACCTAATCCGTAATAAGACATAATCGTTTTATCATTCGACTCTAATTAGCCTCGAAACTATCGTTTCTGGTGGTACCTTTTGTTCTATCCCTGATGCTATTGCAGATAGATTTCTAACTTCCAGCATTACTAACTTTAATGCGGCGAGCATGATTCCTACGCTGAACATGGATCTAAATGAGCTGACTACCCTTTTCAGACTTAGCGACTCAAAGCCAGCTTCTAATTGCATTATCAGATCTATATCATTAGCTCCTGCCTGTGGAATAATGTCTTTGTAAACAGTATTAGCAAGCTCACCTACTGCTTCGGAGATCTTTTCTATATTAATCATTTTTTGAAGTGTATCTCTCGGAACCTTTGAAGTGGTACTTATTATTAGTTCGTTAATTGCTACGGGGCTAAGGCCCCAGAACTTGCCTCTAAGTATAGAAAGGATGTTGTACGAATCTACATCTGTTGACGCAATTTTTTTTGCATCTGGGGACTGAGATTCGGATGTTATTGCCCTGCCTAGGTCATGATAGAAAACATGGTCAAGATAGGTATCAAATATTCTCATGTCACCTTTGTCCTTATAGACTGTTGCAGCTTTAGCAGCGTCCTCTCCGAATTCAGTGCCTGCTGTAGCTGCTACTGCCTCTTCCAAATTCTTCGCCACAAGAGCCTTTATAACTATATCTCTCCTACCGACAAGCTCTTCTGCTCTAAGGTTTATCTTGGGAAGCAATTCTTCATAAGACTTTCCTAACGCCTTACCCTTTAGCACTATTTTCAAATTCCAGGTGATATACTTCACAAAGTACGCATTCAATATTCCAGCTCCTCCTGTAACATTCACCATCTTAGCATGAGTATTTACAAGATACTCTCTAAGCGCTCCTTCGATTTTTTCAGCATTGTAAGGACGAGAGAGTTTTGCAAAGGCATCTAGGTAAACAGTGTTCTTAATTCTGGTAACTAGTTCCTCCATATCACGAGATTCAGCAAGTGTCTGTAGCTCACCTTTCGTCAGCATCCTGCCTCTTAGGCCGTGTGATAGAACTGTACCAAAGATCTTACTTGGCATACTTATCTTGCTCATATGTAGTCAATTACACGCATCCTAGTCGTTTATCGATACTAGTATATGCTATTTTAATATTAAGTATTTAAACTGGTTCAAGCGCAGAATCAGAGGCTGAAGCTAAAATACAATTATCGGAAAACCATCAGTACTTAATAATCTAACAAAGAGCTAAGTGCATTAGAGATCTTTCCAGAAAATGCGAAGAGAATGAAATGTAGTCCGAACCCGAGAATGGAGCCCATTAGTATGTTATCATTCCCATGAACTAGTGACAAAAAAACTGCGAGTGGAGGCAATGTGAGGATTAATGCAAGGCAAGTACTAACCCAAAACGATTTTACTAAAATATCAGGAGTAATATTCTGAGATCTCTGATGCGCAAAAATTAGTTTCGAGCCGTTTTGGGTTGAATTCATTTTCTTATAGTACAAGCTTATGAATAGAATATTAATATTGACATAAAAATTCTCCTTTTTTCAATTATCATAAATAGAAATAATTACATCATATAGGAATTAGATCTGATCATTTTAGGTTTTATCGTTTTATACTTAGAATCTATCATAGTTTATACTATAGTTTGCCTTAAACTTGAATATTTATAGTATAGGCGGTCTCAATATATTTTACATTTACTAGCTTCTTTATGAAATAGTTATGAAAATAAAAGTTTCACTCAATAGATAATCTTAATTAGATCTTTATTTGTCTAATAAATATGGACACGTTTCAGGATTTAGTTAGGCTGCCTGAAAATCTTGAAAGACTATTGGACCAGTTTGAACTAGAGGTCAAACCTTATGATAAATGGTCAGAGATTGCTATGGTCGTTACACCTGTGGGCGTTCTGATGTCTATTTTTCTACCGCTTGTTTTATTGCAATCTGTTGGTCACATCAACCCGTACCTAGCCATTTCTACAGGTATATCTCTATACTGGATGATTAGTGGGATCTGTGCCACGCTGGTATTGTCCAGACTTGTAATTATATATCTTGATTACAAGAAGCACGAAATTTCTAAGGTAAAATATAAACCTGATGCTGGAGTATGCATGTGTGATCTGAGTATGTTTAGATCACAAATCCACAAGATGGAGAAGGCCAGAACCGTAGGAGATCGCCTGAGACATGCGAAGTTGGCATGTTTTTACAAACAACAAATGGGATGGCAGTAAGGTTATAATAAAATGTTAGTTACTTCACTATAATTAATTATAAGGATGCTTACATTGGTATACAGTATTGACGCCAGATGTGAATGATAAGAGTGATGAAGCATCTTCCCGCAAATCGAAAGAACAGATAACACTAGGCAGTATATTTGTCAGAAGCACATTACTAGCAATTATCATTTCGGGTCCTGCAATGTTGGTAACGATAATAGTATATTATGTTCTGAGAATGGATTGGATCCCTTCACTGATGTCGGGCTTCGTTACTCTCGTCGTAGCTATGGGCTTTGGTTACAAGTTTTCAAATAGGATTGCGAATTCAGGACACAAAGACCGAGATATATGACTGAATATCTAGATCACTAGGCTGCTATGTTTTAAGACCGATGTACGAATTAGACAATACTTGTTCCATGGCTCTACTTATACAGACTCACTAATATCTTAGCCAAAAACCTTTAAAACCTTAACTGTCTATACTGTTGTCAATGACATTACCTAAAGGATTTGGTTCACAACCTAAAAATAATGGTAAACGAAGCTTTGACGATTGGTGGAAAACTGTCCCAGAAGATCTACAGAAGAAGACCCGTAAGGGCGATGAACAGAACAAGCCGTTACTGAATCAAGTTAACTATGTTCTTTTGCATCTACATTTAGCTGGAAAACATGATGCAAAGCCAAGTCATGCTGAGCTGAAGGATTGGCTACATAGTGGTCAAGTAGATGTACTTAGAATGACCAAAAAGTAAAAACCACAAGAAAGCCTTTTCCTTCCCGAACTTTTTTATTTGATCCAAAGCAAACGGAATCAGAAAGTAATGCATACTAGGTAAATAGGTGGAGTATGAACTGGACGATGGCGAATTTACAGTGACAGCATTCCTGCTCGAATTTATCTCCTGATGAAATCGAGAAAGTTTATCTCGTTCAATATTGGATTACATTTGAGCTATAAAATATAAGAAATCAAAAAAGTTGTTTTTTTGTGTCTCACATTTGGGATTCGGTATATATTCAATATTATATGGCTTTGACGTAAACCATGTACCAGTTCTACTAGAGAGCGATTAAGATTGATGAATCAAAAGATGCTCCGAAGCTTACAATAGGATTAAATGCTCTTTAATTTAAATTCATGATGAGACAATTTCATGATTAATATATTCAGGCGTTGGAAACCAAAGGGAAAGATGTATAGCCTTAGGTGCTCCCAATGCGGATCTGGTTTTCTTTCGAGTTATGATCTTGAGGCACCTATTTGTGGTAGATGTCTTCAAAAAGCTAAGTCATTAGATTCGACCATAGATAATGATAAGATTTGCGCAAAATGTGGGAGAAGTGGCGTCATTTACGGCAAAGATCAATGCCATTCGTGTTATTTTGGATTTGAAAAAAAAGAATCCCTCTAAGATCCGATGCCCATAGATGCGATATACTGACTTAATACTAGTAGAGTCCGATCCCAGACCAATGGAGTGGCACAAATATTGCAGTAGGTAGACGTCAAAATTCTTCCACAAACGGAATACAGCCATGCTGCACAGATAAGAGCTAGAGAGCATTCTAAGACGGCGCGTCTAAAGAACA
>Ga0193704_1000008_pt1 | contig 33023 bp, 34 predicted proteins | sample U3m1metaG_FD_143047 | JGI IMG/M metagenome (GOLD analysis project Ga0193704, IMG submission 143047) | Soil microbial communities from a riparian zone of the East river system, Colorado, United States - U3m1 | ecosystem: Environmental > Terrestrial > Soil > Riparian zone | place: USA: East River... | reverse complement strand
CAGGGTGCTGTTGCCGTCATACATCATGATGATAGTTACGGGGACCACCATATTTCTTGTGTACCCGACTATAGTACAATTGGTGAGGAGCCCCCAACCTGTGGGATTTGGTGGAAATGCGGTAGATGCCGCACATATCCAGCTTCCGTTCATGGTGGTATTTCTCGTATTCTCAGCCGCGACAGCCTATATAATATCCAAATTGGGAAAAGTAAAGCCGACGGTGTTCGGAGGCGCCATCAGCATTGCGGGGGCCATCGGTCTGCTGATGTTTCACTCTACAGGGTTCCTAGTGTCGGCAAACCTTACTATAATTGCTATCGGGTTAGCGCTGACGACTACTACTACATGGAACTTAATCGTGTCTTCAGCGCCAAAGGAGTTCATGGGTATATCGACAGGGATAGGAGCTCTCCTTTTAAGTATCGGAATGGCCATAGGTCCTGCTCTTGCTGGAACGTACATGCAAACATTCCATACGTCGATAAAAGGCATTGCCGGCTCGTTTCCCTCTCCAGAGTCCTACAACATGGTCTTCCTAACAGCCGCTGTGCTGTCAGCCGTATCGCTAGCCTGCTCTTTGGTGTTAAACAGAAGATTGCTAAAACAGGAGGAAAAGGTAGCGCAATAAGTCGGATATAAAGAAGATTGCTAAAACAGGAGGAAAAGGTAGCGCAATAAGTCGGATACAAAGACAGCGGAATCCAAGGGGGGTGATACTTTGGAGGCGCTGTCTTCACAGCTTTTTTACTCAGCACGGGTATACAAGCTAGAAATACTTTAATGTCATATTAGGGTCATAAATGAAAGAAAAGCAGCAACGGCAAAATGATAGAGACAATAAATCAACGAAACGAACCATCTCAACTGAAGTGCTTCCTGTTATGTTTATACTATGGGTTACTATAATTATTGCGATAGCACCAACTACAACTACAACAATAAATTCTATTTTTCAAACAGCATACGCTCAAAAGGATTTTAATACACCAAACAAGGTTAGTGTAGTCAAGGTCGACAATACTAATTATCAAGTGAAATACAATGTTACAAATAATGACGCCAAAGTTGTAAGTATAGTTCCTCAAAAAGAATCAACAAAGCTAGTCATAACTATCGAACCAACAAATAACGGCAAATTAACAATTGAGCTTCCAAGAACTTTAATTGATTATAAAATTGCAGGAGGTAAAGATGGAAACTTTATTGTACATATAAACGGGAAACAAGTGGATAATGTTAGAGAAGTGTCAAATAATCAATCTGCAAGAATACTAGAGATTAGCTTTGGAGCAGGAGACAGAACAATTGAAATTATAGGAACTCAAATGGGACAGGGACCAGTTGCATTGGTTAAATCTCAGGTGGAAACATCAGCTAATAAGACAATGCAAACGCTAGAGAATAAAACGAGTATTGCTACTGCAAAAGGACCTGCAGAAACATTTGTAAACAAGACAATAGGCACACTTAGTAATCTAACTGGAGGAATTCAAAAGCTCTTTAATAGTAGTAACAAAGGCAAATAGGTGAATAAGCGAGATTTATAACAGATGATAAATCATGAGCTGAATAATAAATTCCTTTTGTACTTGAATTCTTCATTAGCAATGGAAAATGCAGCGTTAGAGTTCAGAGAAGAGTACAACAAACAATATTAGAGGATGTCAAGCAGCAGTTACAACATCATTCAGGCGAAACAAAACAACATCAAGATAGACTAAGACACGTGGTTACAAAGATCGGACGAACGCCCAGACAAAAAGTTGCCTATAGCAACACCACTTGAATCCATCATAAACTCCATACATCCAAGGCAATGCAATCAGTAGAAGATATAATAGTAGAAAATGCTGAGGTAACAAGATATTACTTATACAAATTGCAGAGAAAATCAAAATGGATTATACAATACACAATTGGGACCCGCAATTTGTGTAATGATACAGTCTACAAACGCCAATCCTAGATAGATATTGTATTTTTAGCAAACTAGAGATTCTAGTAGTAATCTACCTGAAAAAATATCGTTACGATAATGATTGCAGATATTATTCCATTGTGTTTTTCAACATAGAACTTAGCCTTAGCTAACTGCTTATCCATATTTACGCAAGTAATTTTACCCTCATAGACTAAGGAAAATCATCTAACAGCATATGCTCTTCTATGAGAGCTAGCATACATCTTCGCTCTATATCACATAATATTTTTATAAATACAATACAACCAATAATAATAATAATAATAATGATGAAATTGCAAGAAATCGATTCATTTTCAGTTACCTTACTTATGGATAATATTACTGACAGACTTTTGCCAAATTCTCCTCCTCATGTTATAAGGCCATTTATGATAATGAATAAGAGGTTTCTAACTGCTCCAATTGCAGAACATGGGTTTTCAGCTCTTATTGAATTTATGTCTAACGATAATGATGATATCAAAAGGAATTCGTACAAGAAGAAAAGCAACACTTTTTTGCTCGATACAGGAGTAAGTGAAAATGGAGTAATCTACAATGCAGATATTTTTGGAGTAGATCTAAGAAATGTCGAGGCAATTATCTTAAGTCATGGTCATTTTGATCATATCACAGGCCTTATTAGTGTACTTAAACGAATATCTAGACGCATTGAAGTCATATGTCATCCAGATGCATTTCTTAAAAGGTGGATTGTATATCCTGATGGCAATAAGGCAAAGATGCCGTTATTGAACAAAAAGCAGATAGAGGAAGAAGGAGCACTGATACATGAAACTAAGGATGCAAGTTTTCTTCCAAATGAGGATAATTCTCATTCACTATTAATCACTGGACAGATACCAAGACTAACAAGCTTTGAGAAAGGCTTCCCGCTTCAGTATGTGGAAGATAATAATCCTAATAATGATGATGATAATAATCAAAATGTAGAGAAGAACCTTATCCCAGATCCGCTTATTAATGATGACCAGGCTATTGTAACAAATGTCAAAGAAAAAGGGCTCGTGATAGTTACAGGATGTGGTCATGCAGGAATAATTAATACTATAAACTACGCAAAAGCATTAACAGGAATAAACAAAATTTATGCAGTTATAGGAGGATTTCATTTGACTGGCGGCATATATGAAGATATCATAGAACCTACAATCAAAGAATTACAGAGAGCAGATCCAAGATATCTTGTTCCGTGTCATTGTACTGGGTGGAAGGCAACCAATAGAATCATTGAAACCATGCCTGAAAAGTTCATACAAACAAGTGTAGGAACTGCATTTCATTTTTAGTACAATACCTTTTGACAGGTAGTAAAGAACATACATGCCAGTAAAATTCAGTATGTCTGTGTAGAGTGGAATTCCTCTATAGCATACGGTTGAGTCACACGGTCATGTTTTGTCATACGTGGAAGGTATTATATCTCGTGTGTCGAGATATATTGTAACTTGCTAAGGATCTAACTAAAAGGTGATTTCATCTTAGTATATGCACTATCATTATTCTAACGTATGGTTTTTCGATCCCCTTACTGTGCTATGTTCAGCTATCCACTAACAATGTTAAGGATGTTGCCGTCCGGGTCCTTGAACCAAGCGACCTTCATGTTGCCGGCTATATGGACATCACCCTCTTGTGTCATGCCCGGCAGGTCGTAGTGCTCAAACGTGACACCCTTAACCTTGAGCGCCCGCACTACACCTTCCATGTCGTCGCCGACCACCCACGTCACAGCCGTGGCCTGGTTGGTTCCGGCGTACTGCGACTGATAGACATTGATCGTCGAGTTTCCACTCCTGAAGACGATCAGTTCCTTACCTTCAGCACCGACCTGCGTCAGGCCGAGCGTGTCTTCATAGAATTTCTTTGCGTCTTCCAAATTCCTGACTGCGATGTTTGCAGCAGCATCTTTATCTCCCAACATGACCTTCTTCACTGAGCTTACTACGTTATGAAGCTTCCGTTGCGCTATGAAGAAGCTGTTTTAGATCGTACTCTTCTAGGTCTGAATTTATCCAACAAATAAGAAAAAAGATTTGAACCAATCATAAATTTTGAACACCATTCTGATCTTTTTGGCAACTAAAAGTCATTATTGGTATAACTATCTATATTCTCAGATAGACCTAAAACCATGGGTTGAGATGGTCAACCACAGAGGACAAAACTAAAATCAAGCAGGATGGAAATAAAAACAGGTCATTATATCAATGATGTATGGATATGTGATGCTTGCATAAAAAACCAAGAAGAAGAACATGAAAAATGACTGAAGAAAAATCATTCTATTCAACTGATCATTCTGAGACCATAAGACCTGCAAATAAAGCTGGTGTATCTTCTTATACTCCAACAGCATATGAAGTGGAACTGACCTGGGATAGAATACTATAATTACGAGCCTAAACAAGCTATAACTCATTTTTATAGTGTAGCATGTATTATAGAAAGAAAGATTGAGCGTCGAAAGGGCATTATTCAGAGTAGTTGGTATGTATTGTAATACTTGAAAACCTATTATAGAAAAACAACTAAAAGATGAGAAAGCAGTCAAGAAATTGACATTGATTATATTATAGATAGCATTATAGTAGAATACGATCCATTAGTCCTAACTAAAGAACAGATAAAAAATTGATTGGAAAAGTCAGGTTATAAATTTGTTAGAACAACAATTCCAAGATAATGTCGTTAAGGCAATCCATCATTTGGGTGTATAGGCTTCCTTCATCTGGGAGTTGGTTGTAAGGTATAGACTTCCTTTAAATCTTCATTAGTATGGATTGTTTCTCTATCTGGTTTTTTACTGGCTAATTTTGACTTATACCTTCCAAGCAATATCGAATTTCCTACTACTGTTACAGAGCTCATTGCCATTGCTAGACCAGCAAGCATAGGAAGCCACTCGAATATTCCAACACCCATAAGAGGCACTAATATGCCACCTGCTATTGGGATCAGTCCAGTATTATATGCAAACGCCCAGAAAAGATTCTGCTTTATCTTCGATACTGTTTTTCTTCCTAGATCAAGAGCTGTAACAACATCCCTTAAATCATCTTTTATCAATATAATTCCCCCAGTCTCTTTCGCAACATCTGTTCCAGAGCCTATTGCAATTCCTAAATCAGCTTTTGCTAAGGCAGGTGCGTCATTAATTCCATCTCCTACCATCGCAACCACTCTTCCTTCGTCTTGTAGTTTAGAGATTGCCTGTTCTTTTTGTTGTGGTAATACTTGGGCAATGACCCTCCCAATCCCAAGTTGAGATGCAACTGCTTTTGCAGTTCTCTCATTATCTCCTGTTAACATTATTACTTCTATTCCCATTAATTTGAGAGAATCAATAGCCTCCTTGGCATTCTCTTTTATAGTATCTGCAAGCGAAATCACTCCTGCAACTTTATTATCAATTGTAACAAGAGTAGCTGTTTTTCCCTGAATTTCAAGCTGTTTGAGAGTTGTCTCTATAGTTTCGGTAACTGGAATGTTGTTATTCTCCATTAATTTTCTATTTCCAATAAGGATTGTGTGTTCTGCATATCTTGCTCTAAGACCGTGACCGGATTCAGCTTCAAAGGAATTTGGATTTGATATCAGGATACCTTTTTCTTTGGCTTCATGGACAACTGCCTGACCTAACGGATGTTCTGATCCTGATTCTGCAATTGCAGCTAGTCTAAGCAGCTCGTCTTCACCCATTCCAGACAAATCTATTATATCAGTTACAGAAGGTTTACCTTTTGTCAAAGTTCCTGTTTTATCAAATACTATTGTATTTACTTTGCTTGCTATTTCCAAATACTCTCCACCCTTAAACAAAATGCCATTTTCGGCCGCCTTTCCAGTGCCCATCATCAATGCTGCTGGTGTCGCAATTCCTAGCGCACAAGGACATGCAATGATTATTACAGATACAAATGCCAAAAGAGAAAATGTCAGTCCTATATCCCCAATAAAATACCATCCAAGGCCGACTCCTATTGCTATTGCCAAAACGGCTGGGACGAAGTATTTAGCAACCTGGTCCACTAATCTTTGCATTTGTGCTTTTCCCGTCCTTGCTTCCTCGACTAGTCTAATAATTTGAGAGAGTACGGTATCCTGTCCAACCTTTGTAGCTTTGACTTTAAGTAATCCGCTTTTGTTAATTGTTGCGCCTATAACCTCGTCTCCCTTTTTCTTATCTACGGGAACGCTTTCACCAGTAATTGCTGATTCATCTACAGAAGAGAATCCTTCTATTAGAATTCCATCTGTTGGAATTCTTTCTCCAGGCCTTACCACTATAACATCTCCTTCTTGGATTTGTTCGATGGGTACGTCTACTTCTGTTCCATCTCTTATTACTTTGGCCATCTTTGGTTGAAGATCGAGCAATTTTCGTACTGCATCAGAGGCTCTCTCTTTAGTTTTTGTTTCAAGTAATCTTCCAATTAATATCAAGGTAATGATAATAGCTGCTGTTTCAAAATAGACTGATGTGAACGGGAAGTATCCTGGAGCTAGAGTAACTACTGCACTGTACAGATAAGCAGCTGATGTTCCTATTGCAATAAGCGTGTCCATGTTAGAAGCTCTTGCCTTAATTCCATCCCATAATCCTCTATAGAAGCGCCAGCCTATCCAGAACTGTAAAGGAGTAGCTAACGCGAGCATTATGTAATTACTGTAGTGCATAATATCCATAGGAAAGAGTTTAGCAAATTGTAACGGAAGCATATGAGGTAAGCTCAAAATTACGATTGGTATTGTTAGTGCTATGCTGATAGCAACATACGTCTTTAGCTTTCGTAGTTCCTTTTCAGGTTGTGTAAACTCGTTTAAACATTGAGTGCTGCAAAAGTAATACACTCTTCCATCTTTACTATATCTTATTGCATCAGGCTTTTCTTCAACAAACATGCCACAAACAGGGTCTTTTGCCATATATTTTCTAGTACCTTTTAGATTGAAGAACAGATGTATAAGTCTAGACCTTTACACTTGTAAAAATATAGACCGATCTAAGTAAACACATGACCAAGAGATGCCTTTGAAACTAGACAGCTATGACGTGTCTATTCTAAAAGCACTATTAAAAGATGGCCGTAAGTCATTTCGGGAGATCTCTAGAGAAACTGGCATAACTACACCTACTGTTAAGTCAAGATTTGACAGACTAGTAAATGTTGGTTTCATAAAATCTGTATCTCCAATTCTAGATTTCAATATAGTAGAAGAGGAAGTTGTCAAACCAGAACTACAAGAAGCTAAGAATGCAAATTCTAAGGTGATAGAAAATGAAGAGGAAAAAAAGAAGAAAAACCAATACCATCAACAGCAGCAGCGAGTGCAAGGCTCCAGACATAAGATCAAAAAGGGGATGAAAATTAAGTTAGATTGTGATTTTCGTAAAGGACCTGTTTTAGGTGATCCGCAGGTGTTTAGATTCGCAAATTATGAAAGATTTTTCTGCTGCACTGGCTGTATGTCAGGTTACAAGAACAAATAGGCTGGAAGAATAGAGTCGATAAAAATAAAGTCTGGGGGAGGCGAATAATGAACGGCTTTCTAATCCAGATGTATTCTATAAGGTCGATCAGTTCGATAAGATAACACAGTATGCAAAGGCGACACAATTATTATTCAATATATACCTAGCATGAAACTGATGACATGTTAGACCCGAATAGAAAATATATGTTTACTAATATGCTCTTGGAAGAACCTTGGACAAAAATGATTATCATCTTCGTCCATTGCAATAAATTGTAAAGTATTTGCTACGAGTAAATTTAGGTCTTGTCAACCAAGATGAGATACATATTATAGTCGATGGAGAGAAAATTTAGAATGATTATTAACTTAAATATCAGGAATCTTTCTACCATTTCCGATGAAAAATAAAAGTGACTAACGTAACACTATCTCTTAGCCTTGGACTAACATTAGCTACAATAATAATTATATCTATAGCCGATTTTGGAACAATCAAAGCATACGGTCAATCGATGACAGCAACAACTCCCGGGATGAATAATACCATTATGCAACAACATGCTGCACATATACTAGATAATCTCATTATCTCAGAACATATTCCTTTAACAGGACAATTAACAAGCGGTGATTATATGCTACTGATGGATTTCACTCCTTTTGCTACTAGTGTAGAAGGACATAGCCATATCGCTATGAAAGCCCCTTGTAACCAAGATGGAAGTCCAAAAGTAACAATAGTTGCAGGTGTATCTCCTAATCTGAGCACTCTGAATATGGGAAATGCTATCAATAATGGAACCCTGAATGGCAAAAATTTAGATCTATCAAATGAAGGAAAGTCATGTTTGTATCGTGCAGAATTACCTAATGGTATTACTGATATCGCATTAATCAATACATCAAATGGGACATTAAACTTCAATGAAGGTGGGTATTCAGTTACTGTATCAGTACATGGAACAGCCATACAACACATAGCGAAATAAATCAGATGTCAGCTAAGCCGGTTTATACAAGGACATGGGGACACCACCTAGGCGAGATTATCGTTGCTGATTTTGTTCTTTAGGTCATCTAAAGCCTCTGTGATAAACCTAGAATTATGATATTGTATAATCATCTATGACTGCAGAAGCGTTATGTATGAAGATGATAATAGCATTCAGGAGTAGTTGCAAGAAGTAGGGGCATTAGATGAATCAAGGATGAATTACTTTGTATTATCGTGAGCTTGTATAATTCGCTATCAGTAGGATCCACTATAGTTTATACTGTTTATAGGAAACGTTGCTTAAGAAATTCAACATGAATAAAAGTTTCATAAAGATTGGCCTAGTTATTGTTACGACAACACTCCTGCAGAGGCGAAAATGCATCTAGATGAAGAAATAAAGGCATTACATGGTGGAGATACTAATGGAGCGATGACACACTTAAAGGCAGCTGATGACAAATTGTCAGCCGGACAAGCAAAGATGCATCTAGATGAAGGAATAAAGGCATTACATGGTGGAGATACTAATGGAGCGATGACGCATGTTAAAGCTGCAGAGTCCGCATTATCAGGATGACTTGAATCTCAATTATGCCATTTTCTGTGGCAGCATAATACCATGATACATACAATAGGTCGGCTTGATAGACAACTGATCGACTAGTGTCACATTAATCAGAGCTACATTTGGTGCAACGCCACCTATGACTTTAAGCACTAACGCCGTCACTAATGATGTTACTGCGACTTCATCCTCACAAGCCTCACAAGGAAGATATGCCATATTCTATATTCATCAACTAATTATGTAATTTGGAAAACTATCCAAATGAGACTACTTCAACCCCCTCATAGTCGAGCTTATGTTGTTACAACTAAATGTTGCTGAATAAAAAAAGAATGAGAATACGATCTTGTATGCTCCTAATATTAGCTTGAGTGTGTCGATATAAATTACTGCCTGCTCCTGCTTACATACCACCCTGAGAACTAGAAGCAGGTAAAGGGCTGATTTCGTTAACACCGATTACAACAGTACTTGTAGGTGGGAATTTTATTTCATTTGCAGTGGGATGTTGTATCGCTATATCTGTAACGATTTGTCCTTTAGATGGTATATCCACATGGTATATGCATTGCTTGCCTGGGGTAGATAATGGCTTGACAAGTTCAAGAGTGGCTGGATTTAGATTAGGAGCTTGTCCTATCAATATCTTTAGTGGACTAACAGAATTGGCATCACATGGAAGCTTTGCAGCTATATGCCCGCTTGTTATAAGGTAGGGAGTGGAATCATATAGGTGTATGTAATCTTTTATAGGAATAATCTTGCCTTCTAAAAGTATTGTTGCAGAATCTCTTACTACATTCTTTTGTGCGGCAGTTGCTTGTTGTGCATTTGCTACGTTAGCACTGCTACCAAGAATCAAAGCTCCTGTAAGAAAAATAACCGCTGACACAATTCCAGATAGAAAAATCTTTTCCTTCATCTTACCTCTCATAGAAATCAAGGTTTATAAAGATTACAAATTTATGTAAAAAATCGATGTATTTATTCTTTGCTACTAAAATTGCCAATATAAACTGATAAATTTGTTCTATTTGTTTTTAAAAAAAAGGAAACGTTGATCAAAAGATAATAATCTAGGAGCATTTAGTAGTTCTGAGCATGTTCATGCCCATTAGTTGCATGGTCGTAACGATATCTCCAAAGCCCATACTCTAATTTGTAAGTTGAACTCTTTTATAGAATAATTTACACTGAATTCATAATGATTAAAGGTATAAGGACTTCAGACACCATGTTAGTAATAGCTGCCCTGTTAACCGTCACTATCATTTTAGCAGGTGGAATGGCAAATTTAGGGACTTCATTATCAGCGCAAGGACAAGTACAAGGAATGAAATTTACTGCACAACTATCAGGTAAAGACGAAGTACCACCAGTCGATACTACTGCAACAGGTACTGCACAATTCCAATTGAGCCCAGACGGAAAAGAGCTAACATACGATCTCACAACTAAAGATCTAAAAGGTTTTATGATGGCTCATATCCATCAAGGTAAAGCAGGAGAAAACGGGCCACCTGTAGCTCCGTTATCAATGGGAAAAGGGAAGATTACAGCTTCAGACCTCCAAGGTCCACTCTCTGGTAAACAACTGAAAGACTTGGTCGATCTAATGAGTAATGGAGGAGCATACGTCAATATCCACACACAGCAACACCAAGATGGTGAAATACGCGGTCAGATAGCCTCTTCATAATCGTAGTTAGAACAAAAAAACTGCTAGACCAAAAAGAGGTATATTTTTTTCGTAGAATAAGCAGGCTAGCTAGCAACTAGCTACTTTCTATTGTGGACAGACGACTAAAGGCATGATAGTGTTCAGGAAATTGCAGATTAGACCGGATCAACGATACCTTGAGATTACAAACATAATCACTGTTATTTAGAACACTAAATGTCCTTAATATAGAAAGGAATAGTAGATTACGCCCTGGACTTTGCGCCCCTAGTATGTGAATGTACTAGATGGATGTCAATCTTGATTTAATAATGCAATATCCAGAACATTAGAGTTTTCTAGAAAATATACATAGGCGCTAAAAAAGAGACAGGTGGATGCGATCTTTGTACTATTTATCTCATTTCTTGTAGGATCTGAAACAGCACTAACTTACTCGTTAATGAAAGCAAAAAAAAGTAATTGGATAATCTTCCTCTTCTCCTCTAAATGTGTTGATGATTTGAGCTTGATTTTTAGTGTTTAATGAATTAGCAATACCGATTTACTTTAGTTAACGTTTGTTATTACTAATATTATTTTTATAGTTGGAGCCTACTTTTCAATAATAGCATGAATAAGGGATTGCTATTTCTACATATACAATGAAATATACCATAATAAAAATTCTAAATTCAGGGGCATTTGGAACAGTATACGAGGTAATAGGAGAAGATAAGAATAGATATGCATTAAAAGAGGTAAAGAACCTCGACATAATCAATAAACAGCGTTTCGAAAGGGAGATCGGTGTTCTTTCTCAACTGAATCATCCAAATATTGTCAAGATAATTCAATGGAACATAGGTGGAGATCCTCCAAATTTTAGTCCTTATTATATAATGGAATATCTAGATGGCGGTTCGCTTAGAGAAGATATGGATGAAAAGTCTAGTCACAGCCATCTTTTTGAGATAAAGTGGACAATCAACAGAATCATACTACCTGTTTGTAATGCTCTAGCACAAGCTCACAGCGCAAATATCTATCATCGAGATCTAAAGCCAGACAATATCATGTTTACAAATCCTTCTAAGGCTGAAATAAAGATTACCGACTGGGGTCTTGGCAAAGATGTCAACAGAGAATCGCTCGCTTTAACAACTGCAACAGGAGAAATAGGCGGAACGCCTGGATATTGTTCACCAGAGCAATGGTTTGCATATGAAATTATAGACGGCCGCACTGATATCTTTTCTTTAGGGGTAATATTTTATGAGATGATGACAGGCATGAGACCGCCTGCCTATAACGATACTATGAAAAGGAAATTTGTAGACCCACCTTCAAAATATCGTCCTACAATTTCTGCCAGCCTTGACAACTGTATTATGAAAATGATAGAGCTTAAAGCAGATAATAGACACCGATCAGTTTGGGATTTAGTTTCTGAAGTTGAAACTTTGCCGGATAATTATTAATACCTGTCTCAATCTGGAGGTTAAACCAATAACCAACCCTAACAAGATTATAGCCTTAAAACTATTTCTTGTTAATTCTTTTGAGTCCTATCAAGTTACTGTTAGATGGAGTTAAGGTGTATACAGCATATCTCATTTATGCAGTGGTTGCACCAGTAGGGTTCTTTCCTATGAGTAATTACACATTAGCTAGGTGCACATTTGATACTCACACATTACCACCTGCTTTACATCTATTAATCATTTTATAACCTGGTAGCCAAGCGATGAGTTTGGATTCATAAGGACCATTTTCTCATCCACTGTAATAAGTTAATAACAGATTCAACTAACTCTTGTCCTTTGTTAGTCAAATTATATTCCACTCTAGGTGGTATTTCGTTGTATGCATGTCTTTCCAAGATGCCTCCTTTTTCGAGTTCTTTCAAACGGATTGCCAAAGTTTTACTGCTAAATCCTTTCAAAGTATTTCTGAATTTAATATATCTAACAGGGTTTGTAGTGCAGCATAATGGTATAAGAATTTCAAGTGTTCCACGTCTTGTAACTAACTTTCTCAATCTAGCAGTCTCTTTCATTAGGGTATCTGCATCGTAGCCTGTAAAATCGCAATTTTGACTCGTTCCCTCGATTATTGGTAATTTTCTTGTATTTCTATGCAGTCTAGCATTTCTTTCCTTTTCCTTTCTTATTGTTTCCATAATTACACTTACTTTACCTAGCTTCTCTTGATAACTTAAATAGTTTCTCTTGTAAACAATAGCATGAAAGATTATGGAATACATATTAAAGAAAAAGTAAAGGAAAGGTATGGAAAGATTGCGTTAGCCGGAAATTCTTCAGAAGGTTGTTGTGCTCCGAGTGAATGTTGCAGCAGTACCAAGAGTATTTCAGTAACTACCCATTCACCTGTACAAATTGCGAAAAACATTGGTTACGATACCAAGGAATTGGAATCTATTCCTGAATCGTCTATTCTTGGAGTAGGTTGCGGCGCGCCAGTAAACTTTGCAGATATCCACGAAGGCGAAGTTGTTGTTGACATAGGTTCAGGTGGAGGAATTGATGTATTTTTGTCAGCCAAAAAGGTGAAAGATTCTGGGAAGGTAATTGGTATTGATATGACTGATGAAATGCTAAAAAAGGCACGAAATATTGCGAAACAGAATAGATACACAAATGTGGAATTCAAAAAAGGAGATGTAGAAAGAGGGATTCCTATTGAGGACAATAGTGTAGATGTAGTCATAAGCAATTGCGTTATTAATCTCACTGTTGATAAAGTAAGCGCGTTCAAAGAAATTCATAGAATTCTAAGAAACAATGGCAGAATGATAATTTTTGACCTAATTACAGATAAAGAGGTTCCAACACATTCTGTTGACTCTGATAAATGGTGTAGTTGTATTGATGGAGCACTAACAAAAGAAAACTACTTGGCAAGCATTGAAAAGGCAGGTTTCCAACAGCCACAAATAATAGAAGAGAAGGTGTATCAAGAAGGTGATGGAATAGACAATAGAAAAATTACTAGTTTAGTGATTAAGGCAGTAAAATGATAGTAGGTAAAGGCTGATCATGAAGTTTTTTCGTAGATCAGAAAAAATAGAAGAAGAACAAGAAGACAAGACTGTTCTCTTTGTCTGTGTGGAAAATTCAGGAAGAAGTCAGATGGCTGAAGCATTCTTTCGAGAGTATGCACCAAAAGGTTATTCAGCATTCAGTGCTGGAACAAAACCTTCACCTGAAGTTATTCCTCTTGTGATAGAAGCTATGAGAGAATATGCTATAGACATTAGCAAACAGCGAACAAAGATAATCACAGAAGATATGATAATATGTGCAGAGATACGGGTAAATATGGGATGCATGGATAGAAATTCATGTCCAACCTTATTCATTCACAATCTAATTGAATGGGGCATTGAGATCCAAAAGGTAAGCCTATTGATAAAATAAGAGAAATTAGAGATGATATTGAACAAAGGGTAAGACAACTTGCAGCAGATCTTGTTAAAGATAACCCAAAGATTAACAACTAAACAGAGGAAGTTTCTTGCTGAGATTACTCGAACATTTATTGTAGTTGTATTTGCTACTGGTTCGGTAGTCATAGACGCTAAATTGAATGGACTACTGGGAGTTCCATTTATTGCGTTTGCTCCTTTCATTGGCGTAGCCATTGGGGTATATCTATTTGGTAAAATATCAATGGCTCACTTTAACCCTGCAGTTACATTAGGATTTCTAATTACAAGACATATTAAAAAATCCCAGCTAGTCTTGTATTTTTATGGCAGAAATAATTGGTGCATTGCTTGGAAGTCTATTTGTTAATACATTATTGGAACTGAGGCTCATTTAGGAGCCAATGCTCCAAACTATACTTTCTCCATACCAGTGATATTTGGAATCGAAACATTAACATCTGGTCTATTAATGGCAGTAATTTTTAACAGTAGTCTATTCTAAGGGATTAAGAGGTTTTAGCGGGATAGTCATAGGCGGAATTATTGGTCTGGATATATTCTTTCTTTCATTTATCTCTGGGGCTTCCATGAATCCTGCTCGCTCACTAGCACCTGCTTTGCTATCTGGAAGTATATGGGATTTATGGCTTTACTGGTCTGCTACTTTTCTTGGGACTTCTCTAGTTGCTTTTGTCTTGCGAAGAAAATTTGCAGAAATCAGAAGCTAATTTCTTGGGCCTTCATTTAACTATTGCTCATTCTTCTTTATTGTTTATGGTAGCTAAGTAGATATGATAAGTAAGCAAAGTTACTATTGTTGGTGATCATTATTTGATCGAAGCTTTTTGATTGTTTTGACTATAGATATTCTCATGTAATAGTTAATGACAAACTGGCATCTTGATATTCGAGAACCTATAGATCATTTACATCATATATCCTATATTGTGATCATAACAAGCTATTAGTTCGTTTTGGTTAAGATTATCTTTATGGCTTTGAATTAATGAATACAATGAATATGCAAGGAAATACAATTAAGAATAATAATAAGAACAAAAGGAAGAAATTGAGAACCCTGGTATTATCACCTAATGTAAACGATTATGATACCGGTGAATATCTTTATCCAAACAGTTTCCATATCAATGATAGTCAAAAGGATCTAGGTTATCTCAATACAAGAGCTTTGAGAATAGGTAATAAAAGGAAATAGAAATTATCGTGATTTAAGAATTTAGATATCAAACCCATATAGCCACAGCTACAAGCATTGCTCCAAAGGAAGCTACCTGTAAGATAGCCCTTATCATCTGTAGTTTTTCAAAACGATCTAACACACGTATGAGTGCATTCTCATCACCGAATACCTTTCTCTGTTGAAAGTTAATTGGAGCAGCCTTTGATGTTACAATAGAATGCGCAATTGATAAAACAGCAGCAATATAAAGCGGGAAAGAATATGGTTTTTCGCCGTTTAGAAAGAACGTGTTGATTGCTGCCAAAATTGTAAGTAGAGCTGCGCCTATACCAATTATAGCATACCAGATTCTCCCGTTACCAAGATCAGATGCTTGGCTGTAAATGGAGAATACTTTTGATCCAAACCTATGGCGCACAGGCAATTGCTTTACAGACTGATCTAAACTTGCACCAGCTAGGATACCATTAAATGCAGTCGACAAATTAATTAAAGTTAGGTTAAGATCGATCATTCTCTTTTGTGCTTCCTTGTAACACATAGAAAATTTTGTTGTTTTGCTGTAACTTTAAACTGTATCTCCATTAGAATACATCATTTTCTTCTAGACAGTTTTGTCATATTTATGTTCAATTAGGTGTGATCTCTTGTTTTTCTTGTCGTTGTTATACTGTTCTTGGCCTGGAAGGATCATAACGGATGGTAGCAAACCCTTGACAAAAAGGGCTATAAATATTAGACTGATGTCTATGCTAGTAGTCGGTTGACTAATTTGCAGTATCTGGGCAACTTTTAGCTATCTAAAAGATCTGCACGATGGAGTAGCGTAATCATTAACATTAACAACCATAGTACCAAGTAGCGTATTAGCTAGCATCAACGAGCTACCTCGATGCTATATTCATAAGAAGGCAATATTCGATTCCGTCTGCTGATTTAACGACAAATGCTCCAAAAGCTGCTTTACAATATTGATTCAGCTTATTTCACTTCTGCTCATTTGTATGGATTTTAAATTGGAGTTTAATTTCGTGATTACTATATGTGTTCTTATTGCTAAAACCAAACATCCTTAATGCATTAGGCTGCTTCCTTCGAATAAAAAATATTATTGCCAGAAGAACTGCTATGTTTGCAATAAAACCCGCCATAAAACCCAAGAAGTAAGTAACTACAAAGTAAATCCCAAGGCTAACTCCCATAAGTAATAACTGTCTTTTTATTAATGGTTTAAGACTCTCGTCCATTATGCTGTTCTCACCACTATCATCAATAATACCCACTTCTTTGTATATCAACATATTTCCAAATTAATACCAAATCAGATAGGTGATTATATTATACAACGTAGATTTATAGGGATTTTATTAGAAGGAAGAGGCATCTATAACAAGGTCTGGCGTCATTACTGTATATTTATATTAGATTATCTCCAATGACAAAAAATCAGTATGGCTATATGCGGTTGCAGATGTATCAAATGTAAGAATCAACGACTGAAAAGCTTTAGGTTCGTTGCTAGCGATGGGTTTGATGATATGCATCACACATGTATGTCATGTAACACGCATTTTAGTCATGTTGATGGAGAAATATATCATGTATGTAAAACCTGCAACTATTTCCAGTCTTAAGTGGTGACCTTTATGTGAAGTTAATGCTGTTTTCGCATAACCATTTTTAGTAGCTTTATTATCTTAACCACTTTGTAGTTACACGTGCGCTCAACAAGTCCTCCTCAATTACCAATTATAATCTTGATATCCCTACTCTTTGGAGCGTTAGGTTTTTCATACTCTTTCCTAGGTTTACTTGATTACCACCAAGTTATCCGTCCTCTTGAGGTGTTTCGTATTCTAACAGTTCAAGAAATAGGCGGTCATTTTGTATTTGGTTTTCTGGTTGGTCTTCCTAGCAAAAATCTAAGTATTGCGTTATTGACTGGGCTGATGGCGTTGACTATAGATGCAGATCATTTTCTTAACATCGCTGGAATTCATATTCAAGGTCGAATTGACCATTCTATTCCTTTTGCCATCTCATCTGCTGTCATTATTGGTATTGCTGCAATGTGCATTAGTAACACCAAGATATTACAATCCAATAGGAATAAGACGATCCTGTCCCTAGGTTACAAGTCAAAGCATAATGAGGATAACAATAAATCGAATTCAATTTTCGAAAACAATATTTTTCTGCAATTTTTGCTCATCACAGTCGCCGCGTTCTTATCGCATATAGCCTATGATGTTTTTGTAGACGATAATGCTAGATTTCCTCTATTTGCTCCTTTTTCGTTTACACAGTATCTTATTCCACAAATATTTGCTTTGCCTATAGAATTGGTTGGGATGCTCATCATTTATGCTTACTATACCCATTTGAAGCAGCACAGCTATCAGCCATTGTAAAGGCGAACACTTTTGGTGCCCCTAGTTTTCTATACACTAGGTCTATCATAATATCATAACGAAATTAGTTTATCTTTTGCTTACTACGATCGACACTAGTGGTAATATCGTGATTATCTAGCGCTATATTTATTCAGCAGATACTTAATGTATAGTATGGAGGGAGGATGAGCTGATAATCAGTAACGATAACCAGCAATCAACACAGGAGAAAAAAAGAATTCTAGCTGTAGATGATGAACCTGATCTTACATTAACTTTGAAATTAGCATTAGAAGGAACTGGATTATTTGATGTTGATACATTCAATGATCCAGAGCTAGCATTATCAAATTTTAAGCCAGGATTATATGCATTATTACTACTTGATTTTAAAATGCCAAAGATGACTGGATATGAACTTTACGATAAGATGAAGATAATTGATAATAAAGTTAAGGTGTGTTTTGTGTCTGCAACTTACGTGAATTATGAAGCGGCAAGGGAAGTATTTCCGTTCTTAGAACTCGAATGCTTTATTCAAAAGCCAGTTGAAATAGATGATTTGATAAGAAGGGTAAATGCAGAACTAGATTAGGAAACAAATCACAGGTAGATATCGAAAACATTGTTAGCTATTTGTTCATACCTTTCATTTTCTTGAAGGCCTCATTTCTATCCTTATCTAGACTTGTTTGTTACGACTCTAATCTAAGTTCAGTGAAAATTTTCATCAGTTCTTTGCAATATTGAATATTTTCATTTGTAATTTCTGAAATCAATCTTATCCTGACACCTCTGTTCATACCGATATTTCAATATATGTTTCCGTTACAGGATGAATAGGAATAACAAAATATCGACGGGCCGTTGAGATATTAGTTATGATATCTCAAATATTATATATAATTTGAGCTAGACAATTTAGATTTAGATCTTATTCATATAGACAAGCATTATAATTTACCTATGCTAATTTCCTTAAATCCTGTAATGTTGCTTTAACGTTTTCAGCTGATCGTATAAGATCATGGTTTGCATTATTCTTCTTAACATTGCTGATGAACAAATCAACTTCATTGTGTGCAGCCTGAATGTTTTTTGAAATCTTTACCTCCCTTGCAAGAGTCTTCAATGCATCTTCTATTCCTTGATTAAACAAATTTGATATAGTTCCTAAAGAAAAATCACACCATTTATTTGAAATGTCACTTCTATCAAAGCTACGTTCTATCCTTACCACTTTAGCTATGTCAAACCTCTTATCTACAAGATCGCGATACCTTCTCCGTTCTCCCGTACGGTGACTACTCTTTGATTGCATATCAAGAATAGCATCTATATCTGTCCGAGTTGCACCTTTCTCTTTTGCTAGGTCTATTAGAGCGCTAGTCAGATTATAATAATCTGATACAATATTGGCTACTTTCTCATCGTATGGTGTCTTGTCTTGGTATGTCAAGTCATTCTTTCTATCTCTTATACCATCCAAATCTGAAGGAAGAGGATAATCATCTGGCGAAGGCCATACATCAACTATATAAACTTCTAAATCAGGAATACCATCGCTACTACCGCTACTACCCGCTACATTTTCTACGAATTTCCAATAATCTTGATGTGATTGTATTAGTTCTCTTAAAGGCGTATTACTTAGCACACCTCCATCCCAGAATCCACTGTAACTAAGTTCATTATTTTTAATATCTATTGATTTTTCTTCTTCAGTCTTTGTATAATCATACTCTTTTGGAACTGAAGTATAGTCATAATGTTCTGGCACCGATGCACTTGCCATTATATGTTCTGCCATGATTCCTTTATCATATTTTATTACACGTTCATAGGTACCTTTCTTTCCATTATCTCCAGGTTTATAGTCACCATACTCTGATCTTCTATTATCAGTCTCTTTTTCTTTCACATAGCTATCAAAGGTTACTGTCTCACCTTCCTTAACGTCTACACTGACTGCGAGAAGTCTTGGTTCTTTTTTATCAAGGCTTGTTGCCAGTGGGAATTTTATAGATCTGTTTAGAGATGTTTTTAATCTGCTGTTATCATAGCAAAACCAAATATTGGGTACAATAAAATTGTCAAAGAATTTGGAATCAACTTTTGGTGGTAGACGAGGCAAAAATACATTTGAGGCTCCATTTATTATAAATTCTTTTGCAGAATAATATCTTCTTGCTATCTCTCCTGTAGCAATATCAGAATTTGCCTTATTTAGCATATCCCATGCATAAGTCCATGATTTTTCATCCCAAGAAAAAGGCCACCATCTGCCTAAATTGATATTTGAAGCTAATTGCGATTTCCAAAATTCTTCCAGTTTTTCTGCAGAATCTTCCCAACTTTCTCTAACATTCTTGTTTTCTTCTTTTCTCTTTTCTATTACATGACTTACCAAAAATGCAGCGTTTATTGCACCTATGGAAGTGCCTGCTATCACATCAAAGATGTTATCATTTTCTCCAACACTATCTTTTTCTTTTCTTATCCAATAGTACAATGCATTAAAAACTCCTGCCTCATAAGCACCGAGTGATCCTCCTCCTTGCAGAACTAAAGCTCTTTGTATTTTATTTCTAGCCATTGTAACAGTATTTTATAACTGTCTTATTTTTAATGTTGATGATAGAGAATTAGTATTCACAGAAGGGCATACCAAACTTGGCCCGTTTTGTGGCCATCGAAGCCTACTGGCACGAAGTGAGTAGTTGCTGTTTCTTGCCTGGAGGTGGTCTCGTCGATGAACCATCTTTCTATTCCTATGCCTATCCAGAACCTCGGGGCTTCAGGGACTACCCAATCAGCAGCAAGAGGCATTAGCTCAAATGGAGCAGCAAATACGTAGCAGGATCTTGATATGACGAGACAAAACCAGGACATCTTTGCGAATGAGCCAGGAGTTCAGTATCACTTAATGAAAATAAGGTCAAGGAGTACCTACACGAGGTGCTAAAGGAAGTTCAGAAAGGAAAGGCGCAAATGGTGACAAATAGCTGCTGCCGGCGTAGCAGGAAAAAATACTAGCAAATAGATGTGGATACAGCCAAATTTGCGTCTCATCCAACCAACGTAGATTTTAATGATTAATCATTAACGCGCCAAATTCTAACGTCAATTTTATTCCTACTCTGATTAAACTACTGTAAACCTTGAAATGTACTGATCCTGGAAACGGAATAGCCTTTATTAGAAGCTTGGAGGATTTTGAATTTCTTTACATAGAATTGACAAAAGATTTACTCATTGGAGATTTACGACCTATTGTAACTATGTAACTACCAACTACACCACCAGGGGTTGAATAAGGCTGTCATATGCTTTTGTACTACAATTGTCAGGGTTAACAAATCTTATTTACAGCAGCATTGTATAATCTGCATATCGAATGCACAAACGGAGAGAATCAAAATATGCTTTCTGCTCTTTAATTATGCTCATCACCCTACTATTAGCATACTGGCTATACCAGCATAGTACTGTATTTGCAGCTAGGCCTTCTTTTTCCAGTGTAGAAGTTGGTGATTCTTCTGCTGACGGAATCTTATACAGAATCCAATAATAGCTAACTTTTCTTACACGAATAATTCTGATGGGAGACCAATATCATACAATAGGGAAGCCATAAGTAGATCTGAATGTACTACCGAGAATTCAATAGTTAAGGAACCCAGTTTCCCAGCACCAGATATTGCATCAGTCAGTTACTTTAGTAATGGAAAAAATTTCAATGCCACACTATGGCTAACTCAACCAATGGATAAACCGTTTATATCTGAGTCAAATGACTCGCAAGTTCTTATGGACATATACGTTCTAAATAGCCATAATAAAACACTGCCTAAATTCATCAAAGATCATCTAAAAGTAACTAGCCAAACCTCACAGACTTTCGTCTTCTCAATAACCAATCGACCACTCTTGGAGGTAATGCGGCGCAGGAGATAGTATATAGTTATACTGGCCGAAAGAGCGAGATCTGCAAGTATTGCAAGGACCTAGATATCTTAACTATTCGAGATGACAAATTATACATTTTATCATATTACGGTGATGTAAAAAAATACTCTAAATATCTGCCAACTTTGCGGTACTTGATAAAATCAATTGATATTGCTCCGGATTCATCGAGGTCAGATATAAACGGAACAAACGGATTTTTGACATAAGAAAACAGTAGCTATAGGATAAGAATGCAATATCCTTCTAATTGGACTAAGGATGAATCTAATCATTTAAGTGATCCATACAGTAGCATCGTTACATTCTATTCCTCTAAGGAAGATGCTTCAGATCCATACCGAGAGCAAGTTAGAGTATTGATACATAACTCACACAATATAAGGATAAAGTTGAACGAATATCTTAGCAAAACGATTGACTCAATTGCAGCTTTACCAGGGTTCAATCTTATCGAATCTAAGGCCAATAATAATACCATGCTAGGAAGCAAATCTACGTACACACTAGTGTATACATACAATGCTAATCATACTACTTATAAAGTGAGAGAAATCGGGCTGATACTTGGCGATGATAAAATATTTAAGATTCAGTATTTTGCAGAAGCATCAAAATATAATAATTATTTGCCAATTGTTCAGAAGATGATTGATTCATTTGAATTTAATAATCCAATCTTAAAATATGAAAACCCTAGGTTAGGAATAAAAATGCTCTATCCTTACAATTGGGGAAAGGCAGTTGAAATGTCGACCGTGGTTCCTTCTGGATACAACAATAATGATCACATCTCTACTGTTACCACCTCAGTATACTTTGTCAACATTTCCTACCTCCTTGACTGATATGAGACCAGGAGATGAAAAGGATATCGAAGTACGCGTCAGATCGTTTACTACTCTTCCTTTCCAAGTCTTGCTTTCTGCAGAAGAGCAAAAGGGTCTTGAAATAGCATTCAGACCAAATAAAACGTCTGGTATTCCAGGTGAATTAACTAAATCATTTCTACATATCAAAGTTTTGCCAAACGCCACAGCTCTGTCATATACAGTTCCCTTACATGCAAATATACTTCTTACTCCCACATTTAATCCCACTAATTCAACTAGTGCGAGCATAAACTCGATTTCAAATTTTACAGCAACAGTTATTCCTCCGTTAACAATTCAAGAACATTTAGCGAATTTCGTAAATGACTGGTTCAATCCTTTAACCGGTATCGTTACGACTCTATCTGCAATTGGTAGCGGGATTTTAGGCTGGAGATTCGGAATCAGACAGAAGAACAAGGGCGAAGAGACTTGATATGTATTGGTTATTGCTAATAATAAATAAATCCATAAATGAGATATTCAAAATGATAAAAATAGTGCAAGAACTAATTAATATGAGAAAATACATAACGTCAATTTCTGTGGAGCTTCCTTGTGAGTTATATTTACCAAATTAAGTAATGATGCCTTATAATATTCATGGTGGTTTGAGTAGGATAATATTGCGAAGGCATTTAGAAATATCTAAACTATGAATAGCTAAATCTATGTTTGGTGAATTCTAACATACGGGGAAGTAGCCTGTATTTGAGAGATGTGTGTAAAATATGTAGTCGTTGTTGATTCTCTTATCTTTTCCCTGCATTGCTCTGCGAACTCCATTTATACATGAAGGTTCTTTTTGATCTTGGTTAAGGGCGATTCTGTTCAGATGAGATTGTACATACAGATTGCCGGAATAGCGGTGACGACTGGTATCCTTCTCCTAATCTTTATACCAATTCAAAACAAACAATCGTTATCCCAACAAGGTGTGAGTTCCCGATACGAAATACAAGTTCAGAGTCCAAGCGACCAGCATGATCGGTCTTATCATTTTCATAATAATTAATGGTTGTTATTGTAAGTAAAGGTCAGGAAAAAGATACTAGAGCAACTGTAGGATTTACTGTTCATGGAAGAAAAGTTGAGGAAAAAGAGATCATTAACATAGTTTGTTGTCCAAATTGCGAATTGTGGTGAAAGTAAAGCAATGAAATGTTTACTTTGCACGGATGATCCAGATGCCGAAAAGTCCCAGAAGGATTGGAACAAAGAGATGGACGAAGAAAGACTAGCACATCATATTGTCAAAGCACACTATGTTGAATCATTAAACTTGGCGTTATATGTTGCTAAACTTCAATATAAGATTGAGTTCTCGCACGGACCATCATAAATCTTGCCCTGTCCTGTCTTTTTCTAGTTAACATTTAAGAACACTTGTTATTTATATGAGACATGTGCCTCTGATAAGGGAAGACCAACTTCGAAACTATAGCAATCAATTTCTGTGTCAACTCTATAGAAGAGCTCAAGGGATTAATGAAAGGCTTTTTAGTAGATACGAAATTTTTAATGCGTTAGGATTACGGGGCTTTACCGATGATGAAGGAACTCGCCAAGCTGCAGATGAAATTGTCCAAAATCTTATAATACAAGGTTTCATAGGGACGATCGAAAATAGTGAGGAAATAAGACTAACTATTCATGGTTTGGTTGAAGCCAGAAGAATATGTACGGATATGTCGCACTAGGCTTAGACCATAATCCGGGGTTTTACAATCATAAATTCAGCATTTAACGGTACAGACGATGCATAACTCCCACACTCACACTTGAGAAAATCAACAACAATAAACAAGAAGCTATAACCCGTTAAACTATTAACTGTTCTATTTGCTTGAAAATACAAGGATGTTCTTATAATTTTGGGTTTGTAGGTCTAAAATCAAGTAGCATTAATTGGAAAAGAAGACTATTGCTAATACTGACTTATTGGATTCAAGGCTTTATCTACAAATGAGCACTAATGAATGCAGCAACTTATTCATATATAGTATTCTAACATCTTTTCAACAACATCTTTTTCTTCATCATTTGTGTATCCCTGATATCTTGTAAAGTCAAGTGGAGTAATTATACCAATAGGCTTGTTTACATTAAGTTTATCATCAACAACAAGTATGTGTCTTACGTTGTTTTGTAACATAATATCAGCTGCTACGGAAGGTGAAGTACTTGAATCAATAGTAATAAGAGGAGAAGACATTATTTCTTTATTTATGACTTCGCTACAACGTTTGTCATTGATGCACACCTTTCTGACTAAATCGCGTTCAGTAATCAAACCTTGTGGCCTATTATTCGCATCAACTACTACCAGCGAACTCACGTTCTTCTCTTTCATTTTCTTTGCTGCTTCTTGAACAGAAGCCATTTCTTGAATACTTTCTAGTTGTTTCCTCATTATTTCGCCTATGGTTAAAGTCATGGGATGTACACTCTATTCTACTCTTTTAAATATGATGATAAATATTTGACTGGTAATTTATGCGGTCCACCAAAGTACATCATTTTTCAATATCATACTAGTAGTAACAGCTATCACTATTACTAGTCAAGTGTTTCAATCATTACTTTAACCCTTTTTCCTATCATTGAAGCTGGGATAATAATATGTGATGAAGTACCGCATTTTCTTACAGTATATTCAAATGTCATAGAGTCTATTTTCCTATTTTGTTTTGACATGTGCCTTGTGATTATACACCTGTACCTGCTGATGGCACTATTTTTACTCTTTCTGAGGACTGTTCTTCTCTTGAAGCTGATTGAGAATCTAAATTATTTCTAATCATAGTCTTTAGCTTGTGAATACCATATCCAGTCTTAGATGATATGGCTATAGGATTACGTATAATCAGATCATTTGCTATGCTGTCGATCCGCTCTGATGAGTCTATAATGTCATCACATTTGGTCAAGATTACAAAAACTTTAGATCTGTCTACTTTTAGCTCATCCAGAACGTTCCAACAGCTTTCGTATTTTATTTTAATATCTTCAAACTTTTCTGAAGCATCTATTAAAAGCAGAATTAAATCAGCCGCAAGTGACTCTTCCAAAGTTGATTTAAATGCATCTATCATATAGTGAGGAAGTCTACTAATAAAGCCTACTGTGTCTACAAGGAGTACTGATGATTCTTTTCCTTGTTTGTCACTTTTATTATTAATTCTAAACGATCTTGTAGTTGTGGAAAGTGTTGTAAATAGACTACTTGATACTTCCTTATATTCAGAAGTAAGCATGTTGAACAATGTAGTTTTTCCTGAGCTAGTATAACCAATCAATGAGACAATGGGCATTTTAGTTTTCAATCTTTGTTGACGATAAAGCTCACGTTTTAGGTGTGCATCAGCAAGCTTCTCTTTGATAAACGACATGCGTCTTTTTAGGTCTCGGAATTTCACATCAACTGTGTACTCTCCCATACCCCCTTTTCCAGGTCTTTCAGTACTCCCAGATGTTAATTTTGCGTTTTCTCTCACACGTGGCATTTCATATTTAACCTCAGCTAATTCAATCTGCAGTTTTGCCTCAGTTGTCGTAGCTCTTGAATGGAATATGTTAAGTATTAGTCTCTCCCTGTCGATTACCTGTACCTCTGTTAACTTCTCTATGTTGTGAATCTGTTTTGAAGTTAAATGCTCATCAACAACTATCTGATCTGCTTTAGATTGTTTTACAAAGTCTTTAATTTCTTCGGCTTTGCCAGAACCAAGACCGTACTGAGAGTGATTCAGATATTTTTGGGTAAAAACCTTTACAATTTGAGGTTGTGGAGCCGCCGTCGAAGACGGGGATGACTCTACTAAACTTTTTGCCTCTTGGATACTAAATTCGTCAGGATATGTTACAAGTATAACTTTGGTAGAATTCAAATTCTGCTCAAGACCAATCCATATAATCTACTGTAGCATATTCATTCATGTGTTCTCTTGAGCATGTATGTGAAGTATCAGCACTTGTAGCATTTGTCTTAAAATCATCTGTGCCTCCCTCAGGAATATATATTCCTGGAAAGACTTCACCACAGGTTTTGCATTTTAACATAAGCATCGGCATCTTAGTTATTCATCTCTTGTATAAGTATTATATACTGATGGGTATATAAAGCTATTACATTAGGTTTGACCCATTAGCTTTTAAAATGTTGAATGTTGATCGAATTTCTTTATTTATATAAAGCGTTGACGGATCGGATAAAAGCAATTCAGAGGTAGGTCTTTATTATTACTCATGATGTCATCAAAAGACATGGTCTATTGTAATTTTTCAATTTATCGCCTGATTTATTAGACGCCTTTTATTCTTCACTAAATATGAGAAAACTTTTACAAGTCGCACCATTTCTCTTGATATTGGTCACCCTGATAGCTTATGCTCATGCCCAAGGCAGCGAAATGAATATGACTGGCAGCGAAATGAATATGACTGGCAGCGAAATGAATATGACTGGCAGCGAAATGAATATGACTGGCAGCGAAATGAATATGACTGGCAGCGAAATGACAACTAAATGATGGTTATTCTCCTTGTCGAATTCTGCAAATAGCAGTAAGTGTTCGGGTGTCTCTTTTTTTATTCGGAATCTTCCTTTCTGCCGACAAGGCTTTAACAATCAGCCTCCTACTTTCTATTTGGAATGGATTTGTAACCTGCGCTTCTCCCATTGAGGTTATGCAATATCCCTTCGTGAGACTTAGCTTTATGCATTTTTGAATTTTTTAGTTTGAGAATTGTATATATTAAACACGTTAGTGTATAACTAAATCGTCAGATACGGTATAATGCCTAGAAATGCACTTGTTCCCAATTGTGAGTAAATATAGCTTCATAGTAAACTGGTCAAGACTGGTAAAGGGGGCTCATCTACTATTATTATAAGATTTTTGGCCTCAACATCCAACTACATGAGGCGGTTACAACCACGTATACATGTGGCCGGAAGTAACAAAACTAGAGGTCAAGGGTTACAAATACGCCGAGTGATCGAATGCTTCACTGCCATATCTCTCAACACCTGGAAACCTAATGGCTTCGTTATCATAAACACGGGCAACTTCTTCGTCATTCTTCTTCAACTTTTCAGTAATAGCAGGATAGTAAACGACTCCTCTTCTTTCAACATCGGGCTTAATATCTGGATTGCCATTCATAATCGTTGGAGATAGAAGAATGTAATCAAACTGCGAGACTTCAGCAGTCTTTACTTTATCGATGTTGTTTTTATCGATTACCGCATGAAGATAGCTCCATCTTTCGCCTTTATCTAGGTTCTCAAATACGTTGAAAAGTTTCTTATCTTTAAGTAGAGGATCCAGTTCAGGTGCATCGTGCTCACAATTGAAATCTCCAAGTATTACAAAATGTCCTCCCATAAGATCATTTCCAAACCTCTTATTTACAATCTCGCGTATTCTAGTAGCTTGATTTAGTCGCTTCTGCTCACCACCGCCAATCTTGGATTTCAGGTGGTTAATGTAGACAGTTAATTTTTCGCCTTTAGACAATGCAAGGTCCACTTCAAGACAGTCACGTGAAAAGAGTGGTCGGTGAGCATCTGAAGGATCAGGATCGTATCTGTGAGTTATAGTGTTAACACCTGGGAATGAATTATTGTCTAAGAGAAGACCTAAATCGATTCCTCTTGGATCATTTCCTTCTATTAACATATGATAAGGCAGTTGGTTGTACTTTTTTCTAATAAACTTGGAATAGAATTCATCTATGACTTCAAGGCTCTCTATTTCCTGAACACTTACAAAATCAGGTTTATTTTCATAAATGACTTGAGCAGTATGAGTTAGTTGGGTATGACTTATGGGTCCCACATCTTCAAGAGAACCTTTAAGCCTGCTTACGAACGACCCTCCTTTCATAAATGTTAGGAGGCTTCTCCAAGAGTCGTTAGGAAGTTTGGCTAGGAATTTATCGAACTCTTTTTTATTCTCAAAAACCTTTGAAGGGTCTTCATATTCCTTGAGCAAGTTCTCTATTTCTTTGAAGCGGTTAACCATGGTTTCAAACTTGATTGGTTCTGGTGTTTCTTCCCTTTTTCCCTTAGCATTGGAAATGTTTATTTTGTCTCAGATAAGCAAAACAAGATGATGAAGAGCAGTAGGTTTTGTTATCGTACCAAGATCATGTGTTGCCTTTCTAGAGGCAAGCGAAAAACGATTATAGTTGAGAACCCGGACACTTCTATAAAAAGCAAGTTGCTAGTCAGATCAATAGATACCATTACGAGAAGGATGGATTTTATCTTAATTTTAATTTGAACTATCGAGACAGTCAGAAGCCGGAAGTTTGATTTGTAAATAATTCACATTCCTGTGTAGTATTTGCCACTTTTAGGAATCCTGTCATCTTTGGATCATTTCTATCGAAGTAATTATAATTTCCTGTAGTATTAAATGTATGAGAGAATGTCTTTCCTTGAGTAATATTTCCAGAATCAAACTTTTCTGTGGTTTCGGTTACAGTATGCGCTCTTGTATCATTATTCACCCATACTGTTTTACTATTTACTTCTATACAAACTGATGATGGAATATAGGAAGCTCTAGTATATGTTGATTCAGAGAGAGGACCAGGAGGAGGATTAGACGCAAGTGATGTTTCTGGTAGTATTGAGATCTTTATTTCCTCAGCCAGTGCTGGATGTATAATAATAATCATCATCATGAAGAAACTAGCAGTTAATAATAATGCGCAACACTTTATTGCTACGGTTGGGGATTTTATTAACACGAGAATTACTTTAAGAGTTTGATACTAAAGTCTTTCTAATTTTTCTTTCGTAATTTACCAAGGTACGGGATTATTTCTGAAATTCAGAAATCTTACATATAGCGCAGCGTTAACTCGTGCGCATATTTGTATATAAAATTTATTCATTAATTTAAGTATTTATGTTTTCTTGCCAATTATAAATCCGACTGCTCCAGTGATAAGTGCTACTATTGCTGCAATAAACGATATTACAGGGTTCCACGAAGAAGCAAGCTGCTGTATTCGTTGAGACCAATCTATTGCTGTCGCTGTTAGATTCGAATTCACAATCATGCTTGCAGTGGGGTTACCAAAAAATTCTGACGGAAGAGTTACTTTTGCGAATACCGGTATTGTATATGTACGAGGTATTAAAGTTTGTAATGGATCTATTGTCAATTCTGAACTTGAGCCTTCAGGAAATAGATATGTTTTATTGGGTTGAAAAGATAGTCTTATACCCTGAGGTTCATTCTTGGGATAAAAATTGATTTGGGGTTGAACATTTGCGATAGTTGAAGGGTTTATTGACTTTAGCCTTATTTCAATTATTTTTTTATCACCTGGTATTAGCTCTACAGAGTTCGATGATGAAGACATGATAAATTTAGGCGATGGAATGTGAACAGCATTAACGTAATCTACCACTGGGAAACGAGTATGTGTGTATTTGTTTATGATTGGATCTTTTTCAAGAAATATTATGCGATATTGCTCAGGGAAATTCATAGCACTCAGGTTCAGTGTCAGAAAAAGGTACGTACCACGGCCACTTTTATCGAAGCCAGTAAAATTTTTTGTTTCCAACAGTCTATATCCAACATCTGACACAGCTCCAAGTGTGTTTTTCCAATTTCTTGTATTATTATCAAAAGCGATTTCACTTATGTAGTCAATTCCATTCCAGCCAGTTTGGTTGTTGGAATCTGCGTCAATATATGCAAAATAGCTTGGAAAATGCCCAGCCGGTATTTCATTTTTAAAGGGAGCAGTCAACCAGTAGGTGACACCAAGTGTCTTGCCATCGCTAACATAACTTACTGAATGTATGTTACCTATAGAGCTGCCCGTTAATTTTCTTATTTTCTCGTCTGATATTACCTCATTACTTTTAGCCAAGTTAGTCTCGTTGTAAGGCAGCAAGTCATTATCACCATCTTTGACCTCCTGATACGAAAAAGAGGGAGAAATAGCGACCACAGTATATGTGAATGACGTGGATAATAGCATAATAATCGTGATTGGTAAAACTGATTTCCATCCAAGGTAATTGCAACTCCCAGCCAATGCATCTCTCTTTAGAATACTTCCATTCTAGTAAATAAGAATTTTTTATTATGGCCTGAATTCAAATACAACTTATACTGATTTGATACATAAATACCAATGACAAGAGGCTGGGGTTACATCAATTTCAATTGTTATGTTCAATGATGCCAAACACAGGAAATAGCAGTAGAGGCAGCAAATAATACAAATAATATTATCCATCACATAGGGGGCTAGCACTAATACCGTGGATAATGGCAAAGTTGGAATAGATGCGGCTACACTTGGATTCGTAACTTAGGTTTTTGCAAAGTTGTCAAATCATGTTTGAAAAAAGTTTATCGGCTATCCAATCTATATCACAGGCAGTCATTGCCATATGTTCTCTTTTTATATAATATATTACATCTAGAAAGAGTAGAAAAATATTCACAAATTCTGAGCTATATTTAAATATATATTTGTAGGACTTTCAAAAGTGAATACTACACTTCCATTTGAAGTAATTAGTAACGAGAAAAAACAAGAAGGAAAGATACAAGCAGGATTGAAGAGGGTTGAAGTATTTGCTAGTGCAGAAAAGGCAAGTGAGGTTCTAGCGGCAATAAAGGAGAAAGGGTTTGAAGCTACACAGTATGATTCAAAAGGTTATGGAGAACAAAAAGAAAAAGTTAGGACTGGAAGAGGCATGGGCGAAGCCCAGCTAGCTTATTCTACAAGACGCACCATAGTAACTATTGTTGATTCAGATAAATTAGAGGAGATTGTGAATGCCGTAAAATCAGCTATAGGAGGAGGAGTGATAGCAATATCTCCTATGGATGCATTAATTCATGTCTGATAGAACACTATGAATTTCTCCGCTGCTGCAGATAGTTCTCTATCTGCAAGCTTCAACATTGGTCTAAATGTCTTTCCATTTTTCGTGCTAATTCTCAATAAAGGTTTTCACTATGTGGCCTTCGCCTTGGACATTTCTGCAAAAAATGTTTCTCCAGCCTTTCGAAGTTCCTCTGGTGAAAGATCCTTCTTGTGGGTCGCTATGGACCACAAATGTCCAAATGGGTCTCTTAAGTAACCAGAACGATCTCCGTAGAACTGGTCTTTGACTGGATTCATCTCTGTAGCACCTGCAGACACAGCCTGATTGAATATTGCATCTACATCTCTAACGTAGACATACATGCTAACTGGACTTCCACCAATAGATTCAGGAGAATGACATTTCATTTCTACAGATTCCTCTGCTAACATAAAGATAGAATCACCTATTTTGAGCTCAGCATGCATAATAGACTTACCATCAGGTCCCTGCATACGGAAACGCTCTTCAGCACCAAACGCTTTTTTATAAAATTCTATTGCCTGGGCTGCATTTCTCACAATCAGGTGAGGGTTGATTGAATGATAGCCTTCAGGGATCATCTTTGCACTTTCGTTCATTATCTAGGTACCACAATCTAAACTTATAAATTCTTCTTGCATCTGTCGAATTTAAACCCAGTCCAAATTATTCAATCAAGTTATGTATCATTTCGGCTTATGCAGCATCCAAGATGTCCACTGTTTGAATTTCTACAATAATTATACTTCTATACTTTGAAGCAATTATTCTTCATTTATACTCTGAGATGGAGCTAAATTAGCCCATTTTTATATCTCTTAGTTTCTGATTAGTCTTTTATTCTCCATCCCTCACTATGAAAGGGAAATTAACTACTTATCGGCAAACTAAATGAAAACGTTGCTCCTTTACTATCTATATTGTTTTCAGCCCAGATTCTACCTCCATGAGCTTCAATAATATTCTTTGAGATGTATAGTCCAAGTCCAGTTCCTCCTCCTCTATTTGATTTAGTAGCAAATTTTGTAAATAATCTTGGTAATATTTCAGGATCTATTCCAGTACCAGTATCCTTTACGCTAACAATTACTTGATTTCCACTATTAGTATTGTCTTTTCTTGTTGTCACCAATATGATTCCCTCCTGTGTGAACTTGAATGAATTGCTGAGAAGGTTGGAAATAACTTGAATAATTCTATGTTTGTCTGCTTCTATTACAAGATCATCATTATCATCCTCTACTCTAGAGTCATACAATAATTTTACATTACTACTTACATCTTGTATCTGTATTGTATAATCTTCTACAGTCTTTGATATTGCTTTATTCAAGTTGAATACCTCCTTTCTTAGTTGCATGAGGTGACTTTCGATTCTTGAAACATCTAAAATATCCTCTGTAAGATGTTGTAATCTCGATGCGTTTCTAACTATGATATCTAAGAGCTCATCATCATGCTCAGAATTTGCTCTCTTTTTTGAACGAAGAAGTTGAGATAAGCCTAGTATTGGCTGTATGGGAGCTCGTAATTCATGGGCTGCTACAT
>Ga0193704_1000007_pt1 | contig 35165 bp, 44 predicted proteins | sample U3m1metaG_FD_143047 | JGI IMG/M metagenome (GOLD analysis project Ga0193704, IMG submission 143047) | Soil microbial communities from a riparian zone of the East river system, Colorado, United States - U3m1 | ecosystem: Environmental > Terrestrial > Soil > Riparian zone | place: USA: East River... | reverse complement strand
GCTCAAACTCGGGATCCGTTGGTAAGTAGGCGGCTTCGAAGAGATAGACCTTTGAGCCGTTGTATAGCGTGTAGTAATTATCCTGTCCGTTGAATGAGTAATATCGCTCGTCGAGCCCCCAATCGCGGAGCACCTCTTCGATTGTCGGCATTGTGTGCTTTCGTAAGTCGTTGAGCTTCTTACGGGCGATAAAGTAGTGAGTTTCGGGATAAATAAGTGCATCGCCGAAGATCAGGGACGCGCCGAGGTAAGACTTGCCTGAACCTTTCGATCCGCCGTACCCTATATCGCTGACCTCGGGGTCGAGCCAATGCTTAGCGACTTCGAGCTGCTTGTCGTTGCCGTAGGTGTTAAACTCAATTAAGGTCGTCGTCCTCTTCGATTGGCGGCTCTGCGTCATTGGTTGGGGTTGTTTCGTTTTTGATCGTCATACCGATAATGGCCGGGACGGCTAAGGCTTTGCCATCGCTTGTGACGTCAATCTTATTGCCGTACTTTCGAGGATTGCGTCGAGCGAGGATTGTGTTTATCGTTTCAATCATAAGCTTGCTGCGCTGCACGTTGTCGCGCGTGGTTGTTTTACTGAAAGCCGCTTCGCCGCTATAACCTGACTCCTCAACGGTTTCGATCAATCGCAGGCTGGCAATTTCGAGCTTTCGCTCCTCCAGGACCTCGTCGCCCATTTCCATCGCGCGCGCGAAACGTTCTTGAAACTTTTCGTCTTTATCTAACCAATCATACAAAGCGGTGCGGCTTGGCATCCCATCAAGTTTGAGGACTTGCCTTAAGGACGTACCGCTTTGCAGGCCTTTTATGACTCGCTTAAAAAGCAACTCGCGTTGTGAGGGTGTATATGCCATTGTGTTTGTAATTACGCCGTAAATGTACTAAAATAATTCATCCGTTAAACTCAGTAGGTCAGTTAATTTTACGAAAGACCTCCTACCTTGCTTTTGGAGTTTTATTTCGCCCGAAGCTACACGGAGGTAGAACGTCCTGCGGGATATACCGAGTCGGCTAAGAGATTCTGCAACGGTAGCGAGCCCCTCTTTCAGATAGATTAACTTTTTAGGCTCTTCAAGATTTAATTTTTTAAGCGCGTGGAACTCGAAAACCACACACCCGTCTATTATCTCGGCGGGAAGCCTATCGCGGTCGAGTAGTCGGACAAAATCGGACGGGGTTATTTTGAAATAATCGATTACCTCTTGGGCTTGGAAGTGTATAGGCTCCATAAATAACGCTTTAATGTTCAGAGGCAAATATACAAACTTTTTTAAATAGTGCAAGACCTTATATGTTAAAATTTTGGATATTCTATGCAATAAAAGTATTGTTTACGCTGTTAAGCCTTATAAACACTAGACTTTACCCCCGTTGTCCCGAAACCGTAAACGATAAACGATGTGTTTTCTTAGGGGGCTATATATAAATAACGCGTTACGGGTGTATACTTGTATAGTTGTGTTATATTACTTACTTATTTATTATATTTTATATTCTATTAGTATTATTGTTTATATTGAATATAGGAGGCTTACGCCAATCATGGCGGGGCTTCCCGCGTATTCAATGATTGTTTATTATTGTTTATTATTGTTTATTTTATCCTAAAAGAGGTATACGTTAAACAAAAGTATACAAGGTTTACAAATTATGTTATAAAAAAACCCGCCTTTGTGGTAAGACGGGTTTAAGGATTTAATTGTTTTTGGTTGGTTTTACAATCTACCGTCGGTATTTTCGTCGGGATTTAAGTACGTCGACTCGTCCACCCATTCGCCGCGAAGTGGTGACTCTTTTAAGGTATCACTCTTGCCCTCGTTCCGCCCTGCCACCTCGGCAGCGTAATCGAATTTAAGCTTAGCTATATCGCCGTTGAGGTGCTTAATCTCTTCGTCCTTTAAGGTGATCGTGTGCTCTAAGGCTTCAATTTCTTTAAACTGATAGTTGATAGTTTCGGCCCGATTACCGTTTCGTTGTTCTATCGCCTCGAGTTCAGCCCCTAGTTGCTTTATATGGTGCTCTTTGTCTTTTAAGACTCTACTAAACTCGTTTACGCTGGCAGCAAATTCTGCGGAGGCCTTGACTGCTTTTACTATCGGGTTGGCCTCTACGGCGTCCCGCCTGTCAAGTCTAGCCCTAAGCGTTCGGAGTTCCACCCGTGCGCCCGATAACGACAAGCCGATAATTGATATTAAGATAAGCAGAAAAAAGAATAAAATTAGAATGTGTGTTGGTGTTTCCATGGTTAAATTGATCTATGAATTGATAATTCCATCCGCGCGCCGGATAGTTTAGTTTTTAAGCTTTTAATTTCCTCGTCCTTTCGGGCGACCTGTTCCCGCAGTTCGGCGATTATGCCCTGCGGCGTAACGCTGTGTCTCTCTGCCGACTTAGCGGGCTTCGGTGAATCGTCTAACTCTGCAAAGCCGTTACGCCAATCCCATAAGAGAGTCCCGTCTTCGAGCGCCCAAATGGACGTATAGGCGGGGCGCATTAACTTTGCATCGGGCTTAAGCTTATCGCCGAAGTGCTCACGGACTTCCTGCTCAGTTGGTCCGCTTGGTGGATGTTTAGTGCTCATAGTTGTTTATCTATTGAGAACTCGCGCCACAAATCGTAAATACTTCTAGGGTCTGTCTCAGGGACTATGTTCGCTTCGATGTACCAAAGTAGAAAATCCGTAGAGGTCTCCTGTACTGACTCGGCTAGGCGCTCGGCGGTCTCCTGTACTTGAAAGCCCCCGCCGCAGGTGTATATCTCTTGTTTTATTTGCTCTACTAAATTCATAGCTCTATAGTTGTTTAACTCTCCATCGTCCGCCGTCAACTTGTACGGCTCTCCGGTGAGTGAATTTATAATTATGTTCTTTGGTTATACGGCTTCTAGTCCTCTGCGGTTGTTCCGACTGCTTGCCGTTAATGTATGCGCCTATCGCGCTAGGGCAACCGTGCCACTTTGCGCCGTGTAGTTCGATTATCATTTGATGTGGTGTTGCAGGGCTTCGGTTAGACTTGCTACCTCGTCGGCTAGCTTTTGCTTATCGCAGATCAACCCCTTAACTTGAGCCCTCAAAGTTTCCAATTCGTTAGGGTAGTACTCGCGGCCTACATAAACGCCAGTGTTAGCCTCTTGAGATTGTTCTCCGAAAAGTTTGTCCTCCATGCTACGGTGAGAAACTATTATCTTTTCGTTAATGTCTGTCAACCTCGCCACTTCGCCCACCGCAACGCGGTTCTTATTAACTGCCTCGTTGTGCAGGTTCATAAGAATTAAATGTTCTTTGAGTACTCGGTCAAGTACCGCGTAAGGCCCTACGCCTAAGTGTATCGCCGTTATGGCTTCTTTGAAGTACGCGTCTTTGTCGTAACGCTGTTCGCCGTTTTGGAACTTCTCTAATATTTCCGTAAGTGTTAATTGTATCATTATTCTACTTTTTTAAATGTTATTGTATCCCCTGTTGCAACGTAGTGCATCTGTTCGACCCCGAACTCGAAAGGCTGTGCGGTAAAAACCTCTTGGTACCTGCTAAGTACTTGCTCTTGGTGTAAAAGGTACCCGCCTATCATTCCGACGGCTATAAGCGTCGCGCCTATGAATAATTGAAATAATAAGTCTTTCATAGCTATAAGTTTATAATGATTAATAACCCCGTGCCTGATCGCTTAATCTTAATGTCGCACGCCTTTTCGACTGAGAGTATGCCGAGTTCGATAATTTGAACGTCGTCAATGCTGTCGGTGTTAAATCTAATAGTTCCCGCGAACTCTCTGAACTTTGATGTACCGAAGTTTCTTTTTAGGATCTCGAGTACTGTGTCTTCCTTTTTCATCTTATTTACATTTAAAAATTAATGGTTTCTTTTCCCGTGCTTATGAAAGCGTCTAGGCTTTCGCAAAGCTTGTAGTCTATCTCCCTATCGTCAAAAGCGTGCCAAGTACGTAGTCGTTTCTGTTTATGGACTTTTACTTTTTCCTCTAAGGTTTTAGCGAATATATGTTTTTTAGTTTTAATCGTCAACTCTACTATGTAGTGTGTCGTCGTGGTTTCCAAAAGTACTGCGCTTACTATCTGCATCTTATTTACATTTTAAGTTAACCGCCTCGTTGCTGCTATCTGATTACAAATGTAATACTTATTTTCAATTGTGCAAATTATTTAACATAAAAATATTAAAAAATTTAACTCTTTTTAAACGATAGCCCGTATTTCTTGATCTTAGCGCGTACTGCCTCCATAAGTCCACGCTGTACGCCGTCCTTTTTATCCAGCGTTTTAACTACGCTTTCGTACTCTGTACCCTTAACTATTAGCCTATAGATTAATACTTGATATTTTTGTCCTGGACGCGGTAAACGTGCGCACCACTGCTGATATAATTCTAAGGACCAATTAAGCGAAAACCAAATAGCTATGTGTCCACCGTATTGCAAGTTGAGCCCGTGTCCCCCGCTTGCTGGGTGCATCACCATAACCTTAATTTTGCCCGCGTTCCAATCCTTTAAGTGTTGATCATTTCTAAAGTGTACGGGCTCGAAGCGTTTAAGGCGTTCCATAATTCGGGCTAGCTCATGCTTAAAGGTGTAAGCGATAAGTACAGGCTTTCCGTTCGCCTGCTCGACTAACTCCTCGAGGGCGTCGATCGTTTCGGTGTGGATCTCGTGGACGTTCTTTTCGTCGTCGTAGACTGCTCCGCCTGCAAACTGCAAGAGCTTTCCTGACATAACGCTCGCGGTCATAGCCGTAACCTCTGACTCTAGTAACTCCATAACCCGCTCGCGTTCGAACTGCTCGTACTTCTTACGTACAGCATCAGGCAGGATCACGGGCACGTCGATAAACCTCGGGGCTTTGTGCTTTTGGTAGTCGGGCGCTTCCATCGAGATAACTATGTCCTGGATAAGTTTGTAAATTTGGTCTTTGGTTGTATCGGTCGGGAGGTACTTACCGAAGTGAGAGCCTGGCTTTGATACGTGGTTAAAGAATCTATCTTTATAGTGCGCGACGTATGCGCCTAAGCGCTTACCGCGGTCGAGCATCCAAATTTGAAACCAAATATCTATTAATCCGTTAGGCGCAGGGGTACCCGTTAAAATTACAATTCTTTTAAAACAGGGTTTTATCGACTTAAAGACTTTCGACTTTACGGCGCTTGGGTTTTTAAACTTCGAGGACTCGTCGACTATACACATTTCATAAGGCAGCGACCCGCCGCCAAACTCTCCGACTAGCCAAGCGAAGTTATCACAAGAGATTAAATAAATGTCGGCCTTTACGCGCATAGCGGCGCGGCGTTGCTTCGGGTTTCCAATTATCGGCGAGAGCTTTAAGTTTCTCAGGTGCTCCCACTTTCCCACCTCATCGGGCCATGTAGACTCAACAACTTGACGCGGACCTATAACAAGTACCGAGTTGATCGCGAAGTCTTCCAGCACTAACGCGTTAATCGCCGTTAAGGTGATCACGGTCTTAGTCATACCCATATCGAGAAACAACCCGCAAAACGGATTGTCGACGATATGCTGAGCGACTATTGGCTGGTACGGGTAAAAGTCTTTTTTAGTAAGTTTGGTAGTCATTCTAAATTATGCGGGTTAAAAATTACTATCATTGAGTCGTGCATCCCCGCCCAGGGCGGGGTGTACATTTTACCGTCTTCGCCAAGCCTTTGAAATTTTACGCGGCCTTTTATATATCTGATCTCTTTAGCGTTTGGTAGTATGTGATCGTGAAATATTTTAGTGCTAGTCGATACGGGGATCAGCATAACGCATATTTTACCCTTTTGGCTTTCGGCTATCGCTTTTAATATAAAGGCCTCTTTTAACTTTCTGCTGTAAGGTGGGTTTATAAAATTGCTATATCCCCAATCTTTTAAAAGGCCGTCGTCCTCGGGCCTTATTTCGTTAACATTAAAAGGGCAAGGGTCGAAGCTAAATAAAAACTCGTCGTCGAGTTCGTTGTATAACTCTTTCGGGGTCGCCCAATTATCTGAGTGATCTAAATTTCTATTTTTCATAAAATAGTACGGGTTTCAAATGGTATGTTGTGCTCTTTTGCGTAACCCATACCGTACTGCATACCGGGGCTAACTCCGTAATCTATATAAAAGACTTGTAAGTCCGCAACCTCTTTCCACTTAAGCCCTGCGTCGATTCCCTGCTTACGCTCTTCGGGGTTGAGGTCGTCAAGTATACCCTCTTGGGTGTAAAGCAGGTGCGACGCTATCGGCGCCTCTCCTCTGCTTAAGCTATCTTTAACGCACATACGGGAGTACTTTATATTTCGCTCTACGTCTCCGGCGTAGGGGCTTTCTAGTATAACTCTTTTCATTCTAATAAGTTATTAAGGATTTCATTTAATTGTTTTAAAGTGTCTACGACGTGAACGGTAAAGCCCATACGGCGTAACTTCTCATGTACTAACCGCTGTACGGGTGTAGGCTTTTTGCCTGTGCTCTTTACCTCGACAAAGAACACAACGCCACCCGGTAATAAGACGAGCCTGTCAGGTAGTCCCGTTACAAACTGACAAAGCAGTTTAAGCGACCAACCGCCGAGGCTTTTAACCTCAGCGTTTAAGGTTTTCTCTATGAGCTTTTCGCTATCCATTTTCTCGAGCCACTGCGGCGCTTCTCTCGTACTGCTCCGCCGCCTCTATCATCATAGCCTTTTCGATTAAGAAGTAAACTAGAATGTCGTTATACTTTTCATGGATCTTTCCAATAGTCGGAAAGTTTCCAAACTTACTGTCATTGCGCAAGTCCTCTACGCTTATGAGGTGCTTAAGCAAAAAGCCCTGCAGTACTTCCTCGCGGGTGCGTCCTGAGATTTCCGCGCCCCTCTCGAAGTTGTGGAACGGGTTAGCATTTCGGCGGTACTCTCTGCCTTTCTCGATTAAAAGCCCTTTAATGTGTTCGAGAGTTAATTCTATTCTTTTCTCAAAATCCCGCTCTTTGTCTGAAATAGGTATGCCCATAATTATAGTTTTTTACGTTGATAATATTTTTGTTTGCCGTACGCCCCAAAGTTGGCAGTCGTTGGCTTGTACTCCCAATCGGGAAACGACTTCATTATATCGTTAATGTCTCGCGTCTTGTAGCGGTCGGCGTCTTCTTTGTTCTTGCCGAGGCACTCGCACCAAAGCTCAACCATACAAACGCGGTCACGCTTAACGCCTTTCTCGTTGTACGCCTCGGGGTCGTTTAAGAACATACGGCGCTCGTCTAGCCCTCGGGCGTTCCAATCGCTTGGGAGCTCTCTCTCTAGGTAAAACTCGATAAGTCCGCGGCGTTCGTCTGTCTCGCTGTGGCTTGTCTGCTCGTAACGTGCGATCGTCTCGGCTTCGGGGCTTAAGTATAATTTCTCGCCCGCTTTGTACAGCGTTAAGGCTTCGGCCCAAATTTGATCTACTTCTTTATCGAGGTCAGTCCAAACATTTTTAAGGGTGTCGTCTATCACGACATCCCCCGGCAAGAATCGACGCCCTCCCGTTGGATCCGTAAAGAGGTTACGGGTGTTAGACGTTGCGATAAATATATTTTGCCTTGGGAAGTCCTCAGGGCTTCGGCCATAAGCAGGGCGGAACGTGTCGACCCTTTTCGAAATATATAATTTAATCGCCTCGTTGTCTGCCTTTCTAAATCCTGACATTTCCGCTATCTCGATAATCCAAGCGCCCTGCAGTTGTTCGAAAGACTCCTTACCGTGTACCGTGCTAAAGCTGTCACTATACCAATCTTTACCGAGCTTGTCTATAAACGTAGATTTGTTGCAACCCTGCGGCCCTATAATGGTGAGCACTAAATCGAACTTAACCCCTGGATTAAATACCCGAGCCACCGCACCGACTAAACACTTTCTTATCGACTCGCGGGTGTAGGCGTTGTCTACCATTCCAAAATAATCAATAAGTAAATAGTCGAGCCTTTCGGTCTTGTCCCACTTTAAGCCGTTGAGGTAATCTCTAACGGGGTGAAAGCTATGTTTTTCAAACTCTAAGGCGAGCGCGTCGTCGATCTTTTGTACGCCTGTTATTCCGTAAATTGTTTCGATGTAATTCCTAATACCCGAGTAATCTACGTTCTTAATCGGTTCGGGCTTCTTAATCCCGCGCCACGGCAAAGTCCTAAATACATAACGTTTGTTGTCGAAAATGTTTTGTTTAAACGACTCTTTGAGTCGCCCGTCGTGCTTAAAGATAAGCGATATATTTGTCGAGCTCGAAAGATAATTGCCTTTATTGTCCGCTTCGAGTTCGACCATCCAATCGGTGTTATCGTTGTCACCCTCTACGGCGTCGGGCTCTTCGTCGTATTCGCCGTCTAATACTTCGGCGAAATCGTATTTTATATTAGCCTGTGACTCTTCGGCTAAAAGCTTCTTAACCGCTTTGTCTTTGCGTGCAAAGTCTTCCATCGCTGAGAAGCTCTTCGGTTTTTGCCCTTGGGTTTGAGTATCGTTATCCAAGTGCCCAAAGAGGTGCAATCGCACAAGGTCGAAAGAGTTAGAGGTCTTCCCGCTGCACGGATCAGTACCGTGATGGCTATAAGCGAACGTGTCCTCATAAATAATAAGTCCCGCCGCCGTTGAGCCTTGCGTATAAGTGTATCTCTCTTCATGGTCTGTGGATATATATTGCTCAATTAAAAATTTCTCGATTGCTTCGGTGATTGAGTAGGTACGGCAGAACGCCCCAACGATTCCGCTTTTCTCTCTAGGGTCTGCCTGCTTTTTGGCGTTGGCTCCAAGCTCTCGGAGCATCTGCCCCGAGGTCGGCCAAAGGCTCGTGTCTGTCCAATCAATGTAACTGTCGAGTATCTCGTCGGCGCATAGCCAAGGGCCGTCCTGCGTCTCCATATAGTAATCTACGTCTTTCGGCGTTGAGGGCCAAAACATAAGGCGGTTAGTCTCGAACGTGGTTTGGTCGAAAAGCTCTATGTCTAACTGTCCAGCAACGGATCGCGCAATCGCGACGTACTCGTCGGCGGTAACCTCTCTATCTAAGGGCATTAAAAGCCTGTAGCGTGGATCGGTTTTGCAGTGTTTGTGCGTCCCGTGTATAATCGCCGCGTTTTCAAACTGCAGCGTAAAGTCGCTCCAAAAATCTAAATGCGCGAAGTCAATGTCCAGCGTTAAGAGTTGGCGGTGTACCACGTTTTTAGGGCTGCGCTTTCCGTTTCTCAGATACCCTCCGACGTACCCGCCGACGTCTTTTATTTTACCCTGTTCGGGTTTAGTGCTTGCAATAAATTCTTTGTAGGTCTCGGGCGTTACGGTATTCTCGGCGATACGGTCGACGAACTGCGACCATGTAAAAGCTTTGTTTTTCCATTTAACCGACTGCGCCGAGTGTCCTACTGCGATATTAAGTTTTCCGTCGTAAATCATTTTTAAGCTCTTGATATAATTACTCTAAAATCCAAATTTTGCCCTTGCGCAGCTTTCCAATACTCGGCGCACTTATCCTCGTAATCCTCGTAATCCTCGATACGACCGTGGCGGTAAATAGGTACGCTTAGCCCCTTTGGGTTTCGATGCGATGCTATGCGGTGCTTTTGCTTCAAGACTAAAAACTTTTCGGCTTCCTTTTCGTTTGGGAAAGTCACCTCTGTAGTCTTTCCGTTTTCCGTAATTTCTAACTTTAGAGGTATACCTTTTACGGGTGCTTTTTTTTGTAGAGGCGTTAGGCTTTTCTTAATATGCGCTACCCTATTAGCGAAAGGCTCTAGCCCTGTGAGTCGTAAATCCGCTTCGAGGTCGTCGAAGAGTTTGGATATTTTTGGTGTCATATCGTTAGTCTTTTTTATAGTAGTTAGTGATAAAGCCCTCGGCAGGCGTGCCTAGTCCTTTCGCCCAAGGTACGGGCTCGCCTAAAATGCGGCACATTTCCGAGACGATAAACTCGGGCGACTCGTTCGGTATATCGGCGCAAACCTCATCGTGTACGTGTAGCACAATGTCGAACCCTGCGGCGTCTAGGCGTCTCATACCGTCGGCGAGTAAGTCTCGCGCTATGGCTTGGATTATATTCTCTGAGAGCTTCCCGCCGTAAGTGTCAACCCAAGCCCATTGACCCGTTACTTGGTGCTTACCTTTATATTTTATACTCTCGTTGTCCCACTTGTTACGGCTTAAGACTGGATCGCGGTAAACTAATTGGCGCCCCGAGGGGAGCAATATACTTAAACATTTGTTATCGTACTGAAAAGCTATACATTTTAATTTTGATATAATTATAAGCTTTGGGCTTTTCAGTGCTGCAATAGCGCACCGCTCAAACTCATACCACATTTTTACAATTGCGGGGGAGGCTTTACGCCAACGCTCGACAATGTTTTTCATTTCTGCCTCGCTTAGCCCCATCGCCTCGCCGCCCATCGTTTTAAGTGCTCCAACCGATCCGCCGAAGCCGAGGGCGAGCTCTGCGATTTTACCCTTATCGCGGTACTCCGAGCCTTTGCCTATGCTTTCAATCGGTACGCCGAACATCATAGAAGCCGAAGCCTCGTAAATCTTACCGTCTCCCGCGAAAACGTCTAGCCTCCATTGCTCGCCCGCAAGCCAAGCCGTAACGCGCCCCTCTATTGCACTATAATCCGCAACGGCTAAGATATTGTTTTCTTTTGGAATTATTGCGGTACGGATAAGCTGGGATAGCACGCTCGGGATATTATCGAAAGTCATTGTAAGACTGTCGTAGTGTCCTGCCTTTACCATTTTACGCGCCTCGTCTAAGAGCTTCATTTTGTTACGGGGTAGGTTTTGCAGCTGTACAGCTCTTCCCGCCCAGCGTCCCGTCCGAGATCCGCCGTAAAAGTATAAAAGCCCGTGCGCCGTGTAGTCGTCAAGCGCGTAGTTAATCATAGCGTTGTACTTCTTTGTTGAAGTGCTCGAGCCTTGTTGTCTAAGTTTTAGGACCTCAACCGCAGCGCCGCGCTTGTGCTCTTTAATTAGTGTTTTGACGGTATCTTTTGCAAGGCTGTTTACTTCTGTTTGCAGGGTAGAGCTCAACCACTTTTTAAGCTGCGCAACGCTGTTCGGATTTGTGAGGCCTGTTATCTCTTTTAATTGGTCTACGACTTCCAGCTTAAAGCGGTCGTCGATAAGTATTGCATTTTGTGCCATTTCGACGTCGATGTTAACACCTCGGTCGTTTATCTTTTGATCTAAAAAATAGTTGAGTCTTTCGGTCTCGGGAATTTCAAAGCCTGCCAATCGGTCAAGTAGTCCCATTTCTGCGATAACGTCTTGACGACAATAGTCTTTGTACATTTCCCACTTTTCGGGGTTGTGGCTTGGTAAATTACGCATACGCCCGCCGTTGGACTTGGTAGGCTTCACAAGACAAGAGAAGTACCGTATTAAGGCTTTACCCTCTGCACTTTTGCCCTCTTCACCCATATTAAGCGCTTTGGTTGCGGCGTCCAAGCTCATAGGCAAACCACAATACCCCGCTTTGACTGCTGAGCAGTGCCACTGCTCCACGGGTACGTCGTAGCCTATAGCCTTAAAGGCGTTGCGCTCGAAGTTGGCATTGTGGGCGTGCTTTTCGACTGTAGGATCTAGAAGTTTTTGAATAAAAATAGCGGGTATTTTTTCGCCGTTGGCTATATCGATAGTATTAACTTTACATTTAACCCCGTCAACTACGTAGCAGTAGCACAAAATTAAAATTTCAAAGTCGGGGCTTTCGAAATACTTGTAGGAGCCGCAGTTCATTATATCCACGCTCGAGAACGTCTCGACGTCAATGTGCAATTCGATAGCCATGTTATTAATTTTTTAGTGTGAAAGTAGTAATATAAAGAGGCGTTAAAGAATACCCGCAGTCTACACCTGATTAACAGGACTGTACTTTATACCTTAGCTTACCCGGATTAGTAAGTACCTCTTTGCTCTACAAGCTCCAAGCGGGAGCAGTTTAAGATTAACAGTTTTAAACCAAAACTTTTTCAGTGGGAATCTCCAACGTGCCCGTTTTCCCGTATGTGCCACCTAAACCCTGTAACAGTGGGTCGCCTTTACGCGGTGCGTTCTTACACGTTTAGGAATAAGTTTTTAAATCTCGTCAAGCCTTACGGCGCGTCGTCTAAAAACTTTGAGGAGTTACGGGAGTCGAACCCGTGAGCTAGTCGCTATCTCTGCAACCCCTGCCTTTTTAGTCTAAGTCGTCGTAATCCTCGTCGTCCTCTTCCATTTCCTTGAAAACGTCTTCGGGTCTTACGCGGCTTGCACCTAGAGGCTCGCCGTCGCTAATTTTTTGGATCCCCTCCAAACTCGCTGTGATACCTTTTGACTCGTCCATCCAATAGTAGTAGAACTCTATACATACGTTTGCAACGCAACCGCTGTAAACCTCTTCGGTATCTGTAATCGGCCTAAGTTTACGATCAACGATTGCAGGCTTAATATGCTTACTAACGTTAATGTAGTAACGATTTTCGTACTCTTCGCCGTCTTTGTCTTCGTCGCCGTCGCCGAAAGTATTTGAGATTTTCTTTTTTGGGGCTTTACCCGCATACTTCTCTGTAATCATTTTAGCCTCTACGGCTGCAATTGCCGCTTTGATTTTCTTAACGCTTGCCGTGTCGTCTTTATCTATCAAAAGTAAACATTTGTATTTTGGTTTATCTTTCCCTTTTGGGTCGATATAAGGCTCAAATACGTTAACGTAGCTTAATGTTGCTCTTACTGTGATCCTAGTCACGTTTTTATTTTCTGTTGCCATTACTCTAATTTTTTAAATTTATCTGTGTTTAACTCGGGGTTGATTGTTGCCATTTGGGTACTAAATACCGCATTTGCGAAATCGATTAACTTAACGTCGTCCTCAAAGACTTCGTTCCTTTTCTCCTCTGACTCAAAGGCGAACGGCGCAACGAATTGCACGGGTTCGTTTTTTGAATCAAAACCGTAGAGCTTTAACTCTAGGTACGTTTTATCTCTCACGTGCCAAACTGCCTGCGCAAAGTCCGCAAGGTTTAAAAGTTTGACGCGGTATGAATTTCTGTTCTGCCTCGCTGTAAATTGTATTACATCTTTGGCTTTTATTTTTAACGGTTTATAATCTGCCATATTTTTAATTTAAGTCGTCGTCTTCTATTTTGGCGAAGTCCTGCGCTATGCGCGAAACGCCGTAAAGTTCTCTTTTGTCGTTCTCGTCTACAAGCGTCGGAGCGCCTGCAGGCTTAACAACCAAATGCCCTAAAAGTGAATTAAACCCTGCTTTTTTAAGGAGCTTCTCTAAATCACCCAAACCTTTTATTTTAACGTTGGCAATCTCGTCCGTTGTGTAAAGTTCACCCTTTAAGATAAGAAGCGCCTGCGCCTCGTCGGTGATCTGTCGGATAGACTTACCCTCTACAAGCTTGTAGCCCTCCCACTTTTTACCCGCTAAGGCTTCTTTTAAAACGGTCGATTTCACATCGTTTAAAAACTTAGTGATAAAGTCCGCGTTTTGGTAAAGTGTCAAAAGCTCGTCGTCGTTTATGAGTCTCGGATCGTCTTGCTCTTCGAAGTCTCGCCTTACGTTCTCCATAGCTAAATCGTGCAACGCCTTACAGCGTGGGCGGACTTTGCAGAATTGACACCAATCGCCTGGAACTTGTGGGCCGTCACCTCTATAGGCTTCTACAGCTTTAGGCTTTAAAACCTCTTCGCCCCACTTACGTATGTCAACAAGCGTTGTCTCCCATGTATCAATGTTTGACATTCTAGGCTGTACGATTGTAAGCTTTACGTTATGTAGGCGCTTAGCCATAGCGCCGAGAGACTCTAAAGCTCCTAAGCCATAATACATAAGTTGAGTGTTGTTCGTGGCCTTTACTTCTTTACCCGCTCCGAATTTCAAATCTATAACCTCGATATGACCATCATAAGCGATTGTGCAGTCACTTGTCCCGAAACCCATTTCGACGTAGTTACGTAAATCGAATTTATTCTCGATAAGGATAAGAGCGGCGGGGTCTATTCGCTTCGCTTCGGCGTATTGCTGCTTAACATAGTTCACGTAATCCATAATCGGGTCGAGTAGGTCGTCGCTATAAAGCTCATGCTTTTTTAGGACTTCCAGCTCTTCGCGATACTTTGCCATAGTCATTTTTTTAAGATCGACTTTAAGCATTATCTCGGCGAGCTCGTGGGCGAGTGTACCCTCTCGGGCGTAAACGCTAGACTCTTCGGGTGCGCTCTCTTCTAGTCTAGGCGAAGCGGGGCAGTTTATCCACCTTTCGGAACCCGAAGCCGAAAGGAGGGCGTGCGCTCTCTCCTCGTGGCTTACCATTGTTTTGGCTAAAGGGTGCAAATTACTTCAATTTTGAAAGGAAATCGAACATCTTTTGGAAGTTCTCAGGCGCTAGGCTAGAAATTCCTTTCGCCCCTAACTTTTGGTAGTGTGCAGCGATAGCGGGACGGTGCTTGTCGATCTTTGTTGCTTGTAGCGCTCTAAGGTCGTCCGCTGTTATTTCCTCCTCTTCGAATTCAGGGTCTTCCTCCTCTTCGAATTCAGGGTCTTCCTCCTCTTCTATTACAGGCTCTGGTTTTGGGTTAGCTCTTGATGGTCTAGGCGTTGGGGTCTTTACAGGCGCTGGGGCTTTCACCTCTTCGGCGTCTACGACTTTTACATTTTTAACGTCTGTCGATCCGCCGTAAGCGATATCGCCGATAAACTTCATTACGTGCCCTGCGTTTTCAGCGCTTACTTCAATCTCTAATTTAATTGTACTCATTTTTCTCTAATTTTAAAAGTTATTTATATTTGATTATTAAATCCGTTAATTGTGCGAGGTAGTCGGTCAAAGTGATACCTCGGTCGTGGGTGATTATCTTTTCAAACATTAACACGTCGTTACGTGAGAGGGTCGTCTCCATTGTCTCGGTATTAAGCTCTGCAAAGTAATCATAAGTGCGAAAGTTTATAACGTTTCGGCGTTCGGCCTTAACGCTCATGCACCAAGACGCGTCGTCGAATAGCAGGCCTATAGGCACGTTTAGCAATTCTGATAGTTTGGCAATCTGCTCAGAGTCTAGAAATGCCTCGCCTTTCATTACTCGGTAAACCGCTTGCCTTGGCTCCTTGTTATCAGGGAATAAATGCGCGCCAACGTAAGGAGCTTTCAGGTTGGCTGTTTCCATTATTCTTTTTAAGTTCAAAGTCTGCATATCTGATTGTTTTAACTTTGACAAATCTACAACTATTTTTGAACTGTGCAAATTATTTACGCATAAAATTTTAAAAAATTTACCTAAAAGTTATTGTTTACGCGTTAAGTCGTTGAGTTTTAAGGCTTTAAGCCTATTAACTCCCAAATTGTAAACAATAAACAATGTGCGCCGTAAAGTCCTCACGGGTATAAACGCGTTTTATGTAAGTTAGTGTAGTATTTCTATTATATATTTTAATTATTTAATATTTTGGTTATATTATTAGATACTTGTTTACATTTAGGCTTACGCCAACGAGTGAAAGGTTTAACGCGTCAACGTGTTTTTACAAGCATTGTATATTTATTGTTTACAGCATAAAAAAAACGACCCTAAAGTCGTTTGTTTATTTTAATACTTGCCCCGTCTTTTATCTGAATGAGCTTTTTTAGAATCCTAAAGACTCTGCCGAAAAATGTCGTAGGCGGTTTATCTGAAATTAAAGAGCCTCCCGCGCTTATTATCGCGTCTATTGGTATTTTAGTTTTTGACATACTATTTTTGTTTTAAGTATTTAAGTTCGTTCATTCGACGGTTTTTGTTGTCCATAAGCCTAAGGATCCGCTCTACCTCTTCGAAGTCCTCAGGGTCTCTATTGAATTGTATCACAATTAGACGTTTATTAGTGTACCACCCTGTCCCGTGGTTCCATGCAATAGAAAATAACACGTTCCACTGTCTACGCGTAAGCTCTCGGGTGCTATTGGCGTTTACGTCGTCCTCAAAACGGGGCGCCTCTTTATAAAAAAGCTGCTCGGACTGCTCTTGTGTGATAGTGTCCCCCTTTTTAACAGGCACGTTATTTATACTCGTCGCCCCTGGCCCTATCGTCCAAATACCAGCAGAGCATTTATAGGCGGTGAGCTTTTCCCCCTCTATCGCGGGGGATCTTATAAAGTCGTATGTGCTTTTGTCTGCTTTGTGTTTCATAGCTAATAGTCTTTATCGGTTTTGTTACGTTTCTCCATAATATACCAACGCCTTAGGGTGAAAGCCGAAATTAGAATAAAACTGAATACTCTAGTGAATGAATCGTTATTGATTAAATTAACGAAAAAATAGCCCAAGCCCGCGAGCGATACTTTAAAATCTAGTAGGTTATTGTCCATATTTTTATGTTTGCCCGTCATGGCGTTAGGTTTTAAGGTTTTTTATCTAAATTGTTTTTATCATTAGCGCTTTTACTGTCGCCAAAGAAATAGCTAACAGGTTGCCCGATTATGCCGATTAAGAACCCTATAATTATTTGCTCTAAATGTACAAAAATAAGAGCCGCCCCGCCTAATACTATTATGATTAGGGCTAAAATAGATTTAACGTTGTATTCTTTGAATTGTACCATAATTATTCTATTTTTCTAGTTAAATTTAATTTTTCAAGCACTAAAGACTCAAGGTAAGTATTATCTGCCGCCCAAAGTGCAAACTCAGGCTCAGATAATTGTATGTTTCCCCCAGCAAGTCGCTCTCTCGTTTCTGTGTCTACTGCCGCTAACTCCCAGTACAATTGACAAGTTTTTGACGTTGTTTCAAAAGGCAAGACTCTTACAAGCAAATCAGTTGCTTGTTTTGATGGGTAACCAACCGAAACTGGGTTAATTTTTATCTGAGCGAATGATATCGAGCTTACGAAAATCATTAAAAAAAGTAATTTTTTCATTTTTATTTTAGTTTTTATTGTGTTATATCGTATTGAAAATCTGCTATAAAATAGAAATTACTACCGGCTGAGGCGCCATTAAACCCGCTTAATGTGGCAGTTGTTTGGTTTGTTATAACATACCCTACAGATCCTCCTACACTAGAATTGCTGTAAATATTAAAAGTGCCTACTTTTTTATTTGCCGCAACCGATTTATTTACAGGTAGTGGCAAGCTTATTTCTGTAAGGGTACTTGCCGAAGTTACAGCCCCCGTAATAAATATCTTTACACTTACTATATTCCCTACTTTAATATAATTGGCTGTCTCCAACACTAGAGAAGAGCAATTTGCGATAGCGGTCAACGTAGGCGTATAACTTCCGCTGGTTGAATTTGCTTGCACAAATGCAGTTGTAGCAATCTGAGTTGTATTTGTACCTATTGTTGCCGTTGGAGCTGTGGGCGTTCCTGTAAGAGTAGCGCCTCCGCTATATGAGTTCGCAACTATATTGCCTAAATTTGATATAGTAGCTGTAGTAGCTCCGTTGTTTCTTATATCTAAATTTGTATTACCTCCTGTAACCGAATTATAATCTAAAATTAGATTAGAAGCCCCTGTAACATTGCTTCTAATTTTTACATTATCTCCGGAAGCTCCGCCACCAACATCTTTCCACAAATCCATAGAGTACCCTGTACTGTAATTTATGTTGTAAATACCAGTAGTATTACCTCCTGCTCTTTGTTGCATATTTATTCCCTTATTTCCAACTGTATTGTCTACATCAAAAATCGTACCTAGGGGACTATTTGCTCTAAAAGATTTTGTCCCTGTAAATGTTTCTGTTCCAGACAGATGAGCAAAATCAGAATTCAATACTTTTTCAACAACCCCGGTACTTGTATTTCTTGACAGTATATCAAACGTCCCCGCGCTTGTGGTAGGCGATGTTATTAATTCCGCAGTACCTGTTAATCTAAAGGCATTTCCATTAGGCGTCGTTGTTCCTATAAGGACATTGCCTGCAAAATAATTAGCTGCTGTTCCCCCTGAATAAATATTATATTTTCCTATTCCAGATGATACCGCCGAGTCAAAAGCTCTCGAAATTGTTGTGCCAAATAGATTACCAACTCTTACACCCCATGCATTTGGTACGTTGTTTTGAGGATTATTCAACAACTCTAAACCTGTAAAATTTGTAATCGGGAATGTATTTGAAGCAACTGTCGTACCTTTAAAAAGCACTGCATTAGTCAAAGTTCCTGTCCCTGTTCCTGATAAATCGCTCTGTACAGGTATAATGCTCCCTATAGTTGCTGAATTATTTTGTTGAAATCTAACAAGAGAACTGATCATAGTTCCGGGCGTATTAGTTGTTTTATTAAGAACTAATCTAACCTCGTTAGCTATAATATTAGGAGATATAAATGTATCCTCGTTATAATTATACACACTTCTGTCAAGTAATTGGCTTGTGGCATTAGTTCCGGTCAAATTTAAAATTTTACCAATACTTGTAGGACCACTAACTAAAACTCTAGAGAACGAACTTGTTACAAAATTATTTATATTTACAATACCTCCAGCTCCTGTTCCTGTATCAGATATTGAACTATTTATTAATCCAACCGCACTAGATTTAGGTATTGCATTATTAGATAGCACTCCTGTCACGCTCTTTGACACATAGGTTAGCGATGTGCTATTGTACACCCATCCCGAAGCGTCTGTTCCTACATATAAGTTAGCTACATCAGATTTCAATAAATTATCATTCGTAACAGGCGGGTTGTTTAAATCGAATATTGTTGCACTATTTGGATCGATATTATTTACATAAACGATCTTAGAATAGTTTACAGGAATTGAAGCGTATAAATTGTTTAACGCATCGGTAACAGTCCCCGAACCATTGGTAACCGTACTAACATCTTTGATACTAGAAGAGTTATAAATGACAGGAACGTCAATAAATGAATTATACGAACTTCCATAATACACGCTTTCGTTTATTACACCGCCAGCTGTTCCGACTTTCTCCGCTGATACATGATAACGAATACGCTCACCTACTGCAATAGAAAAACCACCTGCTCCTAAAACTGCTGCTACAGACACGTTTGTAACACTAGCATTTGCTAAAGTAACCTCTCCACTATCTAAAATCATAATAACTGTAACGCCTAAAGACCCTATAGGCGCGCCACTAACTCCCGAAGCAATCGGAGTTCCTGCATTATTACATTTGTAGAGCTCCACTGTAAATTTTTGATTTGCATTTGTTGGAGTGGTGGAGGCCGTTAAATTACCCGCATAAGTCCCCGCGGGAAACATAGTGGCCGTTGCAAAGGGCAGGCCTATTAAGTCGGTAGTGAAATACTTTTTTTGATTGTCGTCATTAGCTACTGTCTGCTGGTGGCTCGCTGCCGTCCCTTTGCTTAAAGGGTTTGTTAAATCAAAAGTACCCGCCGTTATAGTTGTCTGATCGGCGGTGAGCCATACTCGCGTAGAAATCCCCGCCGTTGTACCCGAAAGCGCGCCGAGTTTAGCATCAATTCCCGCATAGTGCCCGCCCGTTGTCGGGGTCAGCACGCTGTAGTTTAGAGGTATATACGGGATAGGAATATTATTGCCCGTTACAAAGTTAACCTCTCCGTTAGTCTCTTGCACGTTAACTTTTGCCGCTGTTGCACTCGCAGTATTTGCTGTTATAGCTAACTTCTCGTACTCCGCCTGCCCGTAGGACGTTAAGGCGAAAAACGATAATAGTATTAAAAGTAATTTTTTCATCTGTTTTGTTTTAAGGTGTTACATAAATTTTGCGCCCTGCGGCTAAAGTAGCGCCTAAGATTTCGATCTCGTCGCCTACCTGGCTCCATTCCGTGTCTATATACCTCATACCTCTATCTAGAAATAGGTTTTGTACTTTCATTCCCGGCTGAGTCAGAGTGAAAAGATTTGAAGCCCCCGAAGCGGTGAAAAGCTCAGGCTCGAAGCTGTCAACTATTCGCGTATAATTTGCTTTGTCTAACGGGTCTCCGCCGTTATAAGTAGCGTTATCCCAAATAATACCCGAAGCGTAAAACCCGTGCACTATGTCGCCGACTTCTAAAGTCGTAGGGGCTAGGTTCCCCTCGCCTTTGAACTTTAAAGCAAAGAGGGGGAACAACGGCACGCCTGTAGCGTTTATCGCGTCTACTAGCTCGTTAAGCTTAGCCCTTATGTTGTTGGTCTCTTCGGCGGAAAGCTTGTTCCATAGCTCAATCGTCGCCCCGAGTACTCGCTCTTTAAGTCCGCCGCTTCCGGGCTTACTGTCGATAAATTCGTAATGCTCCATAGCTTATATTTTATCGATTTGAAAGGACGAATAAGGCTCGTAGGAATTGGCGGGCTTTTCGCTCGCCTGTTGTAAAAGTTTTTTAGCTTCAATAAATTGCACCTCTATAGCGTTATTCAACTTTATAAGCGTCGTATTTTTAGTCATAGCTGTAGGGCTTGACCAATTAGGCTGATTTATAGCTTTTAGCCCTGCGTTGGTGTGTACGTAAGTCTCTTCGCAAAGTTGACCCGCTATACACATCGAGACGAAAGCCCGAAAGCCAATAAAGTCGTCGTTCGCTTGGTCTTCTATATCGCCCGAAAATATACGCGTAGAGATACTAAGGCCAAACATCTGCATAAAAATTATGTTCTGTACGTGCGTCATAAAATCGTCGATTTTCACCTGAGATAGCGAGGCCGTTACAGGGTAAAATCTTTTGATTTCCGAAACTAATATAGTATTTATAGGTACTGCCATAGCTTAAGTATTAGGGTTAGTGGTTGGCGGCGTTTCTTCTACTTTCGGCTTACCTAATAATCTGATCGCCTCGTCTTTGTTGTAGCCAAAGACCAACTCTATCATAGCTATCGCACTATCGTAAGTGGTTAGCTCCTGAGAGTAGGACGTTTGAATACTAAGTAAGGCCTGTACGCCTCCAACGCTTCCGCGAAGTTGCGCCTGTGCGTCTAAAGTCGCTTGGTCTACTGACCCCTCCTCTATGTCTTGCTCAGCTTCGGCAGGATCTAGGTTTTGAATTGGTACGCCGATTTCTAAAAAAGCCGCTTCGATTTTAGCCGCTTCAAACTCGCAAGTTTTAGCCCAGAAATCAATCGCCGTTTGATAAGCGTCTCCGCTATTTCCAAAAAGCCCCTCGCTTGGGTTAGATAATATTTGAGGGAAGCAATAAGCTGCAGTACAAATCTTTTTACCCGCCTTATCGTCAACGGTGTTGAACTTGTCCAGCTCTACGTCGTTACCTATCGGTACTTTTATAAAAACTTCTTTTAAATCCTTTTCGGTGTTAACGGTAAGAACGTGATTTGTCCCCGAGTTTTTAACCGATTTTGCGGCTCTTAAGGCTCCGATAACTTTATCGGTATTCGATACAATTTTAGGGCCTGTCGGGTTTCCGTTTTCGTCCGTTGCGCCCTCACCCGCTGAGCTCTCCGAGTCCTTAGCCATAACAAAAATGTTATTACCATAAAGGGCATTATCGGCGCTCGCCGTAATGAAAGTAGGCGTGTCGGCTTCAATCTCCATCCACTTAAAAACAGGATAGAAAACTGAATACTCGTAGTTGGCTGTCGTCGTGTTGTATTGGTATATCTGCCCCGTAAATTTTTCGAATCCGCCCGCTTTTGCCACTTGTGCAGCAACTACTTTTTTATCAGAGTTGAACGCCGGAAAAACCGCTTCGGTGTTTACGTTTGAAAATTGTGAGGCTCTACCTAGATCGTCTTTACATTTAACTCTGTAATTTTTTGATAATCTAAAGTGCGCCGCCTTAACGTTCAAGTCTAGGTCATATTCAATCCAAAGAGTGAAATATCCGTAGTGAATTTTTTCGTGCTTAACTTTATCGAAAGTGGTAACTAAGGCGGGTTTTATGTTAGGTAAAACGCAGTATTTTTTAAACATCAATACAGCCATAGAAGCCGTAGGGCTATTCATAATAGCGTGGTCCATTTCGCGAAAGTAGTCGCCTTTCTCGATAAGTTTTACAAACTCTTTTCGCTCTTTTACGGGCTTGCTTATCTCTACTATTTGCATACAATTAGGTTTAAAAAAAGCCTATGTGTGAGATAGGCTTTTCAGTTTTCAAAGAGATAAATTCGTTAGTCTAAATTGTCGCCTGCTTCGGCTTTTGCGTCCGCTTCGGCTTTTGCGTCCGCTTCGGCTTTTGCGTCCGCTTCGGCTTTCGCTTCGGCATCCTTAGCGGCTTTCGCTTCGGCATCCTTAGCGGCTTTTTTATCGGCGGCGGTTTTCGCTGCACCTTTAAGCTCTACCACTTTTGGCGCTGAATTTAATATTTTTTTGATCTTATCCTCTTGGATATCGTCAAACTTATCAGGTGCTACGGCGTAAACCTCTAAGGCTGTTGCCAATTTTTCGGCGATCACCTCGTCGGTATCGCTCGGGTGTATCGGGTATAGAACCCCGCCTTTTCCAGCTTCGGTCTTATAACTTACTGCGCCCATTCTTAAAGTAAAAAGTGCTTTTTTTGACATGAGTAAATAGTTTTTATAAAGGGTATCTACGTCCTGCGACTTACCGCAAGACGCACACCCTTGTTTTTGTTCAATGTACTGCCTCGCTTCTAAAGATAAGGCGTTAAACTCTTCGGTTGTCATACCTTACGGAATTACAACAACCTCTAAGCGGTTATTAAATTGCGCTAACGTGGTAGCGTAATCAGTGTCCAGCCAGTTCACACCGTTAGGCGTTGCCTCCTCACCCCCTGCAATACTTGTAAAGTTCCCCGCAACTCTGTTCCCAAACTCTACAGTCGTAGGAATAGGTAAAAACTTCAAACCGTTAGTTACCCCGTAAATGTGGAAAGCCGAAGAGTCAGCAACCGCACCTTTTACCGGGCCAACTAAAGCCCAGAGGTTAGAGTTTAACGCTTTAACGTTTGCTTTTCCTGCCGCTGTTTCTGAGTCAGAAACGACTACAGGCCCTACGGTTTGAATGTATGAGTCTGAGACGCTTGTCCCCTCTGTAACCTCGTAGTTTTGCAATACTGAGTTATAGAGCCATTCTAAATGTACAGGGTAGTAGGCCGATGCAGGCAAAGGGTAGGCCGCTGTAGCGGGATCTATAACCTCAACGGCTGTAATTAAATAAGGGTTAGCGATATCTCGCGTTACACTTAGAGCCTCAAGCCTCACCGCTATAAGCGAGGCTTTAAGGTTTAAAGGTGTTGAGTCGCACGCCTTGTCGACGTCTTTTTGTGTTCCGCAAAATGCCATAGTATTTTATGTATTAAGGGTTAAAATTAATAAGCTACGACGTAGTAGTCTCCTGCCACGGCTTCGGGGTGCATAATGGTTAACATCGTACCCGCTTCCCAACTTTTCGAAACTTCGTAAAATTGAGATCTAAAGCTCGAGTCTACAGGTTTCGGGAAAGATAGCATAGGCAGCCCGATTGTTAAGATAATACGGTGAGGCAAAAGCAAAGTGTCTGCAACGCCTGTTGCAAAATCTTTGATAGCTGCACTAAAGTGCTCGTATTTGATCCATTGGATATCGCGATAAACGAACGAATCGAAATTGCCAAACTCGTTTTCGATTGCTACGAAACGGATCCCCGCAAGTTCGTTCTTTTGTCTTTGCGCTTGAATGATATCGAAGATCTCAACTGTAGTCCAAGCAGTCTTGGCAGAGTTGGTCACCATCTGCATAGATAGAGACTGTTTAGCAATTACTCCGTCCAATATGGCCAAAGCCTGGTCGTACGTCATTGTCATTTGCAAAGCAAGCGTTAACGCTGAGTTTTGCGGGATAACGTAATGAGGCGGATTCGCTGCAAGGATTTTATTCCATTGCCCGTTATCTTTTTTATATGCGGCTAATTTTGCAGGGACTAATAAGTCACCCGCTACATACCCAACATTCCCCAACCAATACGTTTTCAATCCCGAGAATGTCAATTGTAACGCTTGTTGTCTCGACTTTTGGTTTTCCAATTCAGTAGACGGCTCAGGGAAAACAGGATCAATCCCGTATACCTCGAACTCTCCGTCGGAAAGGTCAGTTAAACAAATTTTACAAGCCTCATTCATTTGGATCCTTGTATTTTTCAATACGCTAGGAACCGCGCAGGCGTCTGTAATGCTACAGCCAGCTACTAGAGTCGCGTCGCTTATTACAATCGGCGCAAGTGAATAAGTGTTAGGCTCTAGAGTTACAGAAGTGTTGTACTTGCTTGTAGCTCTCGCCAATGCCTCCAATAAGGCGATTTCGAAATCTGACTCCCCAAACTGAAAAGCTACGGGAATCATGTTATTAGCTGTAATCATTGGCTAAAGATTATTTTAAGTTAATTTTTGATAGATCGATTTTTTTACCTCCGATTTTAAAGGCTGTAGGCTCGTCGCCCTCGCCCTCTTTCGGCTTGGCGTGTGACATTGTAGCTTTTAAAGTATCGATAACCCCCAAAGCCGTAGCTAGATCAGTCTCCATCTTTAAAAACCTTGCTGTCGCTGTAGCTTGGAAAGTCTCTGCGGCTTCCATCGCTTCGGCTACTGCCTCCACAAATTCCACAGTCTCCGCGCTCATCGCTTCGGCTGCTGGCGCCGCTTCGATAGGCGTCTCAACAACTGCCGTAATTACACCCGCCGCAACTGTCACCGTGTAGGTGGTATTGTCAGAGATAAAAACGTGTTCGCCGTCGGTAGCTGTTACGGCTACGCCCTCGGCGATTTCCGAAACATCGCTAATCTCAGGGAAAAGTAACGTTTCGCCGTTGGCGTCGTCAATCTCTAATTTTGCGGTTGCTTTCGGCTTTGCTTTACCTGTCATTTTTGCTAAGCGGTCTTTCCAGCTTGGCGCTCCCTCGGCTTTAGCAAAAAAGCCTCCGGATCTAATTGTTTTTTTCATGTTGATTTAAATTAGTTCGTACTCTCTTTCCATAAAACCTAAGTAAATAAGGTCTTCTTTGCTTAAAAAGTTGTCATTCTTTTTTAATATTTCTAGCATACCCGGTTGTAGGGTTGTATTTTCTGATATAATTCTATTTGTAAGCTCATCGTCCGCCTCTAAAATATCTAACATTTGACGTAAATCAGTAGACGTAAGTCTTTCGTTTTCTAAATCAAACCCCGAAGAGTGGTACATGAATCGCGCATCGTCTGCGCACATCTTAATATCTCCTAAAAGAAATAAAAACAATCCGCAGGAATATGCAAACTCCTCTACATTAGTTATGAAAATATAGCCCTCCTGCTTTTTAACTTTTATAAGAGTCTCCATTTGTCCGAGAACAGGGGGGAAACCTCCGCAGCTTTCAATATCAATAAGAACGGTGCAAGGGCTTTTCAGTCCTGCTATAAACGCCGCGAATCTGTCCGCTAGTGCTTGCTCAAAATCCTCATATACGTTAAATTCTACTGTGTCCATTTAGGGCAAATATTTTCGGGTTCTTTTGCAAATATCTTTGTAGCTAGTGGGCACGTACAATGTCCTGTACACACGTAGCCGTCTACGTCCACCATTACGGCGTTAAGGATTTCAGTGTAAGAGCTTAACTTTTTAGTCGGGCACTTCGCGCAAATACTCGCGCGCCTTTTCTCCTCTTCGCCTACCTTACCTATTATGTTCTGTTTAAGAGCCTGTAAAAAATCTATCATTTTAAAATTTGTCTAAAGCAAAAAAGCCCTATCCGCGTTGAGCAGATAAGGCTTTTAGGCTGGTCTTAGAGATAAATGGCTGAATAGTACATCGTCATACTAGAAATAAGTTGAGACAAATATAACTATTATTTTTATACGTGCAACAAATAAGCATAAAAAAAACTCGAGCTTTCGCCCGAGTCCCCTCCTTTCACTAAAAAGTTAATAATTTCCCCAAATCAAATAATCTATTAGTTCCTACTAATTCGAATACAAATATAATTAAAAATTTAATATGCTGTTAATTAGAGTCTATTTTTATTTGCTGCTGCCCTTTCACCTCTTCATAGTCGGCCACCACTAAAACGGGTACGTTAGTGATAGGTACGTCCTGAGTCGGTGCGGCGTTAACCGTTGCAACCGTTTGAGTTCTCGCGGGATTCTCGAATACTGCGGCAGGCGTTGAGGTGCTACCCGAAGAGCTGCCTCCGCCACCGCCACCGTTTTTGTCTGTCTTAAGTATGTTCTTAACGGCTGCGAACCCTGTCGCCGCTGCGGCTGCTACTGCAGGAATGGCCGCAGGATAGCCGAGTTTAACCCCCGCACTGATCCCCTCGTAAGTGTTGACTAAAGCCGTAGCAACCGCAACGGCTTTATTTTCGCCAAAGATCGCGGACGCTGCGGCTAAAGAGTCTTTAACCATTCCAAGGTTAGTAGCGCGTTTAGCCGCTGCGACTTGGTCGTTTAGCTTCTTTGTAGCGACTGAATACTTTTTGTCTTCTAACTCTTTTAAGGCGCGTACCTCTTCGGCGGTTTTCTTTTCCTCGGCAAACTCTAAATCGAGAGCATCTTTTTTCTGCTGCAGTTGTAAGTCTAAAATTATTTGCTGGATCTCGGACTCTTTAAGTCCTGAGTCTTCTAATTTTAGTATTCGCAATTCCGCCGCAACGTCTAAAAGCGTTTGCGCCTCTCGGGCGTCGATTTCTGCCTGTGCTTTTCTCGACTCCTCGTAATTCTTATCAATGATATCGATGCTCTCGTTGTACCCTTTGCGCACTTCAATAAGAGCGGCGGCCTTTTCGGACTCTAGAAGTGTGCTTTCTGATATGCGTTTCTCTTGAACGCTTAAAAGAAAAGCAGCGTTTGAAACCTCGTCGATCATTTGCTGCTCACTAAGCTTTTTATTGTCGTCGAATTTCTTCTTTTGCGCCTCGATTTCCGAGTTTATAGTCTGCTCGGCTAAATCTAGCGTTTGAGTCGATTGTGTTTTTGCTATATTTAGGCTCGCGAGTTGCGCCTCTTTCTCAGTTAGCAGGCCTTTTGAGGTTTTAAACTCGATAAGGCGAAGCTCTTCTTTTGAAATATGGTTTATAAAGGCTAGACGCTCCTCGTCTGATTGTTTTAATTGTGCATTTTTGGCGCGCTGGATAGCTATCTCAGTCTCTCGAGCTTTGATAGTTGCTTGCAGAGCTTTATCGGTGGCAGCTTTCGCCTTGTCTGCGCGGTCTTTTGCTTTGGCTGCTGCGTCGTCCGCGAGTTTGTCCTCTGCGTTTTGGGATTTCTCTAGTCTTTTTGTCGACTCGGCTTGTATGTCGATCTTTCCTAGCTCGGCTTTTTTGATCGCTTCTAATTGGTCCTCTGTAATCTTTCCGGCATTAAGTAGATAGTTACCATATGCCAAAGTATTAGCTCTTAAATTGGCGATTTCCTTTTCGGAAAGTTCGCCTTTTATCCTTGCCGCTTCTATCGCGTTGTTGAGCTCTGCGTCGGCTAACTCTGAACGCTGTTTAAAATTAGCCTCTTCAATCTTTTGGGCTTTATTTAAAAACGCGATACGCTGTTGCTCGGTGAGCGTTCTATTTTTAGATTTTAAAATCAGTTCGTCATATTGTTGAGAGGCTTTGGCGTTGGCGACCTCTTGGGACCGTTGCAGGTCTGCAAGTTCCTGCTGAGCTTCTTTAAGTTTCGAGGCGGCGTCGTACGCGTCTTCCATCCCGCCTATAAGGTTGCTAAAGTCTAAACTGTAAATAGCTTTACCCAACGAGCTGAACGCCGCAGCAACTCCCGCCGTTACTTGCTCGAGTGCATCCATTACGGGATCCAGCTTGCTAACATAACTAATAAGCGCTACAAGTAAAATAACTATAGCCCCGATACCCGTAGCGGCTAACGCTGTAGCGAAGCCCCACATTGATACGGTGCTCGCGTCGGTTGCCACAGTTGCGACCTCTTGCCCTGCTGCAAGCTCTACGGTTGCAGCCGCTTGGGCTTCTGTAGTCGCAGTCTGTACGACCTGAGACTCCGCGGCTAATTGGGAAGAGGTCTTAAAACCGAGTTGCGCCCGTGTCCCGTCGGCAAGCTTCGCGGTGTAATCCGTAATGCCTTTAGCTGCGTCCGTTACACCTTTACCGAACCCGCCTACAATGGTTCGCGCTTGCTCCCCATTAATCCCGAACTGAGAGAGCGCAGCATCTACGCCAAAAAGAGCCTGTCTGTAGTTGCCTGTGATTGTAGAGGCTTTCTCTTGGGTGCTCGCCGTTCTTTTTAAAAAGGCGTCGTTTTGGTCAATCTTATCGTTTAATAGCTTTAACGCCTGCGCGCCCTCTTCGGTCTCGGCGTTGAGTTGCCCGCGTATAACCTTTAACTCTTTTGTTTGAGCGATTGCCTGGTCTCGACTCTTAACTGAATCGGTGAGCGCTTTATTTTCTTTGAGCTCTGCCAGCGTTAAGTCGTTAATCGCGGCGGACTGAGTTTTATACTGAGCGTTAAGCTTCTTAAGCGCCTGTTCATTCTCGACAAACTGCCTAGTCTGTTCGCCCGTAGCGTCGCCGTTTTTGTTTATATCTTTTCGTAGTTCTGAATTAGCTTTTTGCAATTCGAAAATAGCCGCTTTTGTATCAGTTATTGACTTGTTCGCCTCGGTCTTATCGATTGTAAGGGTTGCGATATTTATAATTTCTTCTGCCATAGCGTTATAGTTGTTCTGAAACTTTAAACCTCCAGGTTATATTTTTAATTGACATTGATCCGTCCATAGTCCCCGAGCCGAGTCGGTCCTCCTCGGAACAGTTCATATACTCGTCGAGTAGGATTACGTCCCCCGCGTTTACGCTAAAGGTGCTCGACGCCGTAACATTTGGATAATCTATGTTTTTTGATCCGCTACCGCTATCAATGGCCCCCGCTGAGTAAACAGTTAAGAACATTACGCCGTTTTTCCATAATCTGAAATATAAGCGGGTCCTCGCCTCAGCGCCTCCTCCTCTATTCGAGCAGTGCAAGTGCAACAATTCTATAGATAACTCGACCGTAACCGATGAGGCTCTGTCGAATTGCAACGCTTTAAACGCTATGGGGCCCGCTGGGGCAGAGGGTACGTCACCGATAGCAGGGGCGTAAGTGTCTGCTATGTTTATCGGCGTTGTAATCTTAGCCGCATAATTCAAATGTCTACTAAAGCCGTTCGTGTCGTTGTTGCCGTAATTGTACGTAGTGTCTAACTCGCTTCTAAACTCACTTACAAAATTAGCCGCGCCCGTATGCGCCACGTTTATAGTTGCGTCTCGAGATACGCCTCCCTCTTCGGAGGTGAAGCGAAAAATTATATCGGAGTTAGATATTACGTTTATAGGCTCAACGTTTGAGACTTTTAACTCAAAGACCGCGCTCACATCGAAGTTAGTCGGAAAGGCTAACACCTGGACGCCGTTTATAAAAATACTATTCTTTGTAAGGTCGGCGCTAACTATTGTCATAGTCGCCGCAGGTGATACGTTTTGAGCGGAGTAAAGTGCGTAAATGTCTAAGATAAAAACATCACCGTAAAAACCTACCTTAAGGTTTTGGTCGAACACTACGGGCACGTCGGCGGGCGTCTTCTCTATCATTAACCCCTTAACTTTTATGCCGTCTTTCTTTGAGGTAAAGCCTAGCTCTAAAGGCAGCCAATAAGTTGATAGTTGCTTAATGAAAAACACCTCTGACATTTTAAAGTTGGCTAAAAATATAGCGTCGTACCTAAACGACAATTGCGCCAACGTTGGCAGAGCTATGTTAGCCGTGTAAGGTTGGTGGAATAGCTGCCAAATTTCCAAAATATTAGGCGAGAAGGCTTTATTCATAGATTGATAGCTTAGTACTCCGCCCGAGTAAATCGGTACGGAAGTTATAGCGTCCTCAAATCTGAACAAATTCATAGTTTGGGGCTCCGTAGTCTCTCCGATTACACGCGGTAAAATAGTCCCGTCCTCCTCGAGATCCTGATCGGCGAAAAGGCGTAAGTTTCCCGCACCAAAATCGCTGTTTAAATACTCGGTCTTATCGACTATCGATTTATTGTTATTGAAAAACCCGTTATAAAAGTCGGGGCTATCGGCGTAAGTCATGGTATTAACTTTCGCGAGCCCTCCCTCAAATGAATACTCTTGATAGTTCGTGTATTTGTCTGAGTAATCAACGAAACGGCTTTTAATTGTCTCGATGTTACGCCAAAAATAAAGCCCTAGACTGCGCGAAGAGTCCGAAACTTCGATATAACCGTTGAACGTTTCGAGGAAATCGACTATAAAATCGTAAGCGGTCAGCGTATCGGCAAAGCGAGGCGTACCGTCGGGGCCATAAACCCCCACGTTTGAGTTAGTATAGTACTTCCCGATATTGGTATCGGTCAGAATGTCGCCCGTAAAGGCGTAGCCTAACGCGGTAAACACTTTTAAAACCAATTCTTTTATATTCAGTAAGACGGGAATCTCTTCGACTACGATTAAACCGCTTTTGTCCTGTGCGGAAATAGGCGCAGAGCGATAAAGCCCGCCTATGCTCCCGTCGTTGTAGATAGTGAAGTCGACAAGGTTCTTAGTGTAGACCACGCCTAGCGGGATTTGGTTCATTAAAACGGCTTTAGCCTTTGCGGCTAGATAGCTGTCGGTAAAAATCAAATAAACGGGGATCGCTCCGGGCGTTTCTTTTTGGACTTTAAGTTTTTGGCGCTTTAAAAATATGCTATCGTTTAAAACGACGTCGGGCTCATATCCCTGAGTCATACTTTTAGCCTTTGAATTTGGTAAATAGTTTATACCTAAAAGCCTGCGATTTTTGGCGCTGTCTTTTAAGTTGAAATTGTTTGAGAATGAATAAGCGCCTTGGATCCCGTTAAGCTGTTGCGCCTTTTTGAAAGTCACAAGAGTATCGGCGTCAAGGTCTAAAGCTTCGTTATTTATTAATATTCGTGTCATAACTTGAAGTTACCCGAGTTTACTATTTTCGCTTTGAGTATGTAGTCAAACGAGCGCATAAGTGAAGCCTGTGAGCCTGTTACCTCGCACTCTATAAACACATCGTTACCGTTGAGCTGCTTAAGGTTCATTTCTACTTTCGGCGCACGTAAGAGCATGTCAAATAATTCCTTAAGTTGTTTAACCTTTGAACCTTTGAAGTTAATCTCTTTTTTGTAATCTGCGTCCGATTGAACGGCCGGCGATTTATTCTCGTTTTCATTAGAGTAATTTCGGTTATAAAATCCGACTTTTGAGCGGTCGCTAATTTCTCCGTCAATGTGACTATAAAAGAAACTAAAACCACCTTTAGTGTTTGGGAATCTAAATTGAATGATGGGGTCACACGAATTGTCATCTTTGAAATCATAAGCTTGTAATGTTTTAGCTGGGTTTTGGTTGGTGCACGTTACGGCTCTAAGTGAGTGAATCGCGTTAAGCTGGGCGTCGCTGAACTTGAAAGTCGATACGCCTTTCGTGTATGGGATCGAAGCCGCCAAGCCCGCAACCGTTACGCTGTTGCCTGTGAGCTCGTTTACAAATATTGAAAGGTAGTTATCAAAGCCTCGACAAACTTCGATAACTTCGGGCGTTAGGAACGTGAGCTTATTATCCACTAAGGGATTGGTGAAACTATCAAACATAAGGCGTTCGCCTAATATCGAAAAGTAATCACCGCTTAAGTCGTCGATCGCTCCTACGCCGTCCGTAAATACAAAGTTATCAAAGGTATAATTATCAAATACAAAATTATCGTCCTCGGGCACTGAGCCGTCACGGATCTTAAGGCTAGTCTCAAACTTTTCAATTGAAAGGTTTTTGGTCCCGTCGAAGTTGAACTCAAAGCCGTTAAGCTGTAGCGCCTTGAAGAACTCCGAGGCATCAACGGAAAAAACACCCGTTGAGGTGTTCGGAAATACATTTCTAATAACTGCGGACCTATCGGCGTAAAGGCTTTTGATTACCACGTCGCAAACATAGTCGGCTGGATTCCCGACAACCGAGTCGGTCGTAAACTCAAAAATTGCAGGGTTAGTGCAATTAAAAAACTGGGCGGGTTGTTTTAGTATTGTTATCATGCTCTAATGGTCCACTGAGTTTGAGATATCTCGTTTATAGTTTCGTCGATTGCTATATTCATAATCCTTTGAATGTTGTCGGGGTTGAGTACTGCCTTAAGCCTCGAGGACCCGCCTTGACGGTCCCACGTTGTCCCGTTCTCTAGTATGCTGTTGAGCACCGCTTCGGCGTCAAGTGTGCCCTCTAAATCTTTGGTGAGAATCCACTCTTGTATGTCGTCCAGCGTTGGTGGGCTTTTATACTGTTCACCGTCCCGCAACTCGAGTAGATAATCCATAGCGTAGACTTTCACCTCGTCTTTATTCGCCGTGATATTAGTCTCGTAGCGTACCGACTGCAAAAGCTGTTCGGTCGCTACCATATCCTCGTCGAGTATCGCCTCGATTAAAGGCTCTACCAGTTCCGTTTGTACTAATTGCCCTAAATCCATATATCAATCCCATTTAAAAGGGTTTCGCCATTCTACCTCTTTTGCGAATCCGTAAACACCAAAAAGAATTATGCAGATAGCTAGACCGCCTATTATAAATATATAACTTAAAGGGTTCCAAGGATTAAGCCTGTGCGCCGTATCGAAGCCTCGCCCTAACCTTTTAGCTCTGATTTTATTAGATACTTCTTGAATAATACCTAAGGCTTTTAATATTTTTCTTATATCCATATCGAGTAATATACCTCAACGCCTGTGCAGTTTGTCGACTTAGTGTATTTAACCGAGTTATAAAGCGGGCGTAAAGAGTTAATAGTTATTTGAAAGTCACAAGCTATGTAATTAAAAAGCTCGTTTGCAAAATCAATGTTTAAAAGCTTTTTCACTATGTCGGTAAACTGTCCAGCGTCAAAGGTTGCCCCGTTGGTATCTGTCCCTATTTCCGACGGTACGCCGATAAACAAAACGCCTGAGTAGTTCATTCGAGCGCGTCCCGCTTCGGGTGTAGCTAAATCAATCCTATCAATAAAAAACCAACTAGGCAGGATCTCGTTAGGCGTTACGCCTGTGAGGTCTGTCTCGTAATACTGAAAGCCGTTATATGCCGCAATATACGCCCACAAGTCGGACGGGTCCGCGATTACAGGCAGTACGTACGTCGGGTCTTTTGGTTTTAAAATCGTTGCCATAACTTAATCAGGGTCATTACTAGCGCGTAAAGAGCTGTAAGCTTAACGGCTATATCGATTAATTTAAAATACGAATGTGTTAAGGGTTTAATCCTGCGCAGGAAAAGCCAAAAGCTCTCACCTGGATAGCCGATAAGGTGGTATGCTGCTCGGTGATATACCCAAGAGATCAAATTTATAAACAAAAATATCTTTAAGTAAATCATTTGCGTTTAGGTTTATTACGCTCAAAGGTATTGAACGCGTTTAATTTGTCCGCTAAGATAGATAAAATAATAGTATCGAGATTAAAAAGCGCTCTATTTTTTTGGTCCTTCTCGTTGTAGTTTACGGGAATGCCTTTCTTATCGGCCCAATAGTTGATGTAATAAAACTTATTCACCGTATCGTTTTGAAAGCCTTTAGTCGTTCCCTCGACGTTGTAAGAGGCGTTAGTCTCTTCGATTGCATCGCGTAAATAGACAATAGCCTCGTTGAACTTATGGGCGAACGCCTTAAGGACTATCGAGCTATACGCCGCAGGAACTTTGAAATTAAAGCTCTCGTAAAGGCGTAAAACTATCACGGCCATTTGCTCGGAGCTGTTCGCGAGTTGAATGTCTAGCCAGTCAAACGCGTTAATCTTATCGACTATGTCGGTGTACTTAACGCCGCCAAGGTCTAAGAACTTCGCGAGCTCGTCCTCGTGGCGCAGTATGGCTTTATCTTTTTGCTTTAGTTTCACAGCTCGGTATATTTAATATTTTCGATAATGGTTAAGACCCTTACATCGACTACCGATAGCCATCTGCGGTGCATGGCTTTTGCCTTAGATTGTAGTTTTTCTAAATTAAGTTCCAAATCTAGCGGGATTTTTCGGCAGTCGGCTATAATGTAATCGGCCTCCTCGAGAAAGTCTAAAATAAGCTGATCTAGGTCAGGACTAAAATTTATAAAAAGCCCTGATATTATCGCATCTAAAGCGTTAATTTTTTCGTGTTGTATTTCTTCCGATAGCATAGTATAAAGTTAAGCCCCAAGACTCGCTACAAATCAAGGGGCTTTAAAAGTTAGTTGTAGCGAACCGCTAAGATACAAAACTATTTCGAATTAATCCCATTTAGGCAAAGTTTTTAACTCGAATATAAATCTCATTAGCAGCGCGTCGAACCAATCGGGCGATCGGCCTGTCCGCTTCTTAAGCTCTTTTTTGCTTTCCAGTTTGATTTTACCCTCGTCGTCTGTCGGCTCTCTGCAAATCTGCTCTAAGTCGGACATGATTTGTTTTTTGAAAGTAAGATCCGCGATAAAGATAAGGCCCTTCTCGAGGTATTCTTTAAGCATAAAGGCGCACTCGGTCTTAAGGTTTTTGTATTGGGCGTCTTTCAGCGGTGCGGCGTTGTTTATGAAAGGCTTAGCGGCGGTTAGCTTACTAAGGCTGTTCGCTGTAAACTTCCTTAGCCCGTCCGCGTCGTAGGTTATGTTTGAATACGGGACGCCGTGAAGCTCTGCCAGCTCTTTAAGCTTTGTACCTATCGCCGTTTCGTCTATTTTGTCGATACCGTAAGTCTTTTTGACTACGAACCCCTCCCAATAAAAGATTGTGAATATATCGGCGCCCATGTAGGCAATATCGCAGGTTAAAAACTTCTTACCGTTCGGCTTAACGTGCGAATTAGTGAAGAGGTTACAGATGTCGTCGTATGCGTACATGCTGTACGGGTTATCGTCATACTCCCAATCACCGTAAACTAAACGCTTAATCGACTTTTCGTCGTTCTTAAGCGCTCGCATAAGGTCCCGGATATAATTTTTGGGTAGTCTTTTGTTATCCGTTGGTAGGGCTTGCACGAATTTACGGTACTCAGGGAGGCGGTTTTCCTTTTTGGCTAGGTAATAGTCCTCATAAACGAAATTCTTTGACGGGTTAAGCGTTACGAGCATCTTACCCGGTAGGTTGTAGAGGTCGTTTTTCCATCGTCCGATCGTTGCCTGCAGCATCGCCTTAGCTTTCGGGTGAAACTCCCCGACCTCTTCGCACCAGCCCCGCGTCATTTGGATAGACCCGAAGCGCTCAAACTCGGGATCCGTTGGTAAGTAGGCGGCTTCGAAGAGATAGACCTTTGAGCCGTTGTATAGCGTGTAGTAATTATCCTGTCCGTTGAATGAGTAATATCGCTCGTCGAGCCCCCAATCGCAGAGCACCTC
>Ga0193704_1000005_pt1 | contig 39392 bp, 69 predicted proteins | sample U3m1metaG_FD_143047 | JGI IMG/M metagenome (GOLD analysis project Ga0193704, IMG submission 143047) | Soil microbial communities from a riparian zone of the East river system, Colorado, United States - U3m1 | ecosystem: Environmental > Terrestrial > Soil > Riparian zone | place: USA: East River... | reverse complement strand
AAAAGTAAAACCAACACCAATTACAGCAAATGAAATGTACATGAAATTGTTGCATGAAAATGAAAACGTTTCAACTCAGGAGTTAATGATTGCATTTGCTAAACAAAAAGTTGCTGAAGCATTGCACGAAACATCATTGCATTTTAAAAACCCTGAAAATATAAGTCATGTTAAGAATCATTATAAACTTGATAAAATAGTGTAACATGAAAACAATAGCTGTTATTACACCAAGTTACCGAGATTTTAATCAGTATAGATTAGAAAATACTTATACTGGCGATTCAGATACTTTTGTTTGGATTCAGAGCCTTAATGAAGTTTATCAACACCAATTCAACGACTATGTGAATAAATCGAACTCGGTCAAAATGCCGAATGTGAATGCGATTATAAAGGCTGTAGAAAATAATATAAGTCAACTTAATTAAGAAGTTATGAACGAACAAGATATAAGTAAAATATGGCACATCGACACAAAGCTACAAATGGGTGAAGATATATCCGAAGAAGAAGGTGTGTTTTATAACAAAAACAGAAAATTAATGATTATAAATTTGCAGGAAGAATTAGATCATTGGAAATTTCACACAGAAGATTATTAACCATGAACCCAGAAATATTCACGCACTACGGAGCGCAAATCCGAAAGAAATCAAAGCGATTGTACAGAAAGTCGTTGCGTATAATGATAGTGTCTAAAAATGGCGCAATAACAACAATACAAACAACAACCCACTACGCCAAAGAAATTAAACAACAGGTAAAAGTATTCAGAGCAAATTTTAACCAGATAAATAAATATGATTATGAGAAAATACGAAATAACTAAGGAGCAGATTAACGAATACATAAAAAAACAACCTCGTTTAGGAGCGACTAAACAAACATTACAAGATTTGTTTCCTGATGCTTTTAAGCAAGAGTTTCAAGTTAGTAAATGGTATAAAAGTTATATAGGTACTTTTGCTTTTTATTCAGGAGAAGAAAGCATGTGTGGTATTTCTAGTTGTGGACAATGGAATGATGCAATAATCACAAAAGAAAGCATAGAAAAGTGTTGTCTAGGAGTTTGGGAAGAAGCTACTCAAGAAGAAGTATTGGAACTTCTTAAAGAAGAATCTATTAAAAGAGGTTTTACAGGTGAAGTTTATTTTACTACACCAAACGGAACGGACGGAGATTCAAAAGAATCGGACAGTTATAGACTTAATCCAAAGCCTTGTATTTTATGGTGGGGAATGTACGCTATATTTAGAGATGGTAGATGGGGTTATTTAAGACGAACAATAGCAAGACAAGAAGCCGAAAAACAATTAGGAATGAAAATAATCGACTAACATGGACATACCAATATTTACAGTTGTCTATAATTGGAAGATTAAAAAAGCACGAAAAATAATAGATAAACTTGCAAGTGACGGATGGGCACTAACAAACAAAAATCGTGGCTTCTTTTCAACAACCTATTCATTCAGTAAAATAATTTAAACCCTAAAATAGAAATAATGGAAGAACAAAAAACAGACTGGCGAAAGTTCAGGAAATCAACCCACCTTGCAAGTGCCGATTTGGATGCATTAGAAAGCGAAGGTAAAAAACTTATATTCCAAATTAAGGAAGTAAAATATGAAGAAGGTGTTGATGTGTCAGGAACTAAAATGAATGGCGTATTTTGCTATTTTATGCAGGATATTAAACCGCTTAAGCTAAACTCTACAAACAGTAAAATACTTGCCGGATTCGCTAAAAAAGATGGTTACGTAGGCAAAGATTGTCATTTAATTGAGAATTGGAAAGGAATGATTGTTGAATTGTTTGTTGACCACAATGTAAAAATGATGGGAGCAATTACGGATGGTGTAAGAATTCAACCAATAAGACCAGAAGTAAAAGCGAAACCTGACTTTACAGAAGCTAATTTTGAAACGGCTTATAAAGCAAAAGCAACAATCGAAGCTATAAAAAAACATTATTCAATAACACCAGAAATGGAAAAACTATATTCAAATTATGGAAAGTAACCAAAGATCATATGAATGGATTGAACAAAGATTAGGTAAATTTACCGCTTCTGAAACCCATAAACTAATGGGGATTAAAGGGCTTGGAGAAACGGGCAAAACTTATGCCTTTGAAAAAGCGATTGAACATTTATTCGGACAAGTTGAAGAACAGTATATTTCTTATGATATGCAAAACGGTATCGATTTAGAGCCATTAGCCTTTAAAAAGTTCTCAGAATTAAAGGCGTTGCAATTTTTAGAAGTTGAAAGTTGCGGTTTCTTTGAAGATGGAGAAGAAACAGGAGCAAGTCCAGATGGTTTGGTTTCGGATGATGCAGTATTAGAAATTAAATGCCCGAAAGCAAATACCTTTTTTAAGATTGTTTTAAGTAACGAAGTAGATAAAAAGTACTTCTATCAAATGCAAAAACAAATGAAGGCAACAAACAAACAAAAAGCGTATTTTTTCAACTACATTGTTATTGAAGGTAGAGAGTATTGGCATGAGATTGTTGTTTTACGTGACCAGGAAGTTATTGATTTAATTACTGAGCGTGAAAAAGAGGCAATTAAATTAAAGTGGGATTATATTGAATTGATTAATGAAAATAGTCAATTCTAATGCTAACCGTTCAAACAATAAGACAGGCTATGATTAAAAACCCACATCATAGCCTTTGGGATAAGCCAGTAAGCAAATGGACTGAACAAGAAAAGAAGGAATTTGATAAACTTGAAGAAAAGAAAAAACGCAATTGGAAAGCGGTTAATTCTGTAAAGGTCATTAGAATTAGTGACGGCTTTGAATATCCTTCAATATCTGAATGCAGACGACAAAACGGATTTTGCAAGGTTATAATGGATAGAAAATTGAAATTAGGCGTGGAATTTACCACCAACCCAAACAACATAGAAGTAATAGACCCTGAAACAGTAGAGCCAGATGAAGATAGAAACGTTCGCAACAAAGGAAATTTCTGAGATATTGGGAATCACAATAAATGTAGTCTATAAGAAAATAGAGCGTTTAAAAATACCTTACATTCATAAAAAAGGCAACGCAAAATATTTCGATATAGATTTATTTATAGATAAACGTAAAGAAATAGTAGTTCATTCGCTATTAAAAACAACGGAAACGTTTTATATTTATGAATCACGTTTAAACGCAATGTAATTATGAGTAAATCTCGAGAAGAAGCAGACAATGAAGAAGCTTATTGGTTCGTTCGTTGGTGTCAGCAAAGACAGCAAATAAATAGGCTTAAAAAAGCAATTGAAGAAATAGGTAAATCTGAAATTGCAATATTAAGACAGGAAAATATAAGGTTAAAAAACACCTTAGATACAATTAGGAAAGATTTCGTTCCTGAAGCACCTAGAAGAAAAAGAACATTCAGAGGTAACAATCCAAACAAATAACAACCCAAAGCCGATTCACTTCGGCTTTTTTTAGTGATATGCGGAAATAAAATAATTTGAAATATTTATTTAAAAAGTATTGTTTGTATATAATTTTGTATTATATTTGTACAACAAAATAAAAACATTATATATGGAATTAACAATGAATCATGTAAAAGTAGTCCGAAAAGAAGTAGGAATGAAGCAATATGTTTTGGCTGAAATGCTAAATGTTGAGCAGTCTAATTATGCAAATATTGAGAACGGAAAATTAATTACAAATAAAGTCCCTGACATTATTCACAACGCTTTAACTATTCTTATTCCTGAATTAGATGTAAAGCTTGCGGAAGCAAATTTGAAACATTCATATCTTAAGCATCTAAGAAGAGAATTTGTAAACTATTGATTATGACCCAAAAACTCACGCACGGACACGGATTTAATGTAGAAGGAGCTTTTGTAGCTTGCATTAAGAAGAAACACACAAAATGCTATGGTGCATGGATTGGAATTCTTAGAAAATCTTATAGCGAGCGTTTTAAATTAAGAAGTCCTACCTATAGAGATTGTACAATGGATTCTAAATGGCATAATTATCAGGTTTTCGCAAAATGGTATCATGAAAATCAGAAAGAATCATTTGAATTAGATAAAGATATTTTAATCAAACGAAATAAAATATACTCTCCTGAAACATGCTGTTTTGTTCCTAAAGAAATAAATTTATTATTTGTAAAAAGAAATTCAAAGAGGGGTCCTCATCCTATAGGAGTTTCTTTTCATAAAAAAAGACAAATATTTTACGTAATTATGTCAAAGAACAATAAAAATGTTGGATTAGGAACTTTTAATACGGCAGAAGAAGCGTTTTTAGCGTATAAACACGGAAAGGAAAAACACATAAAAGAAGTCGCTGAAAAATGGAAGGACAAAATCGATAAAAAAGCTTACTTAGCGTTAATTAATTACAAAGTAGAAATAACAGATTAGACATGAAAAGAAATATTTTTTTAACCAAGTTCAAAAAAGAATTAAATAAATCATTAGATTTTGTTTGTCTTAGATTTAAATTACAATCTGTGTGCGATAAAATAAATACATTAGAATTGAAATATATGACTTCTGACGAAAGAATAGAAGTTAAATATCTTACTTCAATTGCAAGAGATTTGAATATTTCTTTAAATTCCGTTAAGCCTGTTATTAATGTTTATTTTGACAACTCAGGAGCTAGACACGATTACGGAATAGGAGCTTATAACGGAGATTAATTAACCACTTAAAAATAAATATTATGAATCAATTTGTAAATGAAGCATTGATTAAGTACAATATCATGAATGAAATTAATTTTCTATCAAATAAAATTATGCATTCAGAATTAAGTAATGATGAGTTTTTTAAAACATTGTCTAAAATTAAAAATCTAAAAACAATGTTATGTTAGAACAGAAACGTTACCACCAGAGAAAATTAGCAATTATTGAAATGATTGAGGAATGTGATAGATGTATCGATAAAGAAAAGGATTTCATGGAACGAAACGCACATTATCATGAGTTACGTTACTTAGAAACTTCTTATAAAAACATTCAAAGATACGAATCAATCAGATTACACTTAACCGAACGCTACAATCGACAATAGCGAGTAAAACCAACAGATAAATAAAATCACTAAAAATAGAATTATGAAGATAACCGAAGAAACAAGAACGTGGTCAGGGATGCAGATTCCAGGAACCATGAAAGGGCATACTGTTTGTACTGCAACGCATCCAGATAAGCCAAATCACTCAGGGAATTCAAGAGGAAGAAAAATACATCTTGTTAAAACATTAGAAAAAACTTTCTGTAACATGAAAGTTGATGAATTAGCTCCTACAAATTATAAATTCTATTCTATGACTTCAAACGGAACTTGTAAAAGTTGTTTAAACGCTATAAATAACAAACCATGAAAACCGTCAGCCAAATATTCGCAAACCTCAACAACGCCCTTAAAAAACGATTGTTGCCGGAACCGACAAATAGAGAAGTGTTACGTAAAATTATTAAAGAGATAGGAGTTTGTTTAAATTAGATACTATATGAGAAAGCAAGAAAAAATTATTGAAGCGTGGGGAGTACATTACGCACCTGATATAGATGAAAACGGATTACGTAAATATTCAGAATTTGATAAACACCTTTTATATCAATGGAGCGATGATTGGTTTTTAAAATCATATAATGAAATAAGTAAAGAATGGTGCGTTATTCCAAAATCATTAAAAGGCATTGATACAAATAACGGATGGATTAAAATTGAAAGTGAAGCAGATTACCCTAAACAAAGTGGAATATATCACACCGTATTAAAAGAAGATTTAGAACAATCTATATGTACTTTTTCAGTAGGTGATATTGGTTATTATCATAAATACTGGAGAGAAAATGTTATGTATTACCAAGGTGTAAAATTACCTAATCCCCCTATTTACTAACCCATCAAAAAATTAATTAAAACCTAAACGGAAATGAAAAAATTAAAATGGTACGAAATATTACTAATTAAACCAAAAAGAAATTTAGCATCAATAGGGTGGAAAATGTTTATTTATTTCAATAATTTTACAGAAGAAGAGTATTGGAATAAAATTTATGAACAAGAGATTCAACATAGAAATACCCAACACAAAAACGAACTTAAATTAAAATTATGAAAACAGCGATGGAATTGCTAGAAGAATATGTTACTGATTTAAAAAATAATTACGACTTCAGTTTTTACAAGTTTTTTGAAAAAGTAAAAGAACTTAAAGAAACCGAAAAACAGCAGATTATTGATGCTATTGAGTACGATACAGAAGAAAGCTATACTAGCACATTAACAGGCGAACAATACTACAAACAAACCTACACAACAAACAAAGAAACTTTAAAATAAATTGGGATGAAAGATTTAGAACAATTAAAATCAGAGGTAAGACAAAGCATTATTAACCAAGTTGGCGAAACCGAATATTACAAAATGATTTCTGATAGCTTAGAAAAATTGGTTACGATAAAACAGGCTATTGATGCCATGTTCCCTGATGAGGATATTCAGTATAAAAAACAGGATTTTAAAAAAGCAGTAATGGATGAATTAGTTTTTGAACAATACGAAGATGAAAAAGACCAATTGTTTTATATTGGGTATTATGAATCTGTTTTGGATGTATTCGATTTTTAACCAACCCACTAACGCCAATAGGCATAAAATTTAGGATTATTATGGGATATTACACACGACATGAATTAACGGTAATAGGAGATCAAGACTACACTATAGACCACGAAAAACAAATATCTGAATTAGCAGATTATAGTAATTGTTTTGATGATGAAATTAAATGGTACGGATGCGAAGAGGATATGATAAATTACTCTTTAAAATATCCAGAACTTACATTTTTAATTGATGGAGAAGGAGAAGAGGCCGGGGATATTTGGAAAGCTTATTTTAGAAACGGTAAAAGTTTCAAAACAAAAGCGACTATGACTTTTGAAGAATTTAACGAGTCAAAATTAGTTTAACCCAACACCCCCCCCTATCTTTACAAATAATTAAGGCTAGTAAAAATTAGGCTTTTGAACTCGATCCACTACTCGAGTGAAGATATTTAGACAACGTCTAATCGATAACCGTTTTATGAGTGTAGTGGCTTATAGGACGGTTTTTCATTTATACACTATGCAATTAAGATACTATCAATCAGATATGGTTAATTCCATATTTGAAGCCGAGAAGGTCCACAACTCGGTTTTATGTCAGTCTGCTACAGGATCAGGTAAAACTGTAATCATGTCTTTTTTTATTAAAGAATGGCTTAATCGTAATCCTGGTAAAAAAGTTTTGGTTTCGGTACATCGTGACGAACTTGTAGATCAAACGAGTTACACACTCGCAAGGCTCGGAATACTAAACGATAAGATTACGGCTAAATCAAAACCGGATTTTAGTAATAATGTTTTTGTCGGAATGACGCAAACCATTCATTCACGAAAAATTAAACTCGATATTGGTTTATTTATTGTAGATGAAGCGCACGAGCAGGTCCATGTTAAAACATTTCATTTATTCGACAACGCATTTAGGACCGGATTTACAGCAACTCCTTCACTAAACAAACGTATTACTTATTATGAATGCGAACATTGTAATAAGCGATTTAAAACACGTGAAGTTTGTTGTTATAAGGATCACGCTATAAAATGGAGCGCACCCGTGACCATGTCCGAAACTTATGATACTGTAATTGTCGGAATTCCTATTCGGGTCCTGATCGATGAAGGTTCTTTAGTAGATGAAATTATTTTTGATTACGATTACTATTCTGAATTAAAAGCAAAAGGCGATGATGATTTTGACGAGAATGAAATTGCAGAAGAAAGTATAAAACACGATAAAAATGTTTTAGATGAATATGTAGAAAAAGCAATCGGAAAAAAGACAATGATTTTTACAGCTTCGACAAAACAAAATACTTCATTGGTCCAAACTTTTACCGAAGCAGGACATAAAATACAATCTTATGATTCTGTAAATAATGAAGTATCGGAACGTAAAACAACGGTCCAATGGTTCAAAGAAACGGATGGAGCAATCCTTGTGAGTACCGGAACTTTTACAACCGGATTCGATGTCAAAGAAGTCGAATGCATCATTGTAAACCGACCGACTAAATCATTATCATTATGGCATCAAATTATAGGCAGGGGCGCAAGACCAAGTGACTTAATTTTTAAAGATAATTTTATTGTAATTGATTTAGGAGGAAATGTAAAACGATTAGGTAAATGGTCCGATAAACTAGACTGGAAAGATATTTTTTATAATGGAGTTGTAAAAGCCAGAAAGAAAAAAGAAATATTGGTCCAATGCGAAAAATGCGGTTACAATTGGCTTGGTTCAAATAAAGATGAATGTCCAGATTGCGGACATGTAAATGTAGTTCAATTAATGGTCCGTACACCATCAGGTGACGAAGAGCAAGAACTTGATATTGTAGATAAAAAAACAGTTGCCTTGCAAACAATACCTTTGCCAAATGGAAAAAAAATAGCTGAATTTGTTGTTAGGACCAGCAATGACAAAAAGGACTATTACAGGATCTTAATTGAAAAATATGTTGATCTTTGGAAATTGTATAGAGTAGATAAAGCGACATATTTAGAACGAGTGAGGACCGGGTATCTGTATACTAGAATTCAGGAATATCTTAAAAAAAACTACGGATATGTAAATATGATAAAAAATGGTGTTCCTCGGACCTACTCCTATTTGCAAGAAAAGATTGAAAGTAGATTAAAGGCTATTTTTTCGTGATTTATCTTAAAACCTTAACTTATAAGTAGTTAAGGTTTTTTTATTTGTATTTACTTACAAAAAAGCGTGACACATCGTCAAAAATACATATTACTCTTTATATGTATTTTTTATGTTTTTGTAAAATTAACCAACTTAATAAAAAATCAATTTTACTACGCCCTTACGTCACTTTTCAATAATATCAATACTTAAGAAGTGACAAAAGTAACGTCTTAGTTAAAAAAATATAAAACATTTGTGGTTTTTGTTTGTTATTTAAATTTATTTACTATATTTGCTTTGTAGTATTCGTTGCAGGATTATTACGTTTAAGACATTTTATATTATCCTATCAGTGCGGAGCTGCAACCTCCAATCTGATAGGATTTTTTTATTTTATAAATTATGGAAATTAAAGAATACGAAAATTATTTAATAAGAGATGATGGTGTAGTGCTGAATAATAAAACTAATAAAATAGTTTATGGTCATATAAATATGCACGGAGATATAATTATTAATTCTGGGTCAGGTAACGAAATGCTAAAAAATATAGTTGCCAGATTGTTTTTTGATTTTGATATTAATTTTCACAACCGAATAAAAGTAGGGCATTTGGATTTCAATAAACTTAATAACTCTGTAGATAATTTAAAAATATACAGGATTGAAGATAAATTTAATGTATCGGGTAAAAAAATTGTATTTTTTGGAGATCAATATTTATTTTTAAATAAAAAAGGTATTGTTTCTCAACATAAACATTTAAGAAACGCATTTAACAAATTAGTAGAATCATGCCAATAGTATCAATCTTTAAAAAAATAACCGATGTAAACAATCCTTTTAACAAAGGAGTTGAATATGCATTGAAGCGTATTCAAGAAGGTAAATCAAAAGATTTTGTAGAACAATTGCGTTTAATGAATCCGGAAGATTACGCAAAGAATAAATCAAAGCTACCTGTAGTTTGTTTCAATGGAAAATTCAAAAGCAGATCAATAACCGGACTGATTGAGCACTCAGGATTAATTATTTTAGACTTTGATAAATTCAAAACAAAAGACGAAGCAATTGAATTTAAGAACTCAATTCTAAGTGATGAATACATTTATTCAGTTTGGATTTCTCCTTCTGCATTGGGTGTAAAAATATTGGTTAAAATACCAGGCATCACAGAAAATCATAAAGGCTATTTTCAATCATTGAAAAAATACTTTAATCATCCTAATTGGGATGATTCAGGAAGCGATGTTTCACGTACTTGTTTTGAAAGCTACGACCCTGATATTTATATTAATCCAGAAAGTTCAAAATGGACCGAATTAGAAGAACCTGAGATTGAAGAAATAGGAACTTATGAGCCAATCGTAAGAATGACTTCGTCAAACCAGATTGTAGAAAAATTATTGGTTTGGTGGACCAAAAAATACGGAATGAATAAAGGATCAAAGAACAATAACCTTCATAAACTTGCTTCCGCTTTCAACGACTTCAGTATTGATTACAATGATGCACTTTCTGAATGTATGAAGTATGATGAAGGAGGAAAACAAAAAGAAATTGAAGCGTTGGTCCGTTCTGCTTATAAAAGACCTTCTGCCGGAAAAGCATTTGAAGATACTTCGCAAAAAGAAAAGATTGAAAAAATGGTCCGTTCTGGTAAATCGGTAAAGGATATTGAAAAAGTATATAAAGATGTTGATATTTCCAGAATAAAAGAAACACTTGATATTGATGAATTTTGGTTTTATAATGATAAAGGAAAGGTTGTTCTTTCAACTCATAAGTTTAAATTTTGGCTTGAGCAAAACAATTTTTTCAAATACTATCCTTCAGAACAAAGTAACACTTTTACATTCATAAAAAAGGATCAGAATCTTTTAGAAGAAACTAACGAAAAAAGGATCAAAGATTATGTTTTAAAGAACATATTGGATCGTTCTAATATTGGATATGGACCATACGATTATATGGCTTCAAACAGCGGTTATTTTAAGCCTGATTTTCTTTCAATGCTCGACACTACAGAAGTAGAAATAAAAGAAGATACATCTACTGAATGTTATTTGTATTTTAAAAATTGTGTAGTAAAAGTGACTTCTGAAAAAATAGAAAAAATTGATTATTTAGACCTTGACGGTTATGTATGGAGAAGGCAAATAATTGATAGGAATTATGAATTATTTGATCATCACGATTCAGAGTTCAGGACTTACTTATGGCTTGCATCCGGTAAAGATGTACAAAAGTATAATTCATTAAAAAGCGTAATTGGTTATTTACTTCACTCATTCAAAACATCAGCAAATAATAAAGCAATAATATTCAACGATGAAACAATAAGTGAGAATCCAAATGGAGGTAGTGGAAAAGGTATTTTTTGGAATGGATTAAAAAACATGAAAAAGGTTTCCAGAATAGATGGAAAAATGTTTGAGCCAACAAAAACATTTCCTTACCAAACCGTAAGCACTGATACTCAAATTTTAGTATTCGATGATGTTAAAAAGAATTTCAACTTTGAGAACCTATTTTCACTTATAACGGAGGGAATTACACTCGAATACAAAGGACAGGATGCAATAACAATTCCGGTTGAAAAAAGTCCAAAGATTTTGATTACAACAAATTATACTGTTGGAGGTATTGGGGGATCATTTGAGCGCAGAAAGTTTGAAGTCGAAATGTCCTCATTTTTCAGTCACAAACACACACCTTTAGATGAATTTGGACACATGCTGTATTCTGATTGGGATCAAAAAGAATGGTTACGTTTTGATAACTTTATGATTAATTGTGAACAATACTATCTTAAAAACGGACTAGTAAAACATAATTTCAATAATCTTGAAGTTAGAAAATTCATAAAAGAAACTTCATACGAATTTTACGAATGGAGTTCGGACCGTGAAAATTTACCTCATAACTTTAGAATTGATAAAACGGAATATTTTACAAAATTCTGTAATGAGTACCAAGATTTTAAAAAGTTCCTATCACAAAGAAAGTTCACACAATGGCTCGAATCTTATGCAAAGTATTACGGACTTAAATATGTTTCAGGGAGGACCAATGCAACACGATGGATTGATTTTGAGGACCCAACACAACCAAAAGAAGACGATAACGAAATACCATTTTAAAAATGACAGAACACACACTACAACTTGAATGTATATCATATTTTAGAAACCATTTTGAAAGGCACGGCAAAGGCGTTGTTATTCCGGTCCTGAATGAATTAGCGTCTAAACGAAAAGATTTAGTTATTTGTTTAGGATGCTCGGACCTTATACTCGTAATGAATAATAGGGTTATTTTTTGTGAATTAAAAGTTGGGTATAACCAACAGCAACAAAACCAAAAGGATTTTGAAAGAGTTGTCAATCGACTTGGTTATGAATATCACTTAATACGATCACTAAATGAATTTCAAAACATTTTACTCAAAGAACAACCGACCATTTAGACTTAGTGGGATAACCGAAACCGAATGTATCATTAAGTGGCTCGATACCGGCTTGTTTGAAACGTTCCCCTACCAAAAAATTGAGCCTTATTTGAAAACTAAAACGAACGAATGAAATGAGTTACACAGATCACCAAAAGAAAGTTATTCGATTAATGAATAATCATTTAGCTAGAACTAAAAGACAATTAGAAAAAGCAAGGTCATTTTATTACTCTACAGTTCCGGAATTGGAATTAAGAGTAAATGAAATAAAAGAAAAAAGAAAGTTGTACAAACACAACATTTTGAAAACTAAAAATAAATAGAGAAATTATGACACTAAGAGAAGAATTTACCAACGAAGTAAAAAAAGAAAATATTTCAGATTTAGATTTATTATTTAGACTAAACAATAAAAACTACATCCAATGGCTTGAATGTAAAATTATGTCTAAAGAGAATAATTTAAATATTGTCGAAAAAACAAACTTGCCTCAAATTCATTTATCGGCAACAGATGGAGAAACAAAAGAAGAATCAACTGAGATGGTTTTTCACAAAATGTCTAACGGAACATTGTTTATAGAATGGTATTTGAGATCAGATTTACAAGAGTTATTGAACTGTAATCAATTACAAGCTAATTTTGACAAGGATTCAAAACATAAATTAAACGAGTTTTTAGGATCAGATACTACGTACTAACCAACCTTATTTTAAATAACATTAAAAAAAATATATTATGAAAACGCATAAATTAAAAACACATGTTGAGTATTACCAAAAAGTTGTATCTGGTGAAAAAGATTGGGAGCTAAGATTGAATGACAGAAATTTTGAAATTGGCGATCAGTTAATTTTGGAAGAATACGACAATGATAAAAAAGAATATACAGGTTATTCCACAAGCAGGATTGTAACTTATATGTTGAAAGATGCAGAACACTTCGGATTAATGAATGGATATTGTATAATGTCGTTTTTACATCCTAATCGATAACCCCTAAAACAGCTATTAACTATTAACGGAATTGGGAGATGAAACAAATCCTGCGCTATTGGAGAGATAAACCGCTTCAGGAGAAAAAACAAATCATGAAATACAAGTCGATAGCCAAAATCACTTTCGAACAAATCAAAACGGTTTACGCTGAAAGGAGGAAATGAAATGTTAATTATATGTTAAATGTTTATTTTACGTATTGTTTATATAAATAAGCAATGTATCTTTGACACAACAAATAAAAACAAACGTTATGACAAATACATTAAGAAATAAAGTAATAGTAAAATTAATTAAATCGGGAAACAATGTGGATGATGTTAACGAGATGGTAAACATTCATTTTGAACAAGCATCAAAAAATTATAGTTCAGTAAGTACAATTGCTCAATACATAAGAACTGTTTACTAATGGATTTGTCGAAATATAAAATACAAGAAGTACACATCTCCGTGATAAAAAACGGAGATACTATTTTGCATACTGATAATAAAAAAACAACAGTATGTAATAATAATATAAAAAGAGGATTTTTCGGAATAACGTTGTTTGGAGATTCTTACAGAAGCGGAACAATATTAGTTAAAAAAATAATAATTTAAATTTAAAAGTTATGGGATTTGTAAAAGAAGAATTATTTACTATTCAATGCGACAATTGCAAAGAAACTTATCAGGACGAAGATAGTGGATATGGTTTTTGGGTCGATAAAAACGATGCGTGGCAATCTGCTGATGATTACGGATGGACGTCTAATTTTGAAAAAGACAATGAAAAACATTATTGCGACAAATGTCATCATTACAACGATGAAGATGAATTGATAATAAACACAGAAAGAACAAATGAAAACGCTTAAAAAAGTAGAAATAGAACCAGTATTCGTGAATTTTACCCCTGATGTTCTTGAAGAAAACAAAGTTTATATTTCAGAAGAATATAAATGTGCTATTCATAATTGCTTATGCGGTTGCGGAGAAAAGACGGTAATGCCTTTGTATGGTAATGGATGGATTTTAACCAAAGATATTAACGGAAATATTTCATTTACTCCAAGTATAGGGAATTATAATTTTAAATGTAAGTCACATTACATAATTACAAACAACGTAGCTAATTTTATTTAAACAATGGGACGAAACAAATTACCACAAGGCGAAAAATTAGGCGTTTTAAGAGTGCAGATTAAAGAAAAGCACTTAACTGAGGAATTAATGCCTAAATTAAAAATAGTGGCTGAAAAAGCCTTAATTAAGTATTTAAACGAACTGAATTTAAAACCAATAAAACAAAAGTAAGATGAAAACAACAGAAAGATTTGATAATGCATTGCCGAAGCTTTATAGTGCATTTCACAATGGAGCTTTAAGAAGTCAGGACTGTAGCATGTGTGCTGTAGGTAATATTTGCAATAACGAATATAGCTGGAACAATGCTATAAGAACAATGGTTTCTACATTTGGTGTAACTTCAAGACATATTGACATTAATTTTATGAATGAAACTATCAGAAAAACAGGATATTCAGTTAAAGAACTTGCTGAAATAGAATTAAGATTCATTACTGAAGCCTTATTTGAAACAGGCACAGAAACCAAAGAAACCCAATTCAAAGGTTTATGCGCAGTAGTAGAATATCTTTGCGAATTGGATAACATTCCAAACGTAATGGATTATACAAAACTTTTTGAATCAGAAAATAATGAACCTAAATATCAACTTAACAACTAAGAAATTATGAAAACATTTATTTACAATTACGGAGGATATATTTTATTTGCCGTAGCAATCACAGGAGTTATTTTATGGAGAGTATTATTTCCTAATCTACAATGGAAGTAATGGATCGGCTTATTTCAATACCTGAACATTCTTATTTCTTAGATTCTTTGCAGATTAATTCCGCAGGAAAATGGAATTTACATATAAAATTTGTTAAGTTCTGTAGGCAAAACCTAGAACTATGGATGTTTGTACCTTGTGATTTAGAAAATGATCCTTTATTGCATCCGGGTTCTGCTCCGATTTATACTCATTCAAATAAATATATGAGAGAATACAAAAAAGCAAAAGAACGTGTTTTGTTTGAAGGAATAGAATACGTAGAAGCTAAACATGAAGGTTCGTACAATATCGTAATAATATCTAAATCACTATCTACTATAAATTATCCTGAATTTTGGAAAAATAAAACAATAGAAGATTTGATTCCATACAATTTAGAACTAACCCCAACCGCACAAAAACAAATAGGATTATGAACGAAAAATTCTCAGAATGCCAAAAGCCTTTTACTAAGTGTTGGCGTGAAGCGGTGCCAAGTAGAATGAATAACCCGCATTGTCAATCTTTGATGCCGAGTGTATCGATTCAAAGTGATGTATTGACTATCATTTTGGTTTTGGCTATATTCGCTTACGTTTATAATATATTTAAAATAAAACTGTAATTATGGAATTTAAAGGAACAAAAGGAGAGTGGTATAAAATGGATGCAAAAACAATGGGCGTTCCTTTTATCATTGCATCGGGAAATGAAACAATATTTCAGGCTTATGGAGAAGATGCTGAACATAATGTTAATTTGACTTTATGCGCTCGTGAAATGTTGGAAATGCTTATTAAATTTAGTAATATAAATTCTATAGCAAAAGAGCATATAAATGAAGATTTATTTGTACAACTGGAACAACTAATCAAAAAAGCAACAACAATTTGACCAAGTAAATTATTAGGGATGGAATGGAGTTATACAAAAGATAAAAATCCGATATGCACAGAAAGAGGCAATTGGGATGGATTAAGAAGCGAGAAAGTTATTGCTCAGGATTCTAAAGGAGAAACATTTATTGCTGTTTTATATTCGGGTTTTATTGATGGTTCAGATTTTAATGATTGGTATCGTCAAGATGATTATGAATTAAGTGATATTGTTCGTTGGATGCCAATACCCGACTAACAAAACCCAAATACGAATTACAAATAAAGTAGATTATGAAAGCGAACGAAATCACAGGGGTCATGAAAATACAGTCTAACGATAAATTAACACGTTTAGTTACGTGTTTTTTGCTTTTTACGATTTGATTGTGTAATTTTGGGGTATGAGTAAAACGTTAGGAATCTATATTAGCAACTACAATAAAATTGGCGGAGTTGAGCGGTTCGTTGAGAACTTCTGCAAAAGAATGTCAAAGCATTACGATGTCACACTTATTTTTGATTTCGTAGAGGACTATAATTTATTGTTTGAAATTTCTGATTACGTTAATGTAATTAAAATAGATAAAAAAGAAACTTATATTTTCGATTACTTTGTAAATTCTACCGCATGGGGATATTCGCCTTATAACAATATAGAAGCAGAAAAAATAATCCAGGTTTGTCACGCTGACTTTAGACACGTTATTTCAAATTGGAATTTCAAATACATTAAACATGAAAAAACAACACATCATGTTTGCGTTGGCGAAATAGTAAAACAGGCTTTTGAAGAAGTTACACCTTACAAATGCGATGCTATAATTTATAATCTACTAGATAACTCGATCAAGTTAGAAACTAAGCTTAAAAACGATGTTTTACATTTGGTTACTATGAGTAGGTTGTCGGGCGAGAAAGGATTTAAAAGAATACTTCAGTTAGCGCAACAATTAGATTCAAAAAAAATACCGTACATTTGGAATGTTTATGGAAACACAACGCATAGTTTTGCAAACCAGGTTGTTTCATGGTTTAAGAATTGTCCTAACGTAATTTTTAAAGGAGTTACACGAGAACCGTTCAAAGAAATTAATAAAGCGGATTATTTAGTACAGCTTTCAGATACTGAGGGATTCGCTTATTCAGTTTATGAAGCAATGCAGGTTAAAACACCATGTATCATAACGCCTTTCGCATCCGGTAACGAACAAATTAAACACGGTGTTAACGGTTACATTGTTCCGTTCGATATGCAGAATATAAACTTTGAAGAAATATTAAATAATATTCCGGTTGTTCCTGAGTTTGAAGAATTGGGTAAAGAAGAACATTGGATTAATTTACTTGAATCATGAAAACAGTAACATTAAAAGTTTTGGCTAATTTTCACGATACTAAAGCCGAAGTAAAAAGATTAAAGAATCAAGAATTTGACTGTTCAGAAGAACGAGCAAAAGAAATATTATCATTCGAAAAATATCAGTTAGCTGAAGTATTATCAATAATTAAAAAGTAATGCATCCATCAAGAATTTTTAAAGCACCAGAAGAATTAGAAATTGTTTGGACTTCTTATAAAGAAAGTCTTAAGCAAGAAGCTTTTGAATGGACAAAAGTTCAATACGTAGGAAAAGAAGGAGAGCGAAAAGAGGACCCTATGAAACTACCTTATACAATGGAGGGATTCGAAGTATATTGTTACAATAATCACGGATGCGTTAATCAATATTTTGACAATAAAGATGGTTATTATGATGACTTCGTTACTATCTGTTCGCACATTAAGAAAGAAATACGATCAAATCAAATTACAGGCGGACTTTTAGGGGTTTACAATCCATCAATTACCCAACGTTTAAACGGACTTGCAGAAAAATCAGAAGTAACCGAAATAAAAGAACAGCCATTGTTTTAATCCTATGTTTAAACATACAACCGCTATAAAAAAACTTAGGGCAATGAAAGCCCGTAAGAAAGTTGTTCAAGGCGGAACAAGTGGAGGAAAAACTTATGGAATACTCCCTGTTATAACTGACAAATTAATTAAAGAACCAAGATTAAAAGCAACCGTAGTTGCGGAAACATTACCAGCGGTTAAAGAAGGAGCTTTAGATATTTTTAAAGCTTTTATGTTTGATACTAATCGTTGGATTGAAAAACATTGGAATGCTTCAAATTTAACCTATACTTTTTCATCTGGTAGCAGAATACAATTTAAAAGTTTTGATTCAGTAGGTAAAGCTAAATCAAGCGGAAAGAGAGATATATTGTTTTTGAATGAAGCAAATCATATCCCATTCGAAATTGCAGATGCCTTAATGATTCGTTCAAAAGAAACTTGGATTGATTTTAATCCTGACAATAAGTTTTGGGTTCATGAAGAAGTATTAACATCAAAAACAAGTGAGTTCCTTTTATTGACTTATGAAGATAACGAGGGATTAAGTCCAGAAACTTTAGAAGATTTAATAGAGAAAAAAGAAAAAGCCTTCTTTAATCCTAATTTGCCTAATCCAAAAATATTCGAAGAAAAAAACATTAAATCAGAATATTGGGCGAACTGGTGTAGAGTTTATATTTATGGGGAGATTGGAAACTTAGAGGGAGTTATATTTACCAACTGGAAAATAATTGATAACTTACCTGAAGATTCAAAATACATTCGCTCTGGTTTGGATTTTGGTTTTACAAACGACCCAACAACATGTATAGATAAATATTTATATCAAGGCGTTCCGGTGTACGATGAAATACTTTATGAGAAAGGATTGACTAACGGAGATATTGCAAAACTTGTTAAGAAAGATTTTAAACGTAAAATAGTTGCGGATAGCTCAGAACCTAAATCAATAACAGAAATTAAAGGTTATCAGGTGGATATTGTCGGAGCGGTTAAAGGAGCGGATTCTATTAAATTTGGTATTCAGAATTTACAGAAAGAAGAGTTCTTAGTAACTGCCAGAAGCTTAAATTTAATTAATGAACTTAGAAAATACTGTTGGATTAAATCAAAAGACGGTAAAAATATAAATGTTCCTATCGATGCTTATAATCATTGCATTGACCCCATGCGATATATAAACGAACAGGATTCATTAAAACCAAAAGTAAAACGTTCTGGCGGGGGGGTAATTGATTAACCTAAAAATAAAACTATGCAATTATTTACAACTATGTCAAAAGGCAGGGATATTATAGACAAACCTTGTAGACCCGAATACAAACATACATTTACAGCAAATATTAAAATAGATGATTCAACACACGAATTGTTAAATGAAATGTGTTCAGTTTCTAAAAGTATTTTAATTGTTGAAAGAAGCAAAGGATTTACTGAAATACATAGTGAAACTGGCGTTGAATACACTACAGAAGATATTATGCGTAAAGGATTGTAACTTATGCTAAACCAAAAACTATCTCAAATTTCGCAGGATGATTTCAACTTTCTGATAAAGAACGGTAAACGTAATTCAAAATTGTTTAACTTTGACTTCGAAAGCCTTATATATTTAAAATGGGGATTATTAAAAGAAACGCTTCCGGATTTATTCGCTAAGAACGATTTCGAACAATTGTTTTATTTAATGCTTCATGACAGAAAACAATACGTGTTCTTATCAGACGTTCAGAAAATAGAAGTTAATCAAGCTATGAGCTTTATTTTATGGCTCATTGACGAAATGAAAACGATTCGTGAATTAGAATCAACATATTTGCGTTCTGATCCTGATGTTAAATTATTGCAAGCGGGGATAAATAAGTTAGATCAGTTTGGTTTAATGAATACTTTGGATAATTTAGCAAAAGGCGATATATTAAAATACGATTTAATTCGTGAATTGCCTTATAATGTTGTTTTTGACAAACAGTACATGGAGGTTGTGAAAAGTGAAATAGAAAAGAAATTAGCAAAACAAAAATAGCATGAATATACTTGACGAACATATTAAAATGCTGCCTAATAATTACCCTAAAGATACTATTCTTTTGTTATCAAAAAGTATTTATAAAGAACATAAGCATTTATTTGTTAGAGGTAAATATAAAGGATTTAAAGTAAAACAGTCGTAACTATGGACATCGTTAAATTTTGGAAAGACCAAGTAGATTTATGGAATGAATCTGATAAATGCGGATTATGCTTTGAGTTTTCAGCACCTTTAGTTCAAAGCCAATCAAACACTAATCAAACAGAAGATCCTTGTTGTGTTCAAGTTTGGATTACGGACATTGGATTTCGTGAAAATATTGTTAGAGCAACATCAGGATTAATTACCTCACATACTTGCATTGACACATTTACTTTGTGGGTTGCTAAGCAATCGCCTTTAGGAGTAAATAATTATAATGAAATTAAAGGTCGTCCAATTGAGGAAAGTAAATGGGAAGAAATATTTTTGCCTATCAAAGAATGTTTATCGTGTGATAATATTTTAGATACTTGTGAGATACTAGGGCAGACCAATGTTAATGTAGATTTGACAAACGCTACAATGGTTCATAATTATTTAGACAATGTTTATAATGGTTGGCGTATTCAATACACATTTACACAAGTAATATAATGGAAATCCCTAAAATACCTGATGAAAAAATAATTGAGATAATGCAACACGTTATCGATGTTTTTTTGATTCCTAAGTTTATTTCGTTAGGGATGAATGCGACGGGAGCTTGGATAGATGCGCTTGAACCACGTGTTAATAATGGCAATGGCGAAATATGGGGTTTTGATTATACGTATTGGTTAGTCAACGGAAGAAAGCCGGGTAAAATGCCACCGATAGCACCGTTAATAACTTGGGTAAATGCGAAGTTTGGAATAAACGGACCAGAAGCAAAAGGAATTGCATTTGCAATTGCGCAGAAGATTAAGAATGAAGGTACGGAATACTATCCAGACGGAACAGATTTGTTAGATGTGTTAAATAGTCCTGAATGTAAAGCTTACATAATCGAACAAATAGGAACTTTTTATTCTTTGAAAATAAGTAAAATATTAAAAAAGCAAATACATGACAATTTCGCATGATTTAAACAGTAACGGTTATTTAATTAACAACGAGATTTGGTTTAATATTAATGCCGATGAAGATGTTGTATATTTTAAACTTATATTTCAAAATTTATCTAACGCTAAAATAAGCACTCAGTTTATTGCTTATGCTGATCCTAATGATAATGCATTCGTAAACATTCAAAGCGTTGTAAAAAGCTTATTTGATATTCCAAACGGAGCTACAAACAATTCAACTAAGATTCAAATATCAATTACAGCAAATGACGGTACAAATATCACTTTCGTTAAAGACTTTGTACGTGGCGGAAAAAGAGTAAATGAAGTTAATCAAACAATATCTCCTAATCAAACGCTAAGACTTTCGGAAAAATTACCTGTATGGTCAGGATTTCCTGTTTATGATTATTTCTTATCATCAGGTTATGTTATTCAGCAGCAAAATTTAGCGGATTTAGATCCTACCGGAATTGATTATAAAAGAATTAAAGGTTGCAATAATGTTTATATTAAATTCTTAAACCAAAACGGCGGTTATAGTTATTGGTTATTTGAAAGCTATACTAAGAAGAACTCAAACACTCCTTTGGGATACGTTATTAATGGTTCGAATAACATGGTTGATTTAGGCAGTGAATCAGATAATGACTTGCAAATATATTCTAAGATACCAAAAGAATACCGTCAATATGCTTTAGATATAATCGATTCTCCGGATGTTTACGCATATAGAAATGCATCATGGGAAAAAATATTCATGAAGTCAAATTCAAATGAATATGATAATATTAAAAAAGTATACGCAGTAAATATAAACATTGATCTTAATTACAGATACAATCCTTCTTTGTTATGGTCGAATTAATTATAAACAATCAGCCAATTGAATTACCGTCTGAAACTAAAATAAAGTTTACAAAACAGATTGCTGATATTTTTGATTTGGCTCAGGTTTCAGTATCTTTTACTAATTCGTTTGAGTTTGAGAAAACACCACAAAATACCGTAGCAATGCAACAGCTCGGAATATCAGGTGATAGCTCCCAAATACCATATATTAAAAACGATGCTCAGTTAAAAGTAAACGGATTCGATTTAATTTCAAAAGGATGGTTTAATGTTTCTGGAACGGATTCAAATTATAAAGGATCTATTCTAGATGGAATGGTTGACTTTTTTAAAGCCATTGAAAATAAAACAATGGGTAACGATTTAGATTTAACCAACTTTAACCACGAGAAACTTTTAACTACTGTTGTTGCATCATTTACAAACGAATACTATAAATATATCATTGCTGATTACGGAGGGAAAACAATTTTTGAAGATGGAATAAATATTGATTATTTAGCACCTTGTTTTTCTGTTCGTAAATTATGGGAATTAATATTTTCAACATTTAATTTTAATTGTGACTACACTAACCTTTCTTATTTGGATGGTTTGTATATGACATATCCAAAAGATGTATCTGAAGGTCAGGTTAATGAAACTGTTGCAACATTGCATAAGAACCCTTATTTATCACAGCAAATATTAAGTGTTGCCGGAGTATCACAGCCAAGCCAGTTTTATACTTGGGATACTGAAATAATTACTGAAGGCTCTTTGATTGCAGATTGGAAATATTTAATACCAGAAACAACTTCTTACAATTTTGATTTTGCAATTGAAATGTATGTTAAGTATCGTAGACCAAATTACTACAATCCTAATGTTGATGTAAGCGTAAGTATTTTAAAGAATGGTGTTGTAATGCAAAGTTTGATTTCTAATTATTTAGAAAGCGATACCGTAGGAGATGAACGCACAATGAATTTCAATCAAACATGTAATGCAGGAGATATAATTGAGGTTAGAATATTTTCGCCTCAAACGTTACAATTCAGAGGTAGGAATTACCGTTGCTATGAATGGTATCATAATAAAACTGATTTCATTATTTCAAAAACAGATTTAGGGACTACTATTTTACAGAATGAATTAAAAGATTTTTTAATTAAAGACTTTGTAAAAGAAATAACCTGGCGAACTGGATTAACACCAATATTAAATCGTGAAACAAATACAGTTGAGTTTATTACTCTTGACAGCCGAATTGATTTTTCTAATGCTCAGGATATGTCACATACATTTGTAGAGAGAACAAATGAGATTTACACAAATGATTATGCACAAAAGAATGTCTTTAGATTAAAACGTAATGTTGATACGGATTTAGAAGGTGACGGTTATTTATATGTTTACAATAGAAATATTGAAGATGAAAAAACAATTGCTCAGTCTAAAATATATGCACCGGATAAAAAGATAGTTACTCAGTTTCCAGGATTCACAACTAATCAATATAAGATTTGGGAAACAGAAGCAAAAGATAATGATGGAACAGTTGAAATTAATTACAAAGGATTATCAGGGCGTTTTTATTTTATCCGTAAATATGATTTAGAAGGATCGTTTAAAATCATTTCTGAAAAGTTGGATGACGAAACAATTGTATCGAGTGTTCCGGTTGGAATTAATACGGACACATTGTTTGAAGAAGCCGTTTATAATAATTACGCAGAGTATCAAAGAATATTTACTAACTTTCGTATTCATACAATATCACAAGCGTTAACAGAAAATGATTTTATTGGAATGGACCTGACAAAGCCTTTCTTTTTTAGACAGGAAAACGCATATTACATTTGCAATAAAATACCTTTTACCGAAGGCGAAAAATCAATTGGAGAATATATTAAAATAAATAAAGTATAGCAATGGCAGAGATTATAAATTTAGCAACGTTCAATTTAGATACTCAAAAGCTTCAGAACAATTTTGATGATTTGACTGATAAAATGTTTGATCTTAGAAAAGAACAAAAGTCATTAGCGGATCAGTCAAAAGATACTGCAAAGCAAATAGATTTGTTGACTAAATCACAACAGGCTTTATCTGCTGCTTCCGGAGATAATTCAGAAGCCATTGAAGCCAATGATAAAGAATTGCAATCATTAATTAAAACGCAAAAGGACTTAAATAAAAGTGAAGCAGCTTTAAAATTACAAATGGCTGCCGTTAGTAAAGAAACTCAGCAAACAACAACACAATTAAAAGCGTATCAGGACGCTGAAGGAAAAACAAAATCTTTAATTGATTTAGGCAATCAGGCACTTGAAAGACAAATTAATAATAAGAATGATGCTAAAGCAGCAAACATTGCTTTAAATGCTGTTTCAAATCAGTTAAACCCTAACATTGAGGAAGAAGCCGAATTACTTACACGTGTTAATGCTCAGATTGATAAGAATACCGACTTCATAAAAGAAAATACTTCTGAGATTGGAAAGCAAAAAATAAACGTTGGTAATTATGCACAGTCTGTTAAAGATGCGTTAGCCGAATTAAATCCTTTTAACGGTGGTTTGGGTGATTTTGTACAGCGTTCAAAAGATGCAGGCGGGGCAGGCGGTTTATTAACCGGTGCGTTTACCGCAATCCGTGTTGGAATACTTGGGGCGTTAAAAGCAGGATTAGCGTTTATTGCAACACCAATCGGTGCGGTTATCGCTGCTTTGGCTGTAGCCGTTGGCGCGGTAGTTGGCGCATTTAAATTAGCCACTGCATCACTTAGAAGTACAGAGCAAGGAACGCAAAAGCTCGCAGTAGTTACAGGAGCAATTACAGGTGTTTTTAATGGATTATTTAAAGTTATTAAGCCTCTTGGGTTGTTCTTTGCTAATGTATTTATAAAACAATTAGAATTAGTTGGAGCAGTTGCCGAAAAAACATTAGGCTTATTAGCTGATGCATTAGAATTTATTGGAGCAGATGAAACTGCAAAAGGATTGCGTGATTTTACAGCCGAAGTAAAAGCAAGTTCTCAGGCTGCTGCAAATTTAGCAAAGGCAGAAGGAGAATTGGCAGTACAACAAAGACAAGCGAGAAAAATTCAATTAGACTACCAAAAAACTGCTGAGAAATTAAGACAGCAAAGGGATGATGAAACTAATTCAATTGCACAGCGTATTGCAATTAATAATCAATTAGGTAATGTATTACAAAAACAATCCGCCTCTGAATTGGCTATTGCAAATAAACAATTACAAGTTGCTAATTTACGTATTAAAGCCGAAGGAGAAACAACCGAAGCATTAAACGCACGTGCTGAAGCGCAAACAAACATATCTGATATTAATGAAAGAATAGCAGGTCAGGAATCTGAACAATTGGCTAATTTAAATTCATTACGTAAAGAAGCTGCTGACCAACAAAAGGCATTGAACGAACAGGCTATTGAACAGGCTTTAAATAAATCTAAAGCAGAGATTGAATATTTAAAAGCTACTCAGGGATTTGCTAAAAAGTCAGCAGAAGATCAGGCAAAATTTAATTCTGACTTATACAACAAAGAAATAGCAGATTTAAAATTGCAACTTAGTAAAAAGAAAATTACTCAGGCGGAATTTGATGCGCAGTCTTTACAATTAAGAATGGAGTTCTTAAAAAACAACTCTGATTTGCTGATTGAAAATGCCGAGTTGGAATATAGTATTGAAGTTGAAAAGAATCAAAGAATTTTAGATAGTGATAAATTTTTATCTGATTCTCAATACGCATTAAAACAACAGGCATTGGCAGATAATTTAAAAGCCGATCAGGATTTTGCAAAGTTACGTTTAGAGCAAGGAATAATTAATGAAGCGGAATACAATGCTGAAATTAATAGAATCAATGAAGAAAACCGTAAATCAAATGAGGAATTAAGAATTGAACGTGAAGCTCAGGCAAAAGAAAAGGCTTTAACAGATCTAGAAAACCAAAAGATTATAAATGAAAATAACTTTTTGGCTCAGGCAGAAATTGATAAAGCACAAAATGAAATAAAAAGACAGCAGGAAGTTGAAAATGCCGAGCAAACAGGAGCGGATATATCTTTAATAAATGCTAAGTATGCGAAACAAGCAGAAGACATTGAGAAAGCTAAACAAGATAATAAATTACAATTAGCAAGTAATGCGTTTGGTTCTTTGGCTGCTATATTTGGAGAAGAAAGCAAAGCAGGAAAAGCCGCAGCAATTGCACAAACAACAATTGATACTTATAAATCTGCAACATCTGCATTCTCTGCATTGTCTGGTATTCCTATTGTTGGTCCTGCATTGGGTGCTATTGCAGCAGGTGCAGCAGTAGCAGCGGGTTTATCAAATGTTAAAAAGATTGTCGGAACAAAAGAACCTACAATTAGAAAAACACCAAGTTATGCGACTGGTGTAATTGGGTTACGTGGATCAGGAAGCGGAACAAGTGACGATATTAATTTGAATGCAAGTGCCGGAGAAAGTATTATAAACGCACGCAGCACTTCAATGTTCGCTAACGAATTAAGCGCGATAAATCAAGCCGGTGGAGGTGTAGGAATTAACGGAGCGTCGAACATATTAAATCAAAACGATTTGAATAATAACGCTAACAATTCTCAAATGGTTCAAATGATTGCTGAAGCTGTAGCGATTGGGGCAGAAGCAGGAACAAAATCAGGGTCTCAATCAGGTATCAAAGAATTAAGTAACGACCGTAAAGTAATGGCTGATGCAAAGTTTTAAAAAGAAAATAGTATCTTTGGTAACGAACGGGATAGAGCCTTTAGAGGTTGGTATGCATAATTTCAGTAATCCTGTTTTAGAGATAGAACGGTTAGCTGAAAATAGGATGCATGAGTGTTCGGGATGTGAGTTTTTCCAAACTGAACCAATTTCTTTTTTGCGTGTTGAAGATAAAAGAATAACGGAACTTTCAAATATGTATTGTGAAGAATGCGGTTGTACATCATCTTATAAATTACGTCAATCAATAACTAAATGTAAAAAGTGGAGCGAATGAAAGTAGCAAATTATATAAGTTCAAATATTAAGATTGTGCAAACGTTTGTGAAGATTGGAAAGCTTCCGCTTTCTGTTTTAAACGATTACGACATTTATTTGTTTTATAAATCTATAGATTACGAACCTGCTCAGATGAAGAAATACGACATAGTCAGCAGACATTTTAAAATATCAGTTAATACAGTTCGCAGAGCAATTGTAGACATGGAAAAAAATATAACAATATAGCGGATGCCGAAAAGCTAAAGAGTAGGCAAAATATTATACATTATATATCATGAATTATTTGTTAAGAATTATCAATCAGAATTTAGAAGGATGTGAAAGAACAATTAACTACAGCTTAGGTGAAGATAGCTACACTTATTTATCTAAGATTAAAAGCGTAAATGCTTCTTCAGAAAAAAGTTTATTTGAATCAACAGTTGACGAATATTTTAAAGATATTCCTTGTACGTATGAAGAAAAAGAAAAGGTTAGAGTAATTGTTTTCGGAAAAAATAATACATACGTTATTAACAACGACGAAGTAGCTTACATTGTAAACGATGAAGGAAAGACAATGGAGCGAATTTATGGACAGTATAATAAATACTAAAATAAATATTAATAAAAATCTAAACCGATGCGTAATGTATCGGTTTTTTTGTGACCAAATATTTTGACAATGTTTTTAATAAATATTATTGCATTTGTAGTTTAATTTTATACAAAATTTAAAATTCAATGCACGAAATTAAAATATACGGTGAGATAGTTCCTTTCGAAGAGCAATGGATAATTGACCAAGGTGGATTTTACAACTTGTCAACACTTCAACAATCTTTAAAAGAAGCTAAAGGAAAAGATATTAAAGTTCGTATTCGTTCTTTTGGTGGCGATGTTGAAACCGGATTTACTATGTACAATGAGTTACGTAGATATGCCAAAGACAACAAAGCAAAGGTTACAACATTAGGAGAGGGTCAGGTTGCTTCAATTGCAACGGTTATTTTCCTTGCAGGAGACGAAAGAATTTTAACAGGACATACTGAACCATTCGTACACAACGCATGGACTTATTCAGAAGGAGATTCAAAAACTTTGGTTCGTGTCGCTGCTGAATTAGAAAAGTGTAACAACATGATTGCGGATCATTATGCATTACATACTGATTTAACCCGTGACGAAGCTTTGGAGTTAATGAACAACGATACTTCAATCACGGCAGAAGAAGCGGTTACAATTCGTTTTGCGACTTCAATAGAAGAAGTTTTAAGACCAGTGGCATTAAAAAGATTTAGTACTAACACAAATAATAAAAACATGAATAAAAAAACACAAACGCTATATAACAAAGTAGCTAAGTTTTTAGGTCAGTTCTCAAACAAAGTGGTAACATCTGCTGATGGAAAAGAATTAGACTTTTACGAATTAGAAGATGATGCCGTTGTTAAAGTTGGCGATAAAGCTTACTACGATGGTATGGATGCAGATGGTAGTTTTATTATGCCTGATGGAGAAACTTATGTGTTCATTGCCGGAGAATTAACTGAAATTCAATCTGAAGATGTTACAGACACAAATGCAGAGGCATTGGCAGAAGCAAACGCAACTATTGCATTGCTTACTGAGCAATTAGAAGCAGTATCAAATAAAGCTATTGAGTTAGATACTCAAAATAAAGCTAAAGACGCTTTGATTGCAGGATACAAAGCAAGTTCAAGACCTGCACCGAATCAATCGAAAGAAGCTCCGAAAGAAAAGGAAAAAGAACCAACACCTTCTAAAGCTTCTCAAGCGGTTGCAAATTTAAATAAAAACGTAATAAAAAAATAAGAAATGGCAATTACAACAAATTTTAACACAGCGGTTCTTGCATTGGTTGATGACCTTGTAACTGCTGATAGAGTAGACATCTCAAACGCAATTTATATGAGCACCTTTGAGGTGGGAGATATTGCGGAAGGTCATCAAATTGTAACAGGTATTCGTCCAGGCGCATTGATTCCTATTTTGGATAATTCTCCAAACTATGAAGCGTTTCCTGTAAAAGCAAATAACAACTGTGTTATTCCTGCATGTGATTTAGATTTGGGATTCTCAACTAAAGCATGGGAAACAGCAATGATTGCCTGTAAAATTCCAATCTGTATAAATTCATTTGATGAAAACTTTTTACTTTTCTGGAATCAACACAAACGTATTTTTGGTGATGCTGATTTAAACTCTGCATTACTTCAATACATAATTGATTTATTCCAAAAGAATTTAAGAGCTGCAATCTGGCGTAGAGTTTGGTTTGCTGATTCTGCAAGTTCAAACGATTATCTTGAAGGTGCTGATGGTATTTTTACACAAGCTGAAGCGATGGATGGTTACAAAATTGAAGTTGCTGAAAATGTTGCCGGAACTGGTTTAACTGGTCCTGCTTTGTATGCTTACTTAACAGAAGCTTACGAATATGCATCTTTACAACCTTGGTGGAATCCTGCAACAGCTCGTTTCGAAATGACACAAGCAATGGCAGCGGTTTTGGTTTCATGGTTAAATTCAATCGGGGATAGAACAGGAATCAATTGCGAATGTTATTCTGCTGACGGTTTAACTGCTCAAAGAACTTATTCAGTTGATGGAATGTTAAAAATATTCGGAATTACTGTTCATGTTCATAGAGAGTTTGACGGGGTTATTAATGCTTTTGCATTGGGCAATCCTTACAGAGCAATATTAACAAGTGATACAAACATCTTAATCGGCACAACTGAATTAGATCAATTGCCTGCTTTCGATATTTGGTATTCAAAAGATGATGACCAAATTTATATCAAAGGTGGTGCGAATGTAGGTGCTGCATTAGTTACAAATCAATATGTTTACATTGGTGCTGAAACAGCTTCGCCAAGTGTTTAATCTTAAAAAACAAATAAAATGGCAGTAGCAAGTATATGCGGTACATTAAAAAACGGTCAGGATGCATCTTGTATTGCTCCTGCCCGTAGATTTTACCAACAGGCGGTAGTTATTAATAAAGCAGATATTGATCCTGAATCAGTTGTTTTAAGCGTTCCTACGGCAGAAGATCCTGATTGTTTATATAACGTTCAGTTCTCTTTGAAAGACGGTAAAACGGGTTACAGATTTACAGGACCAGAATCAGGAAGTTCTTATAAAGGATATTTTGACAAAACATTGTCTGATTTAGGATTTACACAATACAAACATAATGCACAGCTTTTAATTGTAGGATCTACAGAAGAAGCAAAATGTATTTTGGATTCATTGAGTAAAGGTAAATACGTTGTTGTTTATCAATTTACTGACGGAACTGTTGAAGTTTACGGATTTGAAAACGGTTTGACAACCGGAGATTTTACGTATGACGTTCAAGAAGGCGGTGGAGGTACTGCAATTGTTTTATCTTCTTTAGATATTGCACCTGAGAATTATGTACCTTTGGTTTATCAATCAACACCTCCAGGATCTGAAAATGCAGATTTCGATTCTAATTTCGATAATGGAGCACCAAGTGTTTAATTATGACAATTAATGAATTTATATTATTAGATAAAGCTAAGGTTAGAAGAGATTCTAACCTTATGTCTTTATACCTAGATTTTTTTAAAACTGCTTTTGGGAGAGTTCCGAATTGTGCCGGATGTTCATTTGGTACGGATTGGCAAAAATTAGTATCTTTATACTCAATAAAAGGAGAAAAAAAAGTAACTTTACAAAAAGGTAAAATCATGAATACAATTTCAATTAAAAAAATACAAGGTAAAATTTTGACTTATCGTAAAGATGGTAAAACATTCCGTCAATATGATAATATTTTAACCGATGAATTTATTAAAGAATTTATTGTTTCGGGTACTGATGAAGAAAATAAAGAACGTGTAAAAATGTTTAATTTTCCAACAACACAACCGGAAATTATTGTTTCCGACACTTCAAAGGTAGATGCTAAATTTGAAGAAGTAAAAAAAACATTGTCGCCTGATTCAACTGATGAAGAAATTACAAATTCAGTAAAAGAAGTTGTTGATACGATTGAAGTTAAACATTCATACACAGGCAAAAAACGTGGTCCTAAAAAACGTAAATAATGGATTTACCTAAAATACCAGTTGGCAAATACAGAGCTAAATTCATTGAGCTTTACCGTAGGTTTATTCCATTAGCTGAGAATAAAGATGAATCTATTTATTACAATGGAGAAAACAATCTTTATCCAAATGAGATTGAATTAGCGATTTTAAATAGTCCTTCAGGTAAATCAGCATCTAAAGTTTTTGCTAAATATATTTCGGGTAAAGGAGTTGAGAATGATGTAATTGTTAATCCTGATAAAAACTATAAGCTTTCAAAGATAGTTAGAATGTCAGCGGTTGATGTTTCAAGACAAAACGGAACATTCTTTCATATTGGTCAAACATTAGAGAATGCGGTTCTAAAGCCTACAATTGATATTTTAGAATACACAAAATCAAGAATTGGAAAAGAAGATGACAACGATTATATTTCAAAATATTGGTTAAAAGATTGTTCTATTGAAAAGAAATGTTTTGGAAAATCTACAAAAACAGATACAGGCGAATGGTACTATCCGTTTGATAATAATCCTGACGTAATTTTAGCTCAAATAAAAGCTGATTATTTAGCAACCGAGCCTAAAGAACTTGAAGTTGATTTAGCGGTTATGTTGCCTTATTATCGGGGTCAAGTTTACTATATGAACTTAACACCCGAGTTTAAATATGCTCTTTCGCCTTTTGATGCTTGTTATAATGATTTAGATTCTGAATATAGAATTGCAATGTTTACCAATAGAAACGTGCGTACTGGATTTTTAGGAAAAACTTATGTTGTAACATCCGGACTAGATGAAGAAGATGTTAAAAAAACAGATGAAGAAATTGCGCAATGGCTTGGTTCTGAAAATATTGGGGGTACTTATCATATAGCATTAGAAGCCGGAGTAGAAGTTGAAAAAGTGTTTAAAGTAGGTCAAATAAAAGCCGAATATGATGACAAATTGTTTTCAGAAACAAAAACAACTTTAAGAGATAATATTTACTCTCAAGCAAACAATATTCCTGCTCAACTTGTAAAGGCTGAAACATCAATTTTCGGAACTCAATCAGAAACTTATTTAGAAATGAAAAAGTTTTATACTGAGCAAACGCAAGACGAAAGAAAAGAAATTGAAGATACACTAACCTACTTAGGTTTCCCGTGCAAAATCATTCCTATTGTTGATATTTCAATAAAAGAAGTAGTTGATGGAGTTGAGGAAGTAGTTGTTGATGATGCTACGAAACAGGCGCAAGCAAATTTACGCGGATCTGTTGGGGGTGTTACTGGAGTTTTGCAAGTTCAAGCATCTTTTTCACAAGGATTGACAGATTATAATAGTGCTATGACAATATTTACAGAAATTTACGGATTTACAAAAGAAGTTGCAGATGCGCTTTTAGGTAGTCCTGAAAAAATTGATCCAAATGAATCTACTACCACAACAATATAATTGCATTGGAATACTCGCAAAGCATTGCGACGTATCAAAACTATGCGTTGCCGAAAATGAAGCATCAAACTTTGATTTGGCTGAGTTGTTTTGTGATTTTTGGATAGAAATTGAGCAGATAAATACAGAAATTATTGCGTATGATAATGCACAAGATCCAAAACCGCCTATTCCTAAGAACTATACAGAGAAAAAAGCACTGTTATATGGTGGCAATTATACCGATTGCGGAGGTAAATTAAGACCATTCGAAGGAATTTATAAAATAATGGCTTATTATTCGTATGCTCGTTATGTTATGCTTAACGGGTTTAACGATACGGCCACAGGATTAGTTCAGAAAACAAATGAATTTTCAATACCAATAGATCAAAAAGCATTAAATAACTTTGCTGATAAATATCGAAATATGGGTTTAATTTCATTTGAAAGAACTCAAAGGTATATCTGTCAAAATAAAACTATTTTCGATTACACGCATTGCCCAACAGATAAATGCGGATGCGGTTCAGATAAATGCGGAGGAACAAAAGCAAAAGGTTACGGATTCAGGTCTTCAAATGTAAATAAATAATGAGTTGCGAACAATTACGAAACGGTTTAGATTTATCATGTGGTAATGTTATAAAAAACTATTATCAGCAAGCCGTTTTGGTTAATCGTGCAGACGTTTTAAACAAACAAATACTAACGAGCACAGTTTCTATTGAAGGAGTTTACGAATGTCGTTACAAAGTGCTATTTAATTTAAAAGAAGATTTGTCAGGCTTTTTATTTTCAATGACCGAAAACGGATCAACTATTTTTGGTACAGTTGAAAAGTCAGTTGTAAACGGAATACCTCAATATTTACATGGAGTTACTATAAATGTTTTAGGAGTAAATCAAACGGTTAAATGTACGCTTCAGCAATTAGATAATGCAGATTATTTTGTTGCTTTACAATTGTATGATGGAACAGTTGAAATATATGGTTTTGAATTTGGAATGACAACTAGTAATTATACTTACGATCCTCAAAACGCAAACGGTGGCGCAATTATAAAACTTGTTTCTTTATCTGAAGCATTAGAGGATGAATTGCCTTTTATTTATGAAGGTGGTCCGAATGACTTTGATAATTTATTTCAAGACGTCGTGTTCACGCCTCATGGAGATTTCAATGATGATTTTAATAACGACTTTAATAATTATTAATAATGGCTACACCGACTTATGCAGAGGTATTTGCGCAAATAAACACCTACATTGTAGCTAATGGCAATAATGAAATTACTGCTAATGTTTTAAATCCTATTTTAGATGCAATATTAGATTTTGCAAATAACAATATTGGCGATTTAGATAACTTAACTACAGATGAAAAGAATAGCGTTGTAGAAGCTATTAATTCGTTAAAGCAAAACTTTGATGATTTAGTAAATAATGGTGTTCAATTATATACCGGTATTGATGATCCAAATGTAACACCGCCACCTACATATAATTATGCAGATTTTTATATGCAGTTGGACATTGATAGTTTACCGGTTAAATTATGGCAATGGAACGGTTTTATTTGGACCGATGCATCTGAAGAACCTGCGACGAGTAGTGATAATGTAGAAAACAATTCTGATATTCCTGGTGCAAATGTTACAGAAGCATTGAATTATTTATTTACTAACTTTGCTACGCTTCCAAAAATACAAATAACAGCAACAGCAGGACAAACGGTATTCCCACTAGGAACAACAGCTTTAGCAAAAGCGGTTTTCTGGAATGGAGCATTATTAAACGATCTTGATTGGTCGCAAACAGGGTCAAGTATAACAACAACATTCGGATTCGCATTAGGTGATCTTTTTAAACCAATATAAACATGAAAAAAATACTTTTTTTACTACTCGTTACAATATCCAGTTACGCACAAACATATCAAAATCCAACATTTGGAACGGTTACGACTAAAACAAATACGGAAAGCGCAACAGCCAACAGGATTTCAGTACAGGAAACTGACGGAAAAATAAATTGGTTGCAACCCGTTAATATTCCGATTCCGTACATTCCAACAGGTTACACACCGATTACTGCTACTTTAGGCGGGCATTTAACAGGCATAAACAATCAATTAGAATCTATTGTTGCTACTACAGCAGGTGTAACAACACGCGTATGGTTTACAGCCGATCAGACAACAATTGGAGCGGGAACATTCGATTTAACAAATCAGGTAAACAAAGGAACGGCAGCAAGTCATATTCAATCAGTAACCAACGATGATAATCAAAAAAAGTATTATACTACTGACTTAATAAGTATCGCTTTTCCTACGGCTGTTTTATCGCCTCCAGGTATTTATGCGGGTAATTTATCAGCATCAACAACACCAAACAGCGCACAACAGCGCTGGACAGTTGAAATTTATAAATGCAATAACGCAGGCACTCCTATTGCATCCGGTATTACAGGTGCACCCGTTGGGGATTTAGGCGTTACCGTTATTGCTATACTAGACAGCGGATTATTGACTTTAGCTGACGGAAGCGTTACAAATGTTCAGGTTTCTGGTAACTTAGCAAGTCCTTTGTCTATGGCAGTAGGTGAAAGGTTACGTTATCATGTATCGGCTGAGAAAGTAGGTACAGCAGCGTCAAATATTACTCAATCGGTTTATTACGGTACGTCTTATAATTCATATTATGACGTTCCGGTGCCTTTAAATACTACAGCAGTGTTGAACCTTTCAACCGTTACGGGCGCAACTACTACAGACGCTTTGAATAATTTGAAAACATTAAATGATAGTAAACTAAACAAAACGTACACTTCTAATTACGATGTAGCGGACAGCAACACTACAATATCAGGAACAACATTTGACGCTTTCGGTATTCTTGTGCAGTCTTTGTCTAATAAAATATTTCAAATCTACAGAGAAGGCGCTGGACACATTAGTACTGATGGTAAAATAGTTATGCGAACTTCTACAGACGGAGGTAAGACATTTTCCGCAAGGTCTATTATTTACCAAGACGTGGTGGGAATAGATTGTAGAAATATAGCGGGGGGCGTAACTCCTTCAGGTAGAATTGTTGTGTTCTTTTTGAAGTTTAACGGAACTGTGCCTACTTATTACAGCCAAGGCACTATATACTCAGACGACGACGGGGTTACATGGTCAAATTATGTAATTCAAACAGTGCCATCAGGGTCTTCTGGTTACTCTCCTTACGGGAACATGATTGCTATTGCCGACGGAAAATTAGCTTTACCATACTACATTGAAAAATTAGACGGTACGCAAGCAACTTATTTAAAATTTTCAATCGATAACGGGGCTACTTGGGGTAACGACGTTTTGGTCGCTAGTGATTTAACTAATGGGTATAATGAAGCGTCTTACGCTTATTTAGATGGTGGCGTTATTTTGTGCGTTAGTCGCAGAGTAGATACTTTACTATTGTCTCAATTAATATCAACTGATAATGGTCAAACTTGGACTAATCAGGGCTTAATACCTAGTGCGAATAGTTCAAATGTTGCGCCTTGGCTTAATACTTACATTGAGGCTAACGGTGAAAAATACGTAGCTTTATTTACTTCTCTTAGAGGTATTCCTTACGGTGTTAATGGAGTTGTAGGTAAAAAATCAGATCTGATAGCGGGGGTTAGTGGTTGGCTTGCGGAAACAAGGCAAGTACTTGCGACTTCTGTAAATTCAGATTCTGGATATCCTTCTGTGATAAACCCTAGAGGTGGTAAAAAAATGCTTGGAATGTCGTACGCTTCAAATAGTATTGTGAATCCTCTTTCGGCTATTGCAAATTATACTTTTTGGAATTACACGCCTAGCGCAGTTGTTCCCGCAATGAACGCTACAACGAACTATTTAGTTAAAAAAACAGGAAATGCAAGCTTAATAGATAGTAGGGTTATTGACGATGGAACCACCCTAGTCGTAGGTAGTAAAATAAACGCAAGCGGATTAGCTTATAGAGCACATTACCCAAATTACTCAAATATATTCCAGTTTAGGAATTTAAATTTACAAGAGTTAAGTACTTCTAGTTCTGAGGAAAGCACATTATCGTTTAATAGTTTTTACGATAATACAAATAATAACAGGTATTTATTTAATGGTGGAGCTACTTTAATGTATTTCGGAAAAAACTTTTTCCAGATTGCAAAGGCATCTACAGGAACGGCAGGTGGAGTACTTACAGGGATAACGGCTCCTTTTCAGATAATGTATAACACCGGAAATGTTTTAATAAACGGAGCAACAGATGATGCAATTAACGCTTTTCAAGTATCGGGTAATATAAGAATATCAGGATTAGCAGGAACAGGAGACGCATTACTTCAAACGGATAATATAGGCAAAGTTAGCAGAGGGGCAGTACTGCCTTTAAAATACGTAGCTTTAATTTCTCAAACAGGAACAAGCGCGCCAACGGTTACGGTATTAGAGAATACAATCGGGTCGATAGTTTGGACACGATCAGCTACAGGTAATTATGAAGGCACGCTAACAGGCGCATTCACAGCATCAAAAACCGCGTCTATTATAGGGGGTGATTACTCAAATCCGGGTACTTTTTTAAGGATTACAAGAACAAGCGCAAATGTAATTACTATTTTTTCGGCTAATAATTCACTTGCACTTACAGATGGTCTATTAAACGGAAGCACGATGGTAGAAATAAGAGTATATCCGTAATTAACAATTAAATAAATATATAGAAATGGAGCAAGTAATATACATATTGTGCGGATTGGGCGGCGTGATTATGCATTGTTTAGCAAAGGCTAAATCATTAATCGATTACGCAAAAAGAGCCAATGTAAATTTTGGATTTAAAGACTATTTAGAAAAGGATTTTTTGACAATTGCAATGTCGTTATGTTCTGTTTTTTTATGGCTTTTACTATTCCCTGAGGTTGGAAAAGTAAGACCAAATATTTTAGTATTTACAAGGGTTAGTTTTTTTGCAGTAGGTTTATTAGGCTCATGGATTATTCAAACATTAATTAGTCGTGCTAAGTCTTACATTATGAATATTGTTGACAAGAAAACAAATATAGCTGATGATAAGATACAGGCTTTTGCAGAAGAGCCTGATCCGGACGAACCAATCGTAGGCGATAGACCAAAAGACCGTGGTTAAGTTTTTACAAATATCAGCTTTAATTGTTGGAATTTCAACATATTTATTCTGGAATATCATTCTTAAGAAGTTTGGTATTCCGGTTTTTTATATTGGAAATGCACTATTTATCTTTCTTTTATGTGTGTTAAATTATATATTATCCTATAAAAATGTAATTTCTTTTTCGTTAATTTGTTTATCTTTCAGCAATTTGTTAGACGAGATATTTTTTGATAACACAAAAATAAGTCTTAACGAAATAATTTTAGCTCTAATCCTGCCAATTGTTTGGCTTATAATCCAAAAAAGAAATGCCGGAAAAATTAATACAAAGTGAGTTTTATCAGTTTTTTATTAAGATATTGTTTCCTGCATTTTTGGCTGTTGGGCTTAAAATAGCTATTGAAATGAAAAGCAATAAAACAAAGGTTACAGCATTAAATGTTTTTTTGTCGATGGTTATCGGTGTAGGTGGTGCTTATATTTGTTCTGATTGGGTACGTGGTTATTTTGACCCTGATAACGTTTCAATTGTAATTGCAATTATCGCCATACTATCGGACAAAATAGGAGAGTTTTTAATCTATAAGCTAAACATAGATTTATTTTTAACTGCCGCAACAGAAAGTTTTTTTGATTTTATATTGAATTTAAAGAGTAAGAAATGAAACTAAACGAAGCAGGATATAAAGCACTTCACGAAAGAGAAGGGTTACGATTAAAACCATATTTAGATACACGTGGAATTGCTACGATAGCAATCGGCAATATTACATATTTAGATGGGCGTAGGGTAACAATGCAAGACCGCGCTTTAACTATCATAGAGGCTCAGGAACTTGGCAAACTAACGGCTGATAAGTTTGCATTAGAAGTTGATAAGTTGGTAAAATCAAACGTGAATCAAAATCAATTTAATGCTTTGGTATCACTTGCCTATAATATTGGCTTAAATGGCTTTGGAAACAGCACGGTGCTGAGATTAGTAAATGCCAATCCTAATAACGTTAAAATAAAGGATGCGATGATGTTATGGACAAAGAATAAAGAATTAATTGGACGAAGAAAGTCAGAAGTAAAACAATATTTTCAGATATAAAAACCACGAGATTCACGCAATATCTCGCAAAAATTACAAGTTTATGAAAAAGCCATTTTGGAACACAGTAGTTGGAAAAATAGTAAAAGGATTGGGTTTATTTGCGCTTAAAGCAATAATTACCAATCAAAAAGGAATTAAGAACACACCCAATGCAGGAAGAATTGATGATGTTTTTGACAAGGTAAATAAAAATTAGTTATCTTTACAACTCATAATATTTGTTTTTGGGGTTTTTAGCAATCTGGTTAATTGCATTTCTGTTTTAAAAATTAGGTTTATTATCAAAACCGCTTCTTAATTGGAGTGGTTTTTTTATGCGCTTAAAAATAAAAAGTGTTAAGTTTTACTTTTATATATTGTTTATTTAAAAAACATTTATATATTTGCTTAACATTAAATAATAATAACTATGACAAAACACAAAATAGAAGTTTTTGTTCCTATTAAGAAAATAGATAGGCAAAAAATTACAGTAGAGTTAGATACAAAAGAGTATGTAGCTGAAAAACTAGCTCAAATACGTAAATCTAAAAACATGAATCAGTTAGAATTATCTGATTTTTTAGGAATAACTAGAACATCGCTTTCTAATATAGAAAACGGAAGGCAATCGTTATCTATAAAATACTTAGAATTGATTTGCAATAAACTAAATGTCAAATCAAGCGAAATATTGCCATTTTAACAACCAAAAAACAAAGTGATGTTATGGAAACTAAAAAAGTAAAACCAACACCAATTACAGCAAATGAAATGTACATGAAATTGTTGCATGAAAATGAAAACGTTTCAACTCAGGAGTTAATGATTGCATTTGCTAAACAAAAAGTTGCTGAAGCATTGCAGGAAACAT
>Ga0193704_1000004_pt1 | contig 42493 bp, 48 predicted proteins | sample U3m1metaG_FD_143047 | JGI IMG/M metagenome (GOLD analysis project Ga0193704, IMG submission 143047) | Soil microbial communities from a riparian zone of the East river system, Colorado, United States - U3m1 | ecosystem: Environmental > Terrestrial > Soil > Riparian zone | place: USA: East River... | reverse complement strand
AGCAGATGGAGTTGTTTTAATAATTCAGAATCTAAAATCCTACATGGGCAAAGTTGCAAATGATTCATAAACTTCGCTGGACATCCAAGGATCACCCCAAACAGATTGAAAGCAAAATGATTCTAAAAGATATAAAGAAAAATAAAAGCAAGAATTTACTTTTTCACGCTGATAATCTGGATGCAATGAATTATTTGCTCAAGAATGGCTTAGAAGGAAAGATAGATCTTCTTTACATAGATCCTCCTTTTGGAAGCGGGGAAAATTATTACTTTCGTTCCAAAAACACCCATGATCTAGCTTTTAAAGACGTTGCTAAAGGAGAAACCAAAACCTACCTTAATATTATTTATCCCAGACTGAAATCTATTCAAAAATTAATGTCGCCATCAGGATCTTTATTTATTCACCTGGATTGGCATACAGCTCATTATGTTAAAGTGATTATGGACGAGATTTTTGGATACGAAAATTTTCGCAACGAAATAATTGTAAAGAGAGGACGAAGAAAAAACCTCCTCACGCAATTTAAATCTATAGCGAGGATGCACAACTCAAATGATTCGATATTATGGTACTCAAAGTCTTCGAATGCAAAGTTTCCTCATCCAGTTACGGAATACGAATCGCGATCCAAGTGGATGGGGTTTTGGAGTAATGTAAATAGACCAACAATGCGCTACGAGCTATTCAATTTCACTCCAGAAAGGGGCCAGTGGAAATGGTCAAGGTCTAGATCTCTGAAAGCCATCAAAAACTACAAGGTCTATCAAGCTCGATTCGGCTCTCTCTCATTGGAAGAATATTGGAAGAAGACCGATATGACGATGGAATTTATTCGCAAACGCAAGGGCGTAAAATATCCAGAGTATTGGGTCAAACCAAAAACACACAGAGTGCTTGACAATGTATGGATGGATATAGAAAGTTACAGTTATTCAACCGGTTATGGCACTCAAAAACATACTGCACTATTGGAAAGAATAATAGGACAGTTCTCTAGACCTGCAAGCCTGGTTGCGGATTTCTTTTGTGGCTCGGGTACCACGTTGGTCGTAGCGGACAAATTGGGTAGACAATGGATAGGATGTGATTCATCTCCCATGGCGATAAAGGTTGCCACAAAGAGGCTTCGAGATTTCGAGTATATGTTGATCAAACTTTGAATAAAGAATAGAGAAAACGCTCACAGGAGGATAGGCTCTCGTTTCAAGGGGCTATTGATTTTAAAAGCTGGGCACTTATTCTTATCGACGAATCAAACATTTTAGACAAATCACACGGATAGCTATACGTCTCTAACATGGAGGGTCGAAGTTATTTAATTGCCATGGGTGACTACATTTTATACTATAGAAAGGCTGATATATTTGTAATCTCAGCTGACTCTATAGATCTGTCTCATTCATAATATACATTAACCAGATCCACCATTACGAGTGTGTGGCAGATCAAACAAGGTCAGAGTATGAGGCGCTATTAAAACGTCTAGAAGGCAGAATCAGCGATACTACTAAAAAGGAAGTATCTAGGTTAGAAGTTCCTACTCCGCAGATTATTTGGGTTGGACAACGTACAATATTCAGGAACTTTATGGAATTTCCCAAATCCTTGAGAAGAGAGCCAGAGAAACTTTTACTCTACCTAAACAAAGAACTTGCCTCGGCAGGCTATATTGCTGGAGAGCGTGTGATCTTTCTTGGGCGTAAGGTACATTCCTCTTTCGGTGCTTTGATTGACAGATATATCAAGGATTATGTAATCTGTCCTGTTTGTGGAAGTCCGGACACAAGAACTGAAAAAAATAAAAAACTGGGTTTTCTTATATGTGAAGCTTGCGGCGCAAGGTCCTCTATTAAGGGGAATTATGCCTAATTTAGAAGATAACCAAATTATAGTCTAAGAATGCATTAGTATTGTCTCTACTACCATACTAGGGCCAGTTATAGAGCAAGAATGATAATAGAACAATTGATGGTCCTATTTGATAGATGTTGTTTTCTCTAGAAACTTGCAAGGATCACGGAGGTATTTCCAATGACCGCATACTATAAGCTAAGTGTTTTTACTTGGGAATTCGATAATATTAACAATGGGTTCTAAGTAGCAACATAGGTTCTCAAAAGATATGACAGCAATAATGTCGCTTCATCAGGAAGCGCAAGAAGCACCAACTCAAAATACACCAAATAGTTTCTCAATTGGTCAGAGTTGGGGAGCACTTAGAAAAGCATGGAAAGGGTACCGAATTGCCAAAGTTCAGGGTGACAATACCAAGATGACCGAATATGCCACTAAAATTAGGAAGATCCAAGGGGAGCTAGGTATAAGTGTGGCATCATTTCCGCATCTCGGAATAGGCTAAGCCCAGAACATCCCTTTTTTATCCTTTTAATGCTGCGCCACTCAGTATCCTAATCGTTCTTTGACTTTTGCCTCTAACTATCCTTAGGAAACGCACGTGGAACAAAAAATAAATGATTTTAATCTTTTCTTTTGATAACAAGTTCTAGGTAAACCGTCGCTGTCTATTTCGATCGTATTAGCTGCAGTTGTTACCTGCTATATTTTTTTCTTACGTTTGTTCCGTCGATCAGTTAAGCTCCATGTTTGACACACAGGCCAATTCAATTGAGCGATTTAATATATCTCGCATTGCCGGATTGAAACTAAAGAGTGATTGGGGTGCGGCGTCGATCCACTTCTTAACCGATATGTAATTATCTGGCTTCTGAATTTCAGTGAATTAAGCAATTTGGAAGGAGAAGACGATTACAAGGAAGTTAGAGAGAATGAAATGAAGGAAACAAGTCAGCTAAAAGCGCCCGAAAATGATAACGACGTGATAAGCTTGAAAGCACAAGTGGATGCCCTTAAGCGCGATTTGGATAAGACTTCGGAGGCTTCGAACGCTAATATTAACAAATTAAAGTATATGATGGCTGACTTTGACAACTATAGGAAGCAGATGGAAAAGCATCTAGGTAGCAAAATCGAGACTAGCAAAGCAGACCTTCTCTTAAAGTTCCTAAATATCAAAGATGATTTTTTACGAGCCGTTGAAATGGCTAAACAAAGCGGTTCCGAACCCGTTGTTATTGAAGGCTTAGAAGGAATTTCGAGGAACTTTGATAATGTGCTTAACTCTGAAGGAGTGTTAGAAATCGAGACAGTAAGTACACCTTTTGATCCAAATATTCATGATGCTCTAGGGTTCTCTGATCGAGACGACTTGCCAGAAAATACTGTTACAACGGAAATTCGGAAGGGGTATTTGTTGGGAAATAAAGTTTTAAGACCAGCCTTGGTCGAAATATCTAAAAAGATAGTTAAAAATATCGTTAATGATAGAGAAAATATAGAGAAGGAGACTGAAAATTAAGTATGGGAAAAATAATAGGAATTGACCTTGGGACAAGTAACTCGGCCGCCGCCGCGATGATTGGCGGAAAACCTACAATTATACAGGCAGCCGAAGGAACTTCAATCGGAGGAAAAGCATTTCCATCTGTAGTTGCTTTTACTAGAGAAGGACAGCTTATAGTTGGTGAGCCTGCAAGACGGCAAATGATTTCAAATCCAGAAGGGACAATAGTTGCAGCTAAACGAAAAATGGGAACCGATTTCAAATTCAGTGTGTTTGGCAAAGAATATACTCCACAGCAGATATCTGGATTTATATTACAGAAAATTAAGAGGGATGCTGAATCTTTTCTTGGTGAGACTGTAGATAGGGCAGTAATTACGGTACCAGCATATTTTAATGATAATCAAAGGCAGGCTACTAAAGATGCGGGTGAGATTGCTGGACTACAGGTAGCAAGGATAATCAACGAGCCCACTGCAGCCTCTCTGGCCTACGGAATGGATAAAGTTCAGAAAGACCTAAAAATCATCGTGTTTGACTTTGGCGGTGGAACTTTAGATGTTACGATTATGGAGATGGGCGGTGGAGTTTTTCAAGTCAAAAGTACGTCTGGTGACACTCAACTTGGAGGAACGGACATGGATAATACTTTGGTTGAGTATGTTTTACAAGAATTCAAGAAACAGTCCGGGTTAGAGATTAAAAACGATAAAGCCGCTCTAATGAGAGTAAGAGAGGCCGCAGAAAAAGCAAAAATCGAATTGTCGAATGTGGTTACAACTGAAATCAATTTACCTTTTCTTGCCTACGATCCTTCGAGCGGTCCAAAGAACCTTGTTCTTAACTTGACTAGAGCAAAAGTAGAAGAACTATTGAGACCGATAATTGAAAGATGTAGAGCGCCAATGATGCAAGCACTCCAAGATGCAAAGATGACCCCGCCGGATATCGATAAAATTATTCTAGTGGGCGGTCCTACCAGAATGCCAATGGTCCGTCAGTTTGTTGCAACAGTAATGGGTAAAGAGCCAGAACGTGGCATAGATCCGATGGAAGCAGTAGCAATGGGAGCAGCTATTCAAGGAGCTATCATTGCCGGAGATGTCGCAACAGATATACTGCTTGTAGATGTCACGCCGTTGACTCTTGGCGTGGAGGTCCTAGGTGGACTGAAGGAGCCGCTGATTGAACGTAATACTACAATTCCTACTAAGAAGAGCAAGGTGTTCACAACTGCGGCTGATTATCAGACTGCTGTTACTATACACGTTGTACAAGGGGAAAGATCAATGGCCGCCGATTGTGTGTCCTTAGGAATGTTTAATCTATCGGGGATTCCTCCCGCCCCTAGGGGCGTCCCACAGATAGAGGTTACATTTGACATTGATGCTAATGGAATCTTAAACGTAACAGCTAAAGACATAGCCACTTCTAAAGAAGCCAGGATCACCATAACTGCAAATACAAAACTCTCAAAAGAGGAGATAGAGAAACTGAAAAAAGAATCTGATCAATTTGCAGAGGCTGACCGAAAGAAAAAAGAGGAGGCGGAAGTCAAAAATGAGGCCGATAATCTGGTATATGCCGCCGAAAAGCTTGTAAAGCAAGATTTGAAAGATAAAATCAAGCCAGAACAGGCGGAAAAAGTCGACAAAGCTGCCCAAGAACTAAAGGATGCAATTTCTAGCAATAATATCGACAACATCAAAGCAAAGACGCAGGATTTAAAAACCATCCTTGGCCAAATTAGTACAGAAGTTTACAGAACTGCCGCGCCTCCACAAGAGACGGCAGGTGCTAGCGGCACTACTGGCGATACAACGGGCGCCGGTGTAGATCAAACTGCTGGAACAGGATCGACAGGGGGAGCTGGTTCTTCGGGAACACCCCCCTAATCATAATTTTGGCTACAGTCGTTAACGATTTCAATGAAAGCTCACAGGGATCATAAATCATGACCAGCAAAAGGGACTATTATGAAGTTCTTGGTGTACAGAAGAATGCCAATAAGGAAGAGGTCAAAAATGCCTACAGAAAGCTTGCCTTGCAGTATCACCCTGACAGGAACAAGTCTCATAACGCAGAAGAAAAATTTAAGGAAATCTCAGAGGCTTACGCGGTATTGTCAGATGAAGAAAAAAGAAAGAGGTATGATACCTACGGGCATGTCGGAGCTGAGGAGGTTTTCAGAGGTTCAGAGGCAAACTTTGATGAAATATTCAAAGACATAGGATTCGGGGGCTTTAGGGATATTTTTGAACAGATATTTGGAGGTCAGGGCGGAGTCGGCAGCACTTCAGGCCCATTTAATTTTGGATTTAATATAGGAGGAGGCAGAGGTAGGGGAAGAGACATACTATATGATATTGAACTCTCGTTGGAAGAAGTCCTAAAGGGCAGGAAAGAAGAAATAGAATTACCTAAACTTGATAAATGTAAGAACTGTGATGGAAGTGGTGCGGCGCCTGGTTCTAAACCCAGAAAATGTAATATCTGTAATGGCCAAGGACAAACAAGACGTGTATATAGCCAAAATAGATTCTCGACGTTCGTGTCGTTAGAGCCTTGCCAAACTTGCCACGGCCAAGGTGAAGTTATCGATAAACCATGTAATGTTTGCAATGGGTCAGGGAGGATAAAAACGACAAAGAAAATAAAATTGGACATTCCGCCCGGCGTGGAGGATGGGCTAACTCTACAGATGCGTGGCGAAGGAGAGCCATTAGAAAACGGAGTCCCGGGCGATCTGCTTATTCGAACTCACATTAAACCACATTCACTATTTGAGAAATTGGATAATGGCCATTTACTTTATAATCTTAACCTGAATTTTACAGACCTAGCGTTGGGAACAGACGTTCGAGTGCCTACACTTGAAGATCAAGAAAAATTAAAAATTCCCGCTGGTACCCAGCCAAATGCTATCTTTAAAATTAAAGGGAAGGGCTTGCCTCACTATGGTAGTTATGGAAGGGGCGATGAACTAGTACGAGTAAATATACACGTTCCAACCAAATTGAATGACAAGCAGAAATCATTGCTTAGAGAATTGGATAGCGAATTTAAAGATGATCATGCCCATAGATGGCGACCTTTTTAACTCTACATTATTTAGAATTCATTGGATTCATACAAATTTCATATTTGTTAAATCAGAAATGATGGTGGCTATCCAAGAACTCCATTTCATATTATTTAATACAAACAATTAAAATGAATTGCTTCTAGGGTCAATCTGTGATCTTGGCTCAGTTCTGGCCACGTTGGCTGGTGGATCTCCATTCCCCCCAATTCATAGGTTTGATAATGGCATTTAGTGGTCTAACTGCACTTGTAGCCTCAGGCTTAACGACGCAACTTGACGACGCAATTAGCAAATATTTCAAAATTCTTCTAGTAAGTGAATCCGTAGATACCACATTGGTAATCCTCGCGTCATTGGGGGACATCTTCACATTAGTTATCGTTGCAATTATCCTCACTATTATCCGCAGGACAAGAAAAGCAGGAGTGATTTTTTTAACTTCGATAGTTATCATTGTGATAACGACGATGTATATAAAACCCCTTGTAGCTAGACCTCTACCACCCTATAAATATGAACCAATATCGCGTATTACTAAGAACTTTGTGATTGAGGCTGACAGCGTTGTGCCGTTCGCACGTGGTTTCTCCTATCCATCAAATCATGTTGCGAGCATCACCGCTCTAGCATACATAGCTGGGTTCGAACTAAATCGAAAGTTTGGTAGGTCAGCTATGTTCATTTGGGCCTTACCAATGATTATTTCCGTATCCAGATTGTACCTGATGCAACACCATTTTACGGATGTGGTAGCAGGATTCTTTCTTGGATTAATTATTTCAGTGATCTTAAGCAATCTAATGCATCTAGACCAGCCTTTTTTAATGTCCAGATTTCATGGAAATGACTCGGTTGCGTGATCCTATCAAACTAGGCAGTCCTATGCTCTGCCAGATCGTCTACCTAGCATTGTAGAAGCTCTACACAAAAGTGGATTGAGAGCAGAAGCGCTTGAATCTAAATTGGACGGTTAATATTTTTCATGATGACCTGATAAAGTATATAATTTGGCGTGCCATAATTTAATTAACTTGCAAAGTGCTCTGCGGACGTTGGACGATTACATTATTCGTCGATGCGAGCGGGATGACCTTGCTGCAGTAGTGGATATAAATTTGCTTACTCTTCCAGAACACTATTCTGATTACTTTTTTGAAGCAATACTAAGGGAATTGCCAGAATCTTTTATTGTCGCTGAGCTGGAAAAGAAAATCGTAGGTTATATCATGTGTAAGGTAGAGTTTGGATTTTCTAATTTCAGGAAATTAGGATTTGTGAAAAAGGGTCACGTGGTTTCTGTTGCCGTCCTGGAAGAACACCGCAATAAGGGTTTAGGCATGGCTCTAATGGTTGAGAGTACCAATGGCATCATGAATCGAAAAAGTGACGAAATGTACTTGGAGGTCAGGGTGAGCAATAAATCAGCTATCGGTATGTATCAAAAGCTTGGTTTTCAGATAAAATCTAAATTACATGCTTATTATAGAGATGGAGAGGATGCTTATTTGATGTGTTTAGAATTTTAGAATTGAAACCTTACGGATAAAGATTAGACGATTGGATAGATAGATCCATGAAGTACATGCTTCCAGATAACAGAAATTCCAATGCGACTTTACATTATACTTTTTGGTTTACTTGCATCTGTAGCTGATTGAATGTTCTACCTAGAGACTCATGGATTTGTGCTAACAAGAGTTTTGAAATCAAAGGTGATTAGCGATATCAGACTGGCAATCTAAAATCCTGATTTTATAGGATCTTCCGGTTTCATTAGCTCACGTAGCAAAGTCGTGGCATAGGAACCCTTAGGAAGTTTAAAAAATAGAGAAAGTGAGCCTTGATGCATAAATCCTGAGCACCCTAATTTGCTTTGTCTAAATCCACCAGGAGAACTTAGCTCGTCCATTTCCTTTATGTAAAAGTCTCTTGGCGTTACGGACTCTTGTTGCATGATATTCGTTGTGATAACGTCGAGCCGTCCTTTTCCTGGCTGAAAAGTGTACCCAACGAGTCGAACTGCTGGTACAGTCTTAGAAACAGAATCAATATCGGGATTAAACTTTTTTATTTTTCCAAAGATTAGAGGACCCGGACTTTCAAAGCATAGATCCCCTGGCTTAGCAGTGGATAGACCTTCGCCATCTAATACTGCGTTGCTTACACATTTGTTGAATATATATGCCTGGTAAGCATGAACAAATAGTCTCCTGATTCTAATCGGTATGCATCGAATTGCTGCTACCGGTCCCTTGCCGTCCATCAGCGCCGACATTACCTCATATTCAGTATCCATTCCTTTAGGAAGTTGTCTAAGAAGTCGCGGATAGTTACTTGGATCACGGCTCATATTGCGTATCTCAACGCTAAAAGGTGATTCATACTCTGTTGTGTACGATAGTATAAGTTCTATGGCCTTGCCAAAGTTTCTCTTCACTATCTGTCTACCAATAAGATGAGTTACCAACCTTTCACTTCCAAACCGTTGTAATCCATAGAAATTAGGAATCTTGTCTATCTCGTCGACGAATGAGGAAATTTCAGAAGACCTAGGATTACTAACGGTAATTCTAAACTCATTCCCACGAAGAAGGTCTTTTGTCAAGGGAATTCTCGCGAATCCTTTCAGACTTACTAAAGCATTTCTTGTCTTTACTATTGTTGGAGAATTCTTAGTCTTGTGTGATGTAGCATATTGCTCCGTAGCTGCCTTTGCATCTTTGATTCCTAAAACTTTAAGCTTTATACCTGTTTCTCTTTCTACTTCAAGAACTGCATGGTTGGAATCCAAATTCCTTTTTTCTAATATATAGATAGGAAATCTATATTTTGTATCTTGAATAGTAGACAGACTTTCGATAAATGACTCGTCAATTATTTCAGAAACCCTAAACCACTGGCTTCTTTGTTTAATAGAGCCTCCTATCCCATCAAACAATGTGCAATAAAATTGCATGCCTGCAAGTTGGTCTATTCTCGGAGCAGAGCAATACATCAGCAGACATCCGCCATTCAGCTAGTCTCAAATATAATGATACTTAAAATATGATAGACAAGAATTTATACTCTATTAGCTAAGCGTCCAGATCGATGTAAAATCACTGAAGAATAACTCGTAGCCCATAAATGATATAGAGCAAAGAACAACGATTTCTGAGTGTCGGGCGCAATCAAGCTGACCTTCTTAGATAAGAATTTAACAATTATAAGGCCTTTTTCGTTTTTGTTTACGGGCTGATGTCTTATCGAGTGTGTAGCAGTAATGATGTAAAAGAAAACTCTACAACGGTTGTCAGAATTGGCAGAAATGATATAGTAATTGGAAGACGCGGCGGAAGATTATTCGCATTCGATAACTCCTGTCCTCACAGGGGCGCCTCTCTCTCAAAAGGAGAGCTTAAAGGGGATAATATTATTTGCTATATGCATGGCTACGAGTACAATATTTTTACTGGGAAACTAGAACACATGACATCATGGAAGAAAGATGCCGCATGGACCGAACAGTCTCCGGAGTGGCGAAAATCCGGTGATCTAACACTGTTCCCAGTCATGGAAGAAAACGGAAATGTATATATCAAATTTACTAATCCAAATAAAAATAACCGGTTGTGATATGCCACTAACAAAAGTAGTATATTTATTATACCGATACGAGGCAGAACCTCGATCTATCCGATCTTCTGGAGATGGTAAAATATCTTAGCAGACCTTCATTCAGGGACAGATTCGCAAACAACTTGTCCGTTCTCCACCTTAATAAATAGGAATCTATTATCTTTGAAAATTAAAGTAATCCCGTCCTTATCTTGTTCAACATCCAAAAGTTCTTGACCCTTTATTCCGTCAAACTTTGCCACACAAAGGATAAAGATATTCCTATATTTTAGAATTTTGACCATTTCTAATTCGGCAAATGAAAATGTACTGACTGATCTTGGGCTAGAGCATAAATTGGCATAGCTTCAGCTTTATTTCTCATGATACGAAGATGGGAAAGTGAAGTATTTGATAAATTTAAGAATTAGAAGCAAAGAGAATATTTCATATGAAAACATACTCCCTTGCTAGTAATATCAAATCTCATCAGTATGTTGGTAAAGAGGTAATAATCCGAGGTTGGGTGCATAGACTTCGGAAACAGAAGGAAAACACTTTCATATTGGTACGTGATCATCGCGGCGGTGTAATTCAGAGTGTCTTCCCTAGCACTACGGTCTCGTACCTCACTATAGAGTCATCCGTTGAAATCGGGGGGATATTGCATCAAGATCCAAGGGCCCCTGAAGGCGGTTACGAAATAAAGGGAGAATATATAAAACCTTTCAATATTGCTGATATTGATTATCCAATAGGCGAATACCAAAGCTCCCAGCTTCTATTAGACAAAAGACATCTAGCTCTAAGAAGCAGACGAATGATTTCAATAGAAAAGATTCGATCCACAGTTTTAGATTTTGCACGCAGATGGTTTATTGAGAATGACTGGCTAGAAGTAACTGCTCCAGCTATTGTAAAGGGTGCAGTTGAAGGCGGTTCTACACTTTTCAAGTTACGATATTTCGATGAAGAAGCGTATCTCTCCCAGAGCGCCCAGCTTTATCTTGAAGCAATGATTTTCTGTCTTGGACCAGTATGGAGTCTAATGCCTTCCTTTCGCGCAGAAAAGTCTAGAACAATCAGACATCTTGCTGAATTTTCCCATCTTGAAGCAGAAGTACCGTGGGTCGAATTAGAGGACATCTTGGCAGTACAAGAAAAGCTGGTCTCTTATATTGTTCAAAATACCATCAAAGAGAGATCTGAAGATCTCGCATTCTTGAAGAGAGATATTACACAGTTGAAAAATGTTCATGAACCCTTTGATAGGCTATCTTATGAAGAGGCTATTAAACTGCTTGATTCTAGGGAATTTAAGGTTATAGAAGAAAACGGCAATGAACGCGGCATCAAGTGGGGCGATGACCTAACTGTTGACTCCGAACGTGAACTCACAAAAAGCGCTAGCAAGCCGATTTTTGTCGTAGGCTATCCTCTAGAGGTAAAGCCATTCTATGTGAAAGAGGATCCCGATAGCAAAGGAAGAGGGCTTTCTGCTGATATGCTTGCTCCACAGGGATTCGGAGAAATTACGAGCGGGAGCTTACGAGAAGAAAATATTCTCTCAATTACGAATAGGATGACAAAGGAGGGGTTAAACCCGGACAACTATCAATGGTATTTAGATCTTAGAAGATATGGTTCAGTCCCACATGGAGGGTTCGGATTAGGAATTGAGCGTGTTATAAGATGGATTACAAATGTAGAAGACATTAAAGACACAATATTATTCCCACGGACGCAGTCAAGGCTTTTACCATAGACGTAAATTAAAGCAGTTCGGCAAGTAAGATTTAATATTAGCAGATTGGAATCGATAGTGATTTGGAATTAAAGACTTCTTCGGTTGACAGAATCATCGAAGCGTTATCTTTTCTTGAGAACGATATGGATAAGCTTGATCACAGAGTTAATGAAATGAAGAAGCATATTATGACTTATTCTAATGAGGAAATAGAGAAGTTAAGGCAGATAATTATTGGACTTGCGAACGAGCAAGCCAATAAGCTTGTTCAGGACGCAAGGACAAATGCTGAAGAAGAGGCAGCAGCTATTGCTAAGGAAGCAGAAAATAGTATTTTAAAAATAAAAAATAATATTGATTCATCGTTCGATAAGGCTGTAGACCGTATCATAATTATGGTTTTAGGGGAAGATATCTCACCTAAGAATCAAAAGTAACTGCTTTTGGCCATCAGATTTTCAGAAACATCCAAAAAGTAGAAAGCGTTCTGTTAACACCTTCAGGTATTGTTAACAGAACTACATTGATTACAGGAATTGTTAATTCAAAAGTCGTACTAAGGATTTGGTAAAAGGTGCTTTATACGCAAGATTTAATAAGAATTTTTGTGAAAGGGATATGTTGATGAAAGACCCCTGATCAGGGAGTTCATACAAAATAAGATCACAGTAGCTACTGTTCATGGTCGTCAATACTACAAAATCATAAATGCACTCAAATTGATGGACTTAGAGTATGAATCGTTGCCTCCAGAACAAGCAGCCACTTCTAATGCGAAGATAATAATTACTACTAAAGATGAGGCAAGTCTCATAAGCAAGAAAGATATCCTTCTAGATACCGAATTTGATAAATACCCTGTGCTCTTAAAAGCAAAAATTATGCGTCTATTTGTGAGTTCTTATCAGGACGATCAACTCACTATTGGGATCGATCCGGGCAGTCGGATAGGAATATCAATAATTTACCTTGATAAGGAAATCGAGAGTTTCGTCGAATCATCACCAGCATCGACTATACGATTGCTGTCCATTCTACTGGGAGGAATCCATTCGAAAAAGAAAATTGTTAGAATAGGAGATGGTGATATGGCTATGTCTACGTATTTTGCGAACATGATAAAAGCTGCATTCAGGGAATCAGTCAAAGTAGAAATTGTAGACGAACACGGTACTTCGTTGCCAAGATATTCTGAGACGAATAGGCGTGGTGTTCGGGACAGATCTTCAGCGAGAAGGATTGCCTTGAGATCTGGAAGAGCCTTTAATCCGTGTTAGGATACGTCGTCATATACCTAATTCGCGGTAACACCAAAAATAGAGTATGTCCATGAACAACTCAAAACGACGATACACAAGTGCATTCTTATATCTATACTTTCTTGTCTATAATTGTCCAACTTACTTGGTTTCGTTCACTCTAAATTGTTATAAATTTTGATAGTTTGCGTTTTTTATTAATAAAATATTTACAAAAATTTAAATACTATTTTTCATAATCTTATAGTGAGTATCTCTCAATTTAAGGAAAAACTAGAATGACTTGCAAAGGTATATGTATTCGTCATAAAGCCCAGAAGCCTGTTGGAACAGGTCGGTATGCTAGTGGACAGAAACGTTGTCAGATATGTGAAATATTCATAAAATGGGATGGTTTGTGGTGTCCCTGTTGCGGTTATAGATTAAGAACAAAACCACGTAATCTTAAATATAAAGCCAAATTGCGTGCAAGGAAAAAGATACAGGAATCACACATAGAAAAAGCTATTCCCATACGTGTATAACGTCTAGCTTAATGCAAAGCCAAGGATCTAATGCGCTGATTCTTAGAACTGTTAGATCAGAAAGTACAAGAATTTTTGTAATAAAATTTCTACCTTTTGTTAATGGTCGTTTTATTGCGATATCTGAGGGTTCTGATAGAATAGGATCGATCTGCGTTTCAATCAAGTCCTACAATAAAGTTAACACGGCCAAAGTAATTCCTAGTAAAAGTGATTCGATGTTCATAAGCACTTTGTCGGAGAGAATTTCTTCGATGATAAATGGTATATCGGTAATTTCATTACATAGCTCAAAGCAGTTGAATCTGGATGATATGAGAGCGATAATTGAAGAATTAATGAATTTGATTAAGATGGAAGGAAATGAAAGTGATAACCAAAACGAGCGCAAATAAAACAAATCGTCCCGATCATGACTTTCGTAGCTTTCTATCTCTGCTAGAAGAAGGAGATGACCTCGTAAGAATAAAGAAGAGTGTTAGCGCCCGTTTTGAGCTCGCAGGGCTTGTGAGCAAACTTGAAGGAAAAAAGGCTGTTGTATTCGATAAAGTCAGAGAAAGTAAAATTGCGGTAGCTTCAAATATTCTCGGCACCCGAAAGAGGTTTTCTCTAGCTGTTGGTGCAACTTATGAAAGATCTATTCATACGCGTATTACAGAAGCTATTGCCGAAGCCTCATTATCAACACTAGTCGGGAATGCACCTTTTCAAGAAAATTCTTCAAGAGACCTATTTGATCTGCCCATAGTTACACATTTCGAGAAGGATGCTGGCCCATATATTACCTCGTCCATAGTATTTGCAAAGGATCAAGAGAGAGGAAACCAAAATTCCTCCACACATCGGCTATTAAGATTGGATGAAAAACATCTAGTAATTAGAATGGTTGAAGGCAGACATCTTCACAAGTGTTTCTCCTATGCAAGAGATCATGGGCAGGATCTGAAAGTTGCAATCGTCATAGGAGTGCATCCCGTAGTATGCATTGCATCAGCTTACCAGGCCCCATATGGTTTCGACGAAATGTCAATTGCAAACTCGCTGCTAGATAAACAACTTACAATAGCTAGCAGTGCTTACTCCCAGCTTTTTATCCCTTCTCATGCCGAAATTGTAATCGAGGGCAGAATACTCAAGGACAAGAGTGAGGAGGAATGGATGGTAGAGATGCTTAGGACTTATGATCTTAAGCGTAAACAGCCTGTATTCGAGCTCGATACAATACATTTCAGAGACAACGCAATATTCCATGATATTCTTCCAGGTTTTGCAGAACACCGCCTTCTCATGGGTTTGCCCATTGAAGCAAAGCTTTACGAAGGAATAAAAAATATTCTACCTACAACAAAAGCTGTTCACTTAACGGACGGAGGATCCAGTTGGCTCATTGCAGTGATTCAGATTCAAAAGCGACTTGAAGGGGATCCTAAGAACGCCCTACTGGCAGCATTTGCTCTTCATACTTCTCTAAAAATGGCAGTAGTGGTTGATGAAGATATAGATCCATTTAATCCTGTATCAGTAGAATACGCTATATCGACTAGATGTCAAGCAGATCGAGGATTTGTGATAATCACAGGTGCTAAAGGGTCAAGTTTGGATCCCTCAAGTGATCAGCAGAATTTGCTTACAACAAAAGTTGGAATTGATGCAACTGCCACTCTTCTCAAGCCAAAATCAAGGTTTGAAATAGGGCGGATCCCTGGTGAAGAGAATATTAAACTCTTAGACTACACTTAGTTTGAAGGATAACACCAAAGCGACCGTATCTGCATTACCTGGCACTAATCCATGTGGGGTTATGCTCAATCTTACCAAACGGACAAACATTATCGGCGCTTATAGGTTAGATTATTATTTCCAAAATATTCAAGCTTAAGATCAATGTTGGCATTGGTGGCAGCAGGAGTTTCAAAAGTATATAAGCATTCAATCTATGCGGCGTTAAAAAATATGTCATTAAGTGTAAATCGAGGGGAAATCTTTACTCTACTAGGTAGGAATGGAGCAGGGAAGACGACTTTTGTACGAATTTGTGCTACTCAATTGTTACCCAGTGCTGGAACGGTAAATATTCTCGGGTACGATGTACTAAAAGAACAGAAAAAAGTGAGAAATCTCATTGCCATAGTGCCTCAAGAAGGTCGTCCTCTAAGGTCTCTTACTCCATGGGATCATGTCTATAATTGGCTACAGATCAGAGGAGAAGCGAGAGTTAATGCAAGAGAAAAAGCAGAAAAAATTTTAAAGAAATTTGGGCTTTACGATTCAAAAGATCTACCTGCAATGAACCTTTCGGGGGGCATGAAGCAGAAAGTACTTGTAGCTATGGCTATGGCAACTGATGCCGAAGTACTATTTTTAGACGAGCCCACTATTGGGCTGGACCCAGTCTCCCGTCGCCAAGTATGGTCGGCAATTAAGGAGTGGAAAAAAGAGGATAGGTCGATTTTGTTAACAACACATTATATGGATGAGGCAGAAATCCTTTCGGATAAAGTAGCCGTAATAGACAAAGGTAGGATCATTGCACAGGGCTCTATCCGTGACCTTCGAAAAGTTATACCTCAAAATATTCGAGTGGATATGCCTAAGGATCTTACGAACATTGAATTGCTCAAATCGTATGGATCTGTAGTAGACACTGGGACGAATATGATACGAATATTTACTTTTGAGTCAACTATCAAAGAGTTGTCAGAATGTGCTCTAAAGAAGAACCTTTCATTTACGATTTCACCCATAACTTTGGATGATGTGTTTGTGCATTTGGTGGGTCAAGATCTGTTTAAAGAACAGGATCTAGAATAAAATAGAATGATCTAATAGGAATTCTGAAGCCTCTATTTTCCGTGTGCATAATTTTGATCGTCAATGGAAATCTCCTACCCAAATATTAGCTGTAACCTTCGATACAAATACAACTAATCTGTCAATTTTTCTATAAATGCGGTAAAAAGAGGTCTTTCTTAACGTGGTTGTCCATCGATGTCCAATGTATGCTTGTTGTGGCATTGGCCAATAGGTTCATATGCACAATATATTAAAATTATTTCAGTTGGATGTTTACAGATACGATGTCTATAAAAGCCCTAATATTGGATTATTTGCAAAGACAAATGATACACTAATAATCGTGCCCTTCGGTTATGCAGAAACAAAGACAAGCAAATTGATTGAATTCTTAAAAGTCGAAGGGCAGCTAAATATATCTGTTGCAGGAACACGGCTCATTGGTCCTATGACAGTAATGAATAACAAAGGTATCCTACTTCCCTCCACAGCCTCAGACGAAGAAGTTCAAGCACTAAGACAATTGGGTCGTCTCAAAGTAGAGCGGCTAAGTAGCAAATACACAGCGATTGGAAACTTAATCTCAACTAATGATAGCGGAGCGTTGGTCTCTCCAATATTTGAGCGCGAGGTAGACAGACAAATTCAAGATGTTTTGGGAGTACCAGTAAAAGCAATGAAAGTTGGTGGATATTTTCAGATCGGTTCGATGGTTGTTGCTACTAACACAGGAGCGGCAGTACATCCAAAAGCTTCCGAGGAAGAGATTAAAATTATATCTGAGACATTACGTGTACAAGTCGAACCAGTAACAGTTAATGGAGGCACACCATTTCTGTCTTCTGGTATTATTGCCAACTCAAAATCCATTATTGTTGGAAGCAGCACTAGTGGAAACGAATTGATTATGCTCAGCAGAGCCTTTAAGGCATAATCATTTTATGTTTGTATCCAATTATGTGAAAAACCTAAACCGCTTACGCAAAAACAAATATGCACTTTGATCACCTAGGTGAGAATTGATTTCTCAGTCTATAACAGAAATTTAATTGGACAGACATAACGGGCTTAAATGCAAAAATTAATAGCCATAATGTCCTTCCGAATTTATAGATGGATCTAGCAGAACGTTTGTACCTTATTACTAAGGCGCCTACAGAAGAAGTTATAACTACAGATGAATTGAAGAGTCTGTTAGAAACTATAGACCATCCCAAACATTATATCGGATTAGAAATTTCTGGTCTGCTTCACCTTGGGAGCTTGGTTCTAACAGGTTTCAAGATAAATGATTTTATTAAAGCTCAAGTTCATAGTACGGTGTTCCTAGCCGATTGGCATAGTTATATTAATAACAAGCTAGATGGAAGCTGGGAGAAGATCCAGTCAGCAACGAAATACTATTCTGATGCCTTCAAGTTTTTTTGTCCGGGTGTAAATATAATGCTAGGTAGTGAACTATATAATAATACATATGACTATTGGCAAAATTTTGTACATATAGCCAAGCGAATGACATTGCAACGCACACTGAGATCCTTGACCATAATGGGAAGACACGAAAGAGAAGATCTCGATTTTGCTCAGCTACTTTATCCTCCCATGCAAGCTGCTGACATCAAGGCACTAGAAGTAGACATCGTACATGCAGGGATGGACCAAAGAAAAATTCACATGCTTGTTAGGGAGATATTCCCTAAACTACGATGGAAAGTGCCAACTTCCGTACACCATCATTTGCTTCCTGGACTTTCTGAACCTTCCGGGCTAGGATTATCTACTAGTAGGTCAGAAGATGTTAGGATATCGAGCAAAATGAGTAAAACGAAACCCGCTAGCAGTATTACGATTCACGATGATGAAACAATAATTAAGAGCAAAGTAAGTAAAGCTTTTTGCCCAGTCGGTAAGGTAGAAGGCAATCCAATCCTAGAATTAATAAAGTTTATAGTTTTTCATGAATTTACAGAATTTAATGTAGAGCGACCTGCCAAGTTTGGAGGCGATGTAACATATGCGAGCTATGAAGAGGTCGAGAACGATTACTTAAAAAATAAAATTCACCCGATGGACATGAAAAATGCTACTGCTTATTATATTAACAAGGTAATCGAACCAGTTCGTATGCATTTTAGGGGCAAGGAACCAAACTTGGATAGGCTGTAAATTGAACAGGTCAGAGCGTACTACTTTGTCTGGTTATCAAATAAAATATGCCTAAAGCAGGTAACTATATATCTGAAAAAGTGCAATATCTATTCGCATGCATTCCATCGCATACGAAGATTCTTTTGTTAAGATCGCAGGTCTAATCGGTGGCGAAGAATATGTAAAAGTAGCGCGTGCTCTTCTAAACACAGAAGATGCAACTGATGAAGAAATCGCAAACGCGACAGGCTTAAGGATTAACATTATAAGAAAAGTTCTTTATGATATGTTTGGCAAGGCACTCATCACGGGAATTAGAGTAAAAGATGACAAGAAAGGGTGGTTCGTATATAGATGGCGCGCAAAACGAGACCAAGTTGACAATTTTATAGATAACCAAAAGAAAAAGATTCTCGATAGATTGCAAAAGCGGCTTGAATATGAAGAGTCATCTGAATTCTATTATTGCGGAAACAAAGATTGTCCTCGTGTCAAATTCGATTCCGCAGTCGAGATATTCTTTAAATGTAGTAATTGCAAAGGGCCACTCAACATGGTCGATAATGGTAAGGTAAAGGAAGCGCTCAGATATAAAATAGATGAGATAGTCTCCGAAATATCATCAAAAAGATAATTGTGCTCTATATAATAAGAAACGCACACAGCTGTACTCAAATTAGAAACTGACATTCTGGACTATAAGATTTTTGAGGGTTAAAATCAATGTTCAAGTAATATGATTCCTCTTAAACAGTAGCGTTAGAAGAATTCTTCCAGAGATTAAGCAAAATCCTCATCGGAATCTCGATACTATTAGTACTCATATAGGTCTCAATTTCCTTAATCGAATCCTTTGAAATCCTTAAGCTAAAGATTGTCGCGTTTATTATTTTGCCTTGAGCTTAAGAGTAATAATATCAAAATTACGAGAACAATCCCGATAAGAATGTAGTTTATCGGCGGTGATAGTGTTTTTGTAATTAACCCTAGCTTAGGGATAACGAATGTTACCTTACCGAGATAATTCCCTTCTCTTATAGGATTGTCAATACCAGGTATCGACTCCGCATTTGCATCTCCCTTTGTTCGAATAGCTCTATTTCCGTCAACGTCAGTTTGTATCTTCGCTATTCGATGCACTATTGTTTCTTGTTTTCCATCCTCCTGGATCTCAGGGGATTTGAAAACTATGATATCTCCAACTTTCAATTGGTCAAAGGGAACGTTATGATTAATGATTACAAAATCTCCTACGTTGAGATTAGGAACCATGCTGTCGCTAGCAACATGATAGAGGGGGTTGTCAACTCCAAAGGCTACCCTAATTCCAACCCAAATTATCACCATGGTAAGGACAATTAATATGATATACTTTAATAGACTCCTTTTAGATTTCTTCTCTAGCAAATTAGAGGTCTTATCGGTATCGTTAATAGATAAATGTTTAGATGGTACAACTCAAGAATAGGCTAGCAATAAAACCATTCTCGAGGAACTTGAATCTCCAATGTGGCTATGAAGTGATTGCATTAGGGTATTGGATATTTATTCGTCCCTATAGAAATTAGCTGATGAACAATGTTTTCAGGCAGAAAAGAAGCAGGAACACTGATAGTAGATAATCATTCGCCATTTACTCCAAATATATTAGACTGCATGAAAGTGCTCGGAGAGAATTATCTTTGCAGAAAATTTTCTGATGCAATCTCTTATCAAGATCTCCATTTTACAAGAGTTATCTTATCCGGAAGACGAAAAAATAGCAAAGATATTAACGTTGTAAACTCACGAATTATAAAATATTGCCTTATGACTAATACACCCATCTTAGGCATCTGTTATGGAGCAGAAATAATGGCGCTAACTCTAGGAGGATCTCTCGCTAGGCTGAATAATCCTCTTCAGAATACCGTTAACGTTACTGTATTACAACCAAACCCACTAGTCTCCAGTAAGACATGCCTAAAAGTGTACGAAAGTCACAAATACTGTGTAGCACAGTTGCCTTCAGATTTTAAGTGTCTTGCAAGCTCTTCATTTTGTAAATACGAAATATTTTCGCATAAACAAAAAATGCTATTCGGTACACAATTTCATCCTGAGAGAAGTGGGCAGGATGGATTGATGTTGCTATCGAACTTTTTAAAACTACAGTAACATGATACAAAGAAGGATATTTATTTCGTTGAAGATAAGGTTTATCTAACTTGTACTCTCAACCCCAGGAACATTTTATTACACTGCCACTGGTTAGTCTAGAAAAGGATAACGTTTGTCTCCCTCTAGTGGTTAACGTAGTTTCCAAGTACTGGGGCGAAGAAATTCCTGAAGATGAAATTATGGAATCAGCCAAAAAATATCCTCAAATAAAAGGGTCCATAATGATGGAAGGAATAGAGCTCGCCGAAAGGCACGGATTAGCGTCATATATATACAGAGGCTCTCTTCAGGACATTAAGACGAGAATAGATCAAGGTATTCCAACAATAGTTATACTTCCAGGAATTTATGATACAGTTCAATATGCCAGTATCGTAGCCGGCTACAATTCAGAAGAACGTAGAATTCTTACATACGTTCCAGAACCAGATACAATAGCTGCAATCCCAGAGTCAAAATTTGAAGACGATTGGGAGCAAGACGATAGGGTAACGCTGAACTTTGTACCGAAGGACATGAGTGACCTCTTTAGCAATGCGAATCTAAAATTCAACCTATCAAATAGGATATGTTTTCAGGCAGAAAAATTGAGAATGCAAGGTAAGATAAACCAGGCTCTAGAACAACTACGGATCGCGGTTAAAGCAGAGGACGATAATCCCCAAGTCTGGTGTCTTTTAGCCGCCATCCATAACGACTTAAATTTGAAAGAGGCAACGCAGTACTATGAAAGAGCAATTGAGATTAACCCAAGGTATTACCTTGGATATCGAGGCCTTGGAAATTACTACATAAAAAGAAAAGATTATCCTAGTGCGGAATTTTATTATACTAAAGCTATAAATGTAAACCCGAATAGATTCGGGCCCATCTACAAGAACAGAGCATTAGCAAGGATAGAACTTAGGGACAATTTTGGAGCTAAGGAGGACTTGTTACATTATCTAACTCAAACTCCTAATGCGACAGATCGAAAAACAATCGAGGATGCAATACAGCAACTTTAAACTTTATCTTATGATAGAAAACTGCTCGCATTTATTTCACTAAACTCTTTAAAATCCCATGTTAAAATCGGAAAGATATTAAACAAAGTAACTAAATGACACTCATGAATTACAAAAGCCTTGTATTATTAGTATTTCCATCGGTTTTTTCGCTAACGAGAAGAGATGAACTTGTGACAAGTGTTAAGGAAAAACTTCTGACAAGGGATATTGTAGTACATGATATTATTCTCGAAGATGCATGTCTTGTTTTGGTTGTCAGTGATGTAGTAGAAGCAGTTGCAACCACCTTAGAAATGTTTGGGGTGGACAAAGTTGCCATCGCAAAACGCATTCCAAAGCAGTTTAAACAAATCGTTAAAGCAATAGTTATGACTGGGCAAAAGACAATCTTGTCCAGAGAGAAATTTTTCGTCAAAGTTGAAGTGTCCCAAAATGACAAATTGACTTATGTTCAAAGAGATCTAGAATTTGCTGCTTCTGGAGAACTTATAGGAAAATTGTCAAGAACCGTAAAAGCTATTCCCGCAAAAAATGAATATGATGCAGATAAGTTGGTGCTAACTTACTTGGGCAAGAACTCTGCCTACGTGTGTCTTCAAGTGAATAAGGGGATGGGTGGTATTACATATAACTCTCAAAAAGAGGATATAACCTGTAGTATACATAATATAACGTCTACCATATCGTGCTTAAAATCTTTAAAATGCGGGTTTGCGCCCAATTATCTGATTCCTTACACCAACCATTGCGATCTTACTGAGAATGTCAAGCTCTTTGGCTTTGTAGCCAATAAGTCTCCGCACAAAAGATATAAAATACGGGTTGGGCGGATCGATCTTCCCAGTGGAATCAATGAGAATTTGGAACTTATGTTCAAGGAAAGTGTGTGTGCTGAAGTTTTAACACTCCTGCCAGGAAAAGGGATAATTATACCTTTAAGCGCATCATTCTATCCCCTGTGGTTTGTGAAGGCAACTATCAAAAGGGTATTTGCTGGAGGCAAGATCCCATGGATGCCATTAGCCGTTTCTACGAATAGTATTTATTATGACGCTGAGGAATTAGGCCTTGAGGATAAAATATCATTTATTGATAAGCTAGTCATAAAAACAAGTTTCGACAAGAGAGACTACGAAAGATTTCAGGATAAAATTGACACCATGTCAAGAGTGACATTCAAGGGCATTAAAATCGTTTCACTTGAGATAGGACCTAATTATCTTCACGACATTGTCGATTCCATTTAACTTTTCAGTTAACGCCATCATCTCAATTGCCTTCCGTTGGTATCTTTTATTGTCAATTATGCAATGAATTGCATTCGTAATCTCACTCGATTGACTTGATTTCAACATTATACCAATTCCAATTTTAGCTACTTTTTCTGAATTGCCGAGCTGCTCACCGTGGTTATCTATAGGTATTGTAACAATTGGCTTGCCAAATTGGATAGCCTGTGAAATAACTGCATGGCCGCCACGCAAAACCAGTACGTCTGCTATTGCAAAGATTTCATCCCGTACCGTACACCACTCATAATACCATCCTGAATGTGAAATTTTCTTGGGGGTCGTATCACCACCAGGCGTCCCCGCAGAAATAATGTACTGTGTTTCAGGCCGTAGAGCCCTACATGCATCAAGTGCAGTTTGAATAAATGGTATTCGCGTTTCTCGTGGGCCGCTAACATGGACAAATACAATCGGTTTTGTTCTGTTTAGCTCGAGTGTTTGAGATACATTCTTCATCTGCTCTTCACTAACAGAGATTCCAGGCGTTGTAAAACCTACATATTCAAGTTTTGCCACCGGAGTGATAGTACCCCAGATATTATTTTCTGCAATTGTGTAAGGGGGAGGAAGATCAGGTATAAGTATTTTATCTGCAACTGACCACATTAGCCCAAGAAATTCGCCATTCCACTTTTCATAAAGTCGGGCTGCCTTGAACCTCCTGAGTCGCGGTGAGAGTAAAAGTTTAATCTGATTCAATAGAACGACAACAGGAATTCTCAAAAGTTTCCCTGTGAGGAGTGAAGAAAGCCTAGTATCCGAAACGACTATGTCTGGATTATACCAGATCATCTGATTGAGTTCTGTGTTTATCTGTTTTGAGAAGTTGGTAAATAAACGCGGAAGCCTTGCAATGCTGTGCTTTATTGAAAAGCCCCCTTCTGCACTCCAAGCTAATTCTAAGGGAGGAACCTTTAGACATTCGTATCCTTCCATAGATATGTATCTTGCTGCTTCTCCGAATGACGAAAACTTAATCTTCACTCCAGAGTCTTTCAACTGAGTTGCTATCTTGACAAGTCTAGTCGCATGACCTAGTCCTACGCCATATGCTGTAAAATATGCCCGCATCAAATTAATTATAAAGGTGATGAAAAAGATATGATCAGATATATAGAGCTAATCCAACTAATGGGTGAAACAGTAGGGCTACTATAAACTATCCTTACTCTCAAGAGTAACTCTTATAACCTTCCCGTCGGGTGTTAATTCTTTAAATACAAATGCTTCAAACCTAAATAATTTCCATCTTGATATAAGCCACGTGCTTGAAGGTGCACCTGCCTTACGACACAAATTTGAAAGATAATCATTAACGCTCCAATTCATTTCTACTGGGACTTGTGGAAGCAATAGGCCTGCACCGTATGGTGATTGCAAAATTAGACCATCCCTACCGATCTTTATATTTTTCTCATAATCTGCGGTCGATTCTGCTTTAATTTCTTCCAGGGGAGTAAGCACGCTTATTTCGAAAATAATATTAGCAAGTTCATGCAGAGTCACTCTTGGAAACCGAGGATCCTGTGTTGCAGCTGCTATCGAAGCTTCAATCACAGACTTATATAGTCGTTTCTCGGGGAGGGGATAACCTATGCAGCCTCTCAGATGCTCTTTGTTGTCCCTATCCAAGGAATTCAAAGTTACAAATGCTCCAACCTTATGAGAAACCCGAGCAATTCCCTCAGGATCAATAATAGTAGAATCCGTAAGATAATACTTTACTGCGCTTCTAGCTATTTTAACTAATTTCTCTCCATTTTCACATGAAATCATCTTGCAAATCCCATCGAATCAAAATAATTTTGATTTTTAATTGACGAGAGTGACAAATTTTTACAGAATTGTGGGTATGATTTATGATGTTCATTGTTCATAAAGATTATTGATAAGACCTGCCAGTTTAACATCGAACGTACTTATTCCATCTAGGTCATGCGTGATCAAGTTAATTTCTATTCGATTATAGACATTCATCCACTCTGGGTGATGATTCATCTTCTCAGCTTCTAATGCTACTTTAGTCATAAAACCAAACGCGTTCACAAAGTTATCAAAATCTAGCGATCGATTTAATTTACCATTGATAACTTTCCATCCTGAAAGTTTAACAACCTCAGTCTGTATTTCTGATTCTGATAGCTTACGGTAATCCTCCACTTTCATAGTACACATGATGTGGACCTATTTAATAGAGCTTTAGTTAAAGAAATCCGCATGGGTAAACTAAGTCGTTGTCACAAGAATAAAGATAATAAAATCTCAACCCTCTCCCTGACACTATTGCCCCTTCCTTGGAATATCAGCAAGCTAGATTGGGTTCAGTTTGTGAACGAATTATTGATAGTTATTTTCACAAAACGAATAAACTAAACGAGTCAAATTGATTATTGGATAGTAATAACTAAGTTTACAGGCGACGCTCGATCTTAGATATCGTACTTTTCGTCAGGGCAGAGCTGTTAATCATTGTATCAAGGCGTGCGGATGACTAGAATCAAGCTTCCTTTCCTGTTAGTATTGATATTCAAAGAAACTGAGAAATGATCTTGGCGGCTTTCTCAGCTCCATTGCCCTGCGCTGGTGTGTTAATACCGGATTCAATCTTATCTTCAATTAGAGACTCAAGCCGGAATATATCGTTATATCTGAATCCAAGCCTAAGAGCACCCTCTTCTTGCTCGAAATGGTTCTTTATCGGAATAAATATCCCTGGCGTACCGTATGTGATAGATTCATCGATAGTTGATCTTCCAGCAAGAGAGATGATAACATCTGATGCACAGACAAATTCATGAAGGTTATCTACAAATCCTAGGTTGCGAAAGTCGGCAGATTCACCCAATCTTAAAGATGGACCGGGAGCAACTATAAGGTCGATATCCATCCTTCTTTTGAGTTTTCTGTAGGCCTCTATTGATTTTTCAATGAGGTATTTTCCAGCATCTGTCCCCCCAATACTGACTAGTACGGTTTTCTTTTCGATTCCCAATTTGTCACGTAATGCTTTTCTATCTGCATCGAGCTGCCTGACGATTGGCCCTACGTATACTAGATTATCTGTATCTTTACCAGACTTTGGTAGTATAACACAATCACATCTAGCCATCATCTTACGCATCTCAGTGTTTATTTTTTTTTCTAGTATAGAAGCAATACCCTTAAGGAAGTGGGTTTCAGTTATATCTGTAATAAGAATTCGTTTCCTATTCTCTTTTTCCCCCAAAGCAATTGAAGCGAAATCTTCATCACTAACTATTGTATCATTACGTCTATTCTCAATCACACACTGTGCATCACGCTTACATCTTCTATAATATGAAATATATTTTATGAACCATAGTAATGAGTGATGTAATTCACCAGCTTTTACCATGAACTTTTCAGGTGTGTATAGATCTAGAACCCGGTAACCTCTTTTAGCGATTAGACTGCATGCACCATTGCCACTTATGAAGACTGTTTTATGACGATCTCCATTTAATTTTTCACAAATTGCTAGATCCCTTGTGGCATGGCCCAGCCCTATCGGACTTGTAAAAAAAAGGATCATTTCAGAATGGGATTAATTGAATATACCTCATATATTGCTGAATCGAATTTTTTTTCCCTATTTGTCCGATATCTAAGTTGTTGCCTTTATAAAAAATCAAAAGAAACTGCCTCCCTCACCCTATTCTGGCATTTGGCTGTGTATCAATCAACTCGCAATGAAAAAGTCTCATTTGTGCAAGCTTTTTAGCTGGATTCTTGTCAGGAATTACTAGCAATAAAGGATGTAGTAATAGGATTAGATCCTTGCTCTATCTTTTTTCAGCACCTAGATTTCTAATTCCTTGAGTGAATCTTTTCTCCTACATTCAGATTATGGCGTGTGTCTATTTCTTTGATATATCCTCGTCAAGTGCTATATATTAATGTGAACAAATCCAATTGTTATCTGTCTCTAGAGATATGTGTAATATTTAGCTACTTTGAGTCTATGAACTATTAATTACATGGGAAAATGAGCTAAGTGCAAAAGAGGATGGTCTACCTGTAGGACTTTTGCTTTCTGCGTCTAGCTCCTGGTCCACCAAACTTTTTCGATTCGGCTTGCCTTGGGTCACCCGCGAGCAGGTGTCTGTCAAACTCTATAATTTTCTGTCTAATTTCTTCGCGTACACTTTTAGCCAGAGGATGATCTTTAGCATCTTTGTTACCTTTTACATCACCTGATAGAGCCCTAGAAATTGCCACTGCACTAGCAAAAGCCTGTCCCATAAAGCCACCGCCTGCTACTCTTACGCTAATATCTACCTTATTCCTTAGATCTCCTATAACGTTGAGGGGAGTTAAAACCAGCTCTTTAGCCATTTGTGGCTCCCATAACTCTGCTGGAATATTATTTATTCGTACCTTGCCGTTACCTTTTGATATTGAAGCCACAGCTCGGCAAGTTTTTCGTTGACCTGAATAGAGCTCAAGTCTATTCATGATGAGATCGGAACTCCCTTCCAGCCAATTTCTGATGCTATATCACCAATCGCAGTGTAGTTTGACTCGGGCCTAGTGATTTTAGATTCCGCGATTGTTTCTTTATTTTTATCAGTGAGCTCAATAGGGGTACCGATATAAACCCTTAATCGCTTCATAGCTTCAACACCTGTTGCCTTTCTTTTCGGTACCATTCCTCTAACCATTTTTGTTAAAATTTTGTCTGGTCTTCTTGGGTGAAATGGGCCATGAATAGGATTGGTAGCAGAGCTAATTTCAAGGGACACTTTGTAACTCTCTATAGTCATGTGTCTTTTTCCGGATACCATAGCCATTTCAGCATTTACTATCGTTACTGTGCTGCCTTCAAGCAGCAGTTTAGAAACATGTGAGCATAGCCTACCTGCAATACAATTTCTAGCATCTACTATGATCTGTCCAACTGAATCAGGATGTTTTAAGTGCTCTTTAGCCAATTATCCTTACACCTTTGCCGTCAGGAAAGTTCTCTATTAAGTCATCCAAAGTAATAACCTTGCCTCCAGAATCTATTATTCTCTTAGCACCGACTTGAGAAAATGAAAATGCGCAAACTGTTAGCTTATGGCCGATTGAACCAGATCCAAGAACCTTGCCTGGTATAATGACCGTTTCGCCATTATTGGTAATCTTGGCCAGTCTAGAAGTATTTACCTCTCTTCTATTTGATCTATGAGCTGAAAGCTTATGCTCAAGGGCTCTCCAAATAGGGGCATTATGGTTCTTAAACGCTTTACGTAGGCTCCACAGCATGGTTTCTCTAAAGGTATTTGTAAGCATGACCTATTCAATTATCAATCTTGAGTCCACAAATAAACGTACCTAGTCCTTCTTTGACAACTCGAGCGTACGAACTACATGATGAAAATTCTTAATTTTTGAGTTTATTATATCGATTGCTGTCAATACTGTTTCTTCCGCTTTTAACGCTCCATTTGTTTCTATGACAAGAATAGATTCATTCTCTTCATCTCCATCAGAAACAATGGCTGCAGACGTCGGCTGCCATTTGGCATGATTCCTCCCTACCCCTAATCTTGCATATGCTTCGAATTTGATCTTTTCAGCGGGAGCAAGAACAACAATAGGAATATCTTTGCTAACGGGCTTTACAACTTCGTCCTCAGAAATTAGTTCAGCGGTGGTTACTACCCTAGTTTTTTCATGTGCCTCTGAATCTAGTACTAACAATACTCTACATTTGGAACAGCCTAGAGTGCTTTTGCAATCGCAGTTATGAGGCATTACAAACCTAGCCAAATCTGTCAATAATGGGATCAGGCCTAACCTATGAGCTATAGCTTCGTCGTGCATAACTGATGAGTTTTCAAGTACTACGACATCATCGATAGCTAATGTAGGGACCTCGCTTATAGAAATTCTTCTGAGAGCATTTACATATGGTCTAGGAACATCAGTAAATTTGATTTTTATCCTATCATCAGTTTTTTCTAGAACATCAATAGAAAGAGGAGAAGCCATCAATTGAGTTTTCTTGGCGTAGGCGTTTTAAAAATGTACCTACCTAGGAGAACAGGACAAGTAATCCCATGCCCCTAAGGCTGAAAACCAAGTGAAAAAAACCTATTACCAGCCTGGTCACTCTTCTCGGAAACCAAGAGCTATAAAGGCACATCGAATTTGATTGGCGCAAGGTCTGTTGTAACTCCAGCATTCTTACAGTCATTTTATTTACAGCCGTTACACCTAACAGAAAAATTCAGAGCTTTAGGTGTTCTTAAGGACTGCGTGATGTAATTTGCCTTCTAATGAGGGGATTATGATGCTGATCTTATTCTATCTCTTTTAGATAATAGAGCCGATTTGGCAGATCGCAATTGAGAATATCGCTGAGATCGATCTGATGAGTGCGCGAATATATATGTCCCTACCTATTATACTCTCAGTCGAATGCCGGATAGCAAAATAACTGTTGTTCGCCTAACCTTGGAGGGCAACCGATTTGAGATTTTGGTTAAGCCTGATCCAGCATTGGAGTTTAAGCTAGGAAAAAGGACAGACTTGTCAAGTGTACTAGTTTCAGACGAAATTTATTCTGATTCAAATAAGGGTTCACGCGCTGGCAATGAAAAATTGACGAAATACTTTAAGACTACAGACTCTATTGAAATTTCAAGACAGATCCTGCTTAAGGGGGAACTTAGTCTTACAACTGATCAACGTAGAAGAATGGTGGAGGAAAAAAGGAAACAGATTGTTCAATATATTAACAAAAGTTTTGTTGATCCTAGGACACATGCCCCTCATCCACCAACTAGAATCGAGAGTGCAATGGATGAGGTACGAATTACCATTGACCCGTTTAAGAGAGCTGAAGATCAGACAAAAATGATAGTCGAAGCTATTAGAAAAACTATACCTCTCAAGTCTGAAACCTTGGTTTTAAGCATAACGGTTCCCGCACAAAGCGCTGCACATACTTTTAGTGTCCTCAAAGGAGCCGGGAACCTTAAGGACCAACAATGGCTGTCAGACGGTTCTTTAAGAGCTGTACTAGAGATAAACGCCGGATTGAAAGGTATATTATTGGAGAAGATAGCCTACGCAACCAAAGGAACGGCTAAGATAACAGAAGAATAAGTGGGTGGCGTTTCGACACTTAACATATAAGTATGATGTTACTGACCCAGAAGGAGAGATGAAGAAAGAAGTGATTTTAACTAGTGACTATTCAGCTTCGGAGGTCCGATCATAACAAGATGCAAGAATTTAAAAGGAAATATGTTGTTCCTGGTGATAAAATCGTCGAAGGAAATTTCAGATTGTTAATGAATGCAATCAGATCAGGCAATTCAATTTTCGCCACCAGAATAGGAATTGCAGAGGTCGGAAGAGACGGTATCAAAGTGATACCTTTATCTGGTGTATATATTCCTAGGGTAAATGATATTGTGATAGGGAAAATAATCGATCACTCTTCGCTTTCTTGGGAGGTAGATATTAATTCTTGTTTTTCGGCCCACCTACCAGCACAGGACGTGTTCGGTCGAGATTTTTCACCTGCCAGAGATGATATGGGAAGGCAACTGGCAATAGGCGATCTAATTTCTTCCAGAATTATGGCATTTGATAGAACCAGGGATCCGATGTTAACAATTCAGGATAAAGATTTGGGTAAGATACCTCGAGGTGAATTTCTGAAAATTTCTGCAACCCGAGTTCCAAGGCTGATTGGAAAGCGCGGTTCAATGATACAGATGATTGAGCAGGCAACCCAAACTAGAGTATTGATCGGTCAAAATGGAATCATAGTTGTTAGCGGCAGAACTTCTGAAGGAACAAAATTATCAATTAGGGCGATAAAGATGGTGGAGGAAGAAGCCCATACCGCTAACCTAACCCAGCGCATAAAAGTCTTACTGAATGTCCAAGAACCCGGCTCCCAAGATGCTTTCCCACCAACTCAGACCCAAAATGGCCAGCTAGAGGAGGTTCAGTCAAGTATCCAAGAAGTAGAGGAAGAGTTGGAAGAGGAAGTCAAAAAGGGTGAGAAGGTGTAATGACTCAGACAAGAAATTTAATAGATGAACAGGGTATACGTACCGATGGTAGACGAGCAGACGAACTGAGAGAAATAAAAATAACCGTAGGTGTAGTAAAAAACGCTGATGGTTCAGCATTTATAGAGTTTGGAAGAAATAAAATAGTGACAGCAGTATATGGACCTAGGGAAGTACATCCAAAACACATGGCACTTCCTGACCGTTGCGTTTTAAGATGTAGATACCATATGACTCCCTTCTCAACAGATACACGCAAAAATCCAGCTCCTTCCAGAAGAGAGGTCGAGATATCGAAGGTCATGAGAGAATCATTGGAACCGGCATTGATTTTAGAAGATTATCCTCGTGCCGCTATAGATGTTTTTGTTGAAGTGCTGCAAGCAGATGGAGGCTCACGATGTGCAGGTATTACAGCTGCATCATTAGCATTAGCCGATGCAGGGATCAATATGCGAGACATCGTCGCAGCATGCGCTGCAGGCAAAGTAGATGATAAGATTGTACTCGACATTAATGACACTGAAGATAAAGAGGGCGGTGCAGATATGCCTGTAGCATATATGCCTCATCTTGAGCAAGTAACATTGTTACAGCTAGATGGCATTTTAACTCAAGGACAGTTTAATGAATGCATTGACATGGCAATAAATGGTTGTAAGAAGGTATATGAGATCCAAAGACAGACTTTGATGCATAAGTACTTCGGCAGTGAAACGGAGTTGAAAGAGGAATAATGAGTTCGTCTAGACGCTCAACAATAATAGTTGAACATTTGCGAAAACAACAGATGTGGGAAGCGATATCTAAGGGGAAAAGGCTGGATGGTAGGAATCTAGACGAGATAAGACCTATCGAAGCAGAAGTCAATGTAATAAGAAAAGCAAACGGATCTTCAAAGGTCAACCTCGGAAATTCAGAAGTAGTTGCCGGAGTAAAAGTGGAGACTGGAAGGCCCTTCGAGGGGTTGGAAAACAAAGGTGCATTAATTCTCTCTGCTGAGATACTTCCTACCGCATCTCCGTATATTGAACCTGGTCCTCCTGATGAGGAAACAATTGAGTTGGCACGGGTGGTTGACAGAGGAATCAGAGAATCAGAAATGATTGATCTTGATAAACTGGTCTTAGTTCCCGGCGAGATAGTCTATACGATATTCGTAGATTGCAGTATTATTAATGCAGATGGTAACCTGTTTGATGCTACGTCATACGCTGTAGTTTCAGCGTTAATAAGCAGTAAAATTCCAATATTTAAAGTTCAAGACGGTAAAGTAATAGATTCAGGAGATGTCCAAGAACCACCACTTACCACAATACCTATATCCATAACAGCAGCAAGAGTAGGTGACACGGTAATATTGGATCCCACAGCGGAAGAAGAAGCATGCATGGACGCTAGAATTACCATTACAACCAATTCCAATAGCGATTTTACAGCCGTCCAAAAAGGATCAACTGGTGCCTTTACTCTGGAACAATTAAAGAAAACAGCCGAGGCGGCGAGAATTAAAGGCATAGAAGTGAGAAGTAAAATCAAGGAGCTGACAAATATTGGTAAGTAGGAAAAAGCACGTGTCCACCGCATTGAAGGGTTTGGGAATAAAATACGGATCAACTGTACGTAAGAGATATGGAAAGGCATTCAGGCTGCTAAAGCACAAGAGGCGTTGTACCTCGTGTGGATCATGGAAGTTTAGCAGAATTGCTTCTGGAATATGGTATTGTGCCAAGTGCAAATTTAAGGTGGCCGGCGGAGCATATGACATTGATTTACAAAAGTTGTAGAACACAGATACGAATATCGGTCAAAACCAATAAGCATAGGTCAAGACGTATAGCAAGAGCAATTTATTATGCTTTAAACTCTGACACGCAGTCTAATTCGACGGACTTAAGAATGGATACGAGCGCTAACAATATACCTTCAGTGTTGATAAATTTTGGTAGTAATAATTTATCATTATTTAGAGCGACCATTAATTCTTATTTAAGATTAGCTGATGTTGCGTACAAATGCTTGAAGGTTTAGCGCTATGATTTTATGCTGGTAATTTGTATCACAGGTAATAACAATGAGTGAACAAGAACTTCCACCATGGCTTAAGGAACAAATTTCACGCTTGCAACAGCTTCAGCAGAATTTACAGGCAATTATGATGCAAAAGCAGCAAGTGGAACTCGAGATGGCGGAGATAGAGAGAGCGCTCGAGGAACTAAAGAAGACGGGAGAAGACGAACTAATATACAAGAGCGCTGGTCCTCTCTTAATCAAGGCCAAGAAGACAGAGATTACTAAGGAACTTGAAGAAAAGAAAGAACTCGCAAATACTAGAATTATTGTTCTTGGAAAACAGGAGACAAGGGTAAAAGAAAACTTAAAGGAAGTAGAAAATAAGATTAACCAAATGATTAGGGGCGTGCAGGGAAATGTCGAACCAAAATCAAATACTAGTCCATGACATTAACAAACTATCTTTTTTGATCTTATAAATTTAGAAAAGATCTCCTGATTTAAATACCAATTATCATTAGGACAAACGGGAATGATGAAGAGCTTATATACATTAGTCGTTCCTAATAAATCGATACGTGCAGGTAAGAATTGTAATAGATGAGAGAGAACGAAGTAGCAAAATTCCAAATCTTCTTCGCCAAATGGGGATAACAATCGATTTCGCGTCTTTGGCATTTGGTGATTATATTGTATCACCTGAAACAGCAATAGAACGAAAAACAATTAACGACTTACTTGCTTCTATATACGACGGGAGACTATACGTCCAGTGTTCAGATCTTATACAGCATTATTCTAGGCCAGTAGTAGTAATCGAAGGAAATATCCGTGACCTTGAGGATCTACACAATATACGCGATGATGACCAATTTAGAATTGTGTTAGATAGAATTCAGATATCATACGATGCCTTAGCAAAGATAGCATTGGATTTCAGAATTCCGATTATACATAGCCCATCCGCAGAATACTCTTCCAGGCTCCTTTTGACTATGGCAAGGAGATCCATGGAAGAAGGACATAGTATTGGTCCTTTCTTGAAGAAGATTAAGAAGAATAATCCGCTATACCTTCAACAGTTATTCGTACTATCTTCATTGCCTAGTATTGGCAATAAATTGGCGGCAAGGATGCTTAAGAAGTTTAACACGCCTCAACGGGCACTTAATGCATCGATCGCAGAACTTGCTAGCATACCAGGTTTTGGCACTGCCCGCGCAGTTAGAGTGCGAAAAATTTTGGATTGTTCAGAAAATGATAAAATTGACTTACTGACCCAAAGAACACTCCTAGATGATCAGAATAGCTCTCAATGAACTGATAGATTCAAGTTAGTTTACCCTTCCGGATTGATTCCTCCTGTGCATTTTGCCCTTGGATCTCCAGTCATTAAGCAGACGTTTTCCACCTTTCGCGAAGTCGTATCAATAACTTAAATTGGATCCATTATGTTCACTCCATAATATTGATTATCAAGAATACTGACCCCTATAAGCTGAGGAAATGTATATCTTGTAAAAAAGATATTGCACTCAATGAAAAGTATTTTCTGTATCCTTTGTCTCTACAACAGATCTGTCTAGTATGTGGGGAAAAAGAGATTCCTAGAATAATTGAAACTCTAGGGAAAGACCTTAAAAAAATAAAAGAGGTCAGAGAATCTTCTAGTGGGTAATAATTTTGGTGACTGATTCTTCTTCTTTCTTCAACCCAGAAATAAGTATTAACAGTGGTCAGATGTTTCAGTGGCATAAAATCAATGACAGTTGGTACGGTGTATATGGTGACCATATTCTAAAATTTTCTTTTCGAAAAAGTTCTAGTTATAGCGAATGTCATAGCCCTGAATATGGAGATTTCGAATTTTATTCATATCCTGAGCTCGAGAAATGGGAAAGTAGATTATTCAGATTAGACGATGACATTGAAAAAATTTTGTCAGGATTTTCACATGATGCTTTAGTATCAGAAGCAATAAGAGAATACCCAGGATTGCGTTTACTGAGACAAGAGCCACACCAGTGTATGTTCTCATTCGTGTGTGCGAATAATACGAGTATAACTATGATCCGTAGAATGCTAAGCAATCTTTCAAGGAAATTCGGGTCTAAGGTAATATATGATGGAAAAGAATTTTTTACGTTCCCTACAGCGAATACATTGCATAGAGCCACATTATCTGAAATCTGCACATGTGGTCCTGGATATAGATCAACGTCAATTAAAGCTCTTGCCAAAAGTCTTGTTAGAGAAGAATTGGATGTCAAGCATCTAATGCGGTTATCATATGAACATGCTAAGGAACACCTCATGGAAATACATGGTATAGGAAACAAAATTGCAGATTGCATATTGCTATTCTCACTGGAAAAACTCGAAGCTTTCCCTATCGATATATGGATTACTAGAGCTCTTTTCAATTACTACGGATGGCTCAATCAAAACAAAGACAATGAAACTATACGATATAACCGCGATAAGATCACTCCAAAGCAATACACGCAGATTTCAGAGACTATTAGAAGATATTTTGGAAAATATGCCGGCTACGCGCAACAGTTTCTGTTTTATCATATGCGAGAAGAAGTAGGTAGAGAGTGGTAATACTTACAATTTGATCTAATGCTGAAAAGTGGACGACAGATACTAAATAAATCTTAATAGTAATGATATAGGCAAAGAATTGAAAAGAAAAATTGATGATCAAGATCAGCTTAATCCTGTTGCCTTTAGAGCCATCGAAAAAAGGGGCTTTGCCAAATAGGCGGGAAGTGATTTGAAAAATATCTTGGAAATACTAAAAATTATGAAATATGAGCGCCAAATCAAACATCTATCGAATATTTAAGGTAAACCTTTTTTGCAACACAACTAAAATCTCATTTTCCAACTGATGTAATAAAACAATGGAATTAAAGGATAAAATCTAAAAAATGAAAACACAGGTTTTTGTATGCCCATGCAAACGATCTAATAGGTAATCGCAGGTCATACGTCGGTCTACTGGTATCCCAAGGTAATTAGATTCAACGCTATTTATCGCATTAACAAGATCATTCCGTAGAATTACTATCGCCAAAGATAAGTTTCATTTCTTCGAAAGATAATTTTTCTCCCTTTGAAAGCTTTTTAGCAGCAGCCTCCTTTAGCACGTTCCACCTCTCTTGATTCTCTCTACTTCGTTTTGCTCTCTCCTGAGCTGCTTCTATCCTAGACTCTCGTGATATGTCGCTATCGTGTTGTCTTTTGTGCTTGGGTCCGCTTGCATGGAAGCGAGACTTCCTATATTGGATTGCGTTTAATTGAGTCTCCACCATTTCTAACTTCGCTCCTGCTTCTCTTACTGATCTGATTATTTTTCTCCTATCTTCATAAAGGCTTTCTCGGAGGTTCAGCAAATTATCAAGATTCGTCTTTAACTTGCCAATATTCCTACCAAACTCAGATTTTTGATCAAATAATCTATTCATCTTGCCTTTTAAAGTATCGTACTGCGAGGATTTATCCCTGTAATTGTCTTCTTTCCGATGCATTAATTTTAAGGCATGCAATTTAGTTGCAATCTCTTTAGACCTGGCTACCAACCTACGCTCTTCATCTTTTGACAACTTCTTTGTTTGTATGTCACGCTCGATCTGCTCCAATGTTTTAGTCAAATTCGCGATGTCGTATCTATCCTTCCGTGATTTCTGAGCTGCAATGGACCCGGTCTTCGCGTCGACAGTCTTCATCTGATTCCTTGCCTCTATGACGCTGTTCTTCAGATCCACGAATTTGTCGTATTCAGCATCCTTCTGATCGTTAACTTCCTTTAACTTGATACGAAAATCCTCTAGTTGTGTCCTTTCCACATCAATATGATTCTTAGTATCGTCGATTTTATCGTTTAATTCTTTAATCTTTTGTTCGCCAATCTTTTGCTCATCTAATAAGGCCTTCTTGAAGTCCAGAAGAATGTTAAGATTAGAATCCGCGGCGTTTTTGTTCTGAGTAGCCCCAGATTTGTTCTCTCTTTCTGCGGTAGTTGCTGTCGCCGTTGCTGAACTCCCACTTCCTTCGCTATGCTGGTCTCGTACCAAGTCGCTTGGCAATTGTAATATGGTCAAAGATATATTTTTTCTCATTTTGGAGGGGTCTATAATCCAGAAAAGTGGATTCCGTTGTCCAATAAGGCCATGCTACATCTTTATATGAGATGACATTCTATAGGTAATTTGATTATTCATGGAGGATTTTGAAAAGGATTTTCCAGATTTCGACTGGAAAAATACTCCTGCTTACAAGCATCCCAGTGGGAAAGACTGCCCATGTCCTAAGCACGAATATATTCGTGAGCAGATTAATATAGCTAAAACAATAAGTGATACCAATAGAGAGATCCATGTTGAACAGAGACAAAAAGCACAGGTTACTTTAAAATTCTGCCCGGACCATTATAGTGTGTATTTTGATGAGGTAATTCCGTCGATGCCATTTAAATATAAACTCATGACCAAGATTGCACTTAAAATTGGAGCTGTAGTAATTCAAAAAATACCCTATATGCAATCTGATCAGTGCTTCTATTGCAAGTTCGGCTCAGGGGGCTTCGATAGGAAAAATGAATTGCCTCCTATTTGATCTAGCTTCGGATGGTCTGATGACTAGGATTATTAATTATATTCTGTAACATTGCTGAATGATTTGAAGCAAAGCCTAACGAAAGAATATTTCGTAAAACTATTGACAAATACGGAAAAGAGCGTTTAGTTTCAGTTCTATAGCCCTCAAAGAAGGCCTTTTCAATTGCCTTATATTTAAGGGCCTCAAGATCCATAATGCTTGCTAGAAAGGATCCTATATCCATACTCTGAGAGAATACTGAATTTTTTCGTTCTATAAAACCTAAATCTGTTCTAACTAGACAATTATTCGGCTTTCGGAGATAATTTTGGGATTTGTTATCTGTAAAAACATAACCACCGTTATGCAATCTCCCTGTTAATATGCCCGCTTGGAAAGCTAATGATAGATCATCGCTATCCAAAAACACCCTATAAAGATTTCCGCCTTCTACATATTCTTCGGTTATTCCTGTCGCTGAAATAGATATCAGTATAGGGGTAGGAATTCCTAGCACTTCCAAGATCCTTCTTATGTCGAACCCTTCGTTTGTGGAAATCCTTCCGATAAATGGGGGAGCAGTAGGATGCACAACAAAAATCGATATTAACGTGTACGCGAATACTAAGAGAAATTCATGAAAACGTTTAGTTGTTTTATTCCTTTTGACAACTACCTTTCGACCACCGAGTATTTCAATAGATATATCTCTTTGCCAATTAATAAAATACAAAACCGCTGCATACATATTATCTAATTACCCGTATATGTTTTTTGAATCTATAATAATGCGTATTACAGTATGATTCTATTGCAAAGGCATACGGGCCATGATAAAGCTAGACGATTCTTCACTCCCGATAACTCTTCTAGCTATGATTCTGTTGTACGGTTTACCACACTTGGCCGGGATTATGTATGGAAAAAGAAGATTATAGAGATGATAGAGAAAGAGACGTTGATCCTTGACCTAGCATGTGGAACAGGAATACTCTCATCACTCATCGCCTTTAGTAATAATACTAGAAAGGTAGTAGGTCTAGATCTTATTTTTCCTTATCTGGAGTCTGTTAAAAAGAAAACTGATAAAATTTCTCTTATGAACGGTACAGCGGAAATATTACCCTACAAAAATAAATCATTTGGCTCTGTTGTTTCATCGTATCTTGCTAAATATGTCAATATTGAGATGGTTGTAGCTGAATGCTGGCGCGTTCTTGAGGATAATGGTACTGTAGTTTTCCATGATTTTACTTTTCCACAGAATACTGTTATTCGCCATATTTGGAGAGCCTACTTTTTGATTTTGCGCTCGAGCGGCCTCTTAGTAAAAAATTGGGCGACCGTTTTCAGAGAGTTAGATCAAGTAATAATAAATAGCAAGTGGATAACAAATACCAGAGAGGCATTAAAGCAAACGGGTTTCAGGGACATAAAGTGTACATACTACAACCTAGGAATCTCTGCCATTATATCTGCTAGCAAGCCATGAATGAAGACGCTCGACTTAAGGAATGGTTTGTACCAAAATTTGGCCCCCTGAAATTTCGAATTTTTGTAGGTTTGCTATTCCTACCTTATACTGGAATGTGTGTCTCCTATACTATAATAGGCTCAATGCTGTCACATGATTTGCACTGGGATAGGGTCGCTGCAATCGTCGTGATATACACATTGGCATTGGGAGTGTCTGCTCATGCAGCCGATAGCCTGGGGTCCAAACGTATTAAACCGTGGGGGACTTACTTTAAAAGACGCGACCTTGCGCTACTGATGGTCGTCAGTTTGTCAGCTTCTTATTTGATTGGAACTTATTATATTGTCTCTTACGTGCCATTGCTCTCGATTGTGGCTATTCTGGAAGGATTTTTTGTGTTTGCTTATAACTTTGAATTGTTAAAGGGTTTTTTTCATAAAAATTTTTGGTTTTCATTATCATGGGGAGCCCTGCCAGTTTTGGCTGGATACGTGATGCAGACTAATTCGATTGGAATCTTGCCCATATTAGTGTCTATTCTAGCAGGTTTTTTAAGCTATGTAGAGATCAAAATCTCGCGGCCTTATAAGGAATTAAAAAGAAGCGACGCTGACGGAGAGGACGTAAGAAGGCTAGAGACCATCCTCAAAACAATTAGCTTGAGTACTATAATCTCTGCCATAGTTATTATCATCTGCAGAATGAATTTTCATTTCTTATAAATGAGTATACTTTATCGTAAGGTTAAATGGCTGTGGTTGTTGTTCTAGCCCATACAAATGATAACGTATCTCGTACAATATTACAATGCATTCACGAATTAGAAAGAAAGTCAGCTAGCAAATTATCTCTGTCCAAGAAGGTATTTTTGGCCGAGCTTAATACCGTCGAACAACTAATGAGTATTCTGTCTAGGTCAGAAACTGAGATAAAAATTCTAAAACAAACTGAAGAAGATAGTCTTATTGAGCGTCACGTGATTATTATCAGCAAAAGAACGAATGACAAATTGGTTTATGCAAAATCTTATATTTTTCCTGAAAACCTGCCTCCAGGAATTGTTGACAAGATCAAAAGGAAGGACCAGGGGATAGGCAACATCATAGCTTCTTCGGAGCTTGAAACCTTCAGAAGACTTCTTAAAATTGGCTATGAACCAAAAACTAGAGCTGTCTTCAGAATATACGAAATCCTATGCAAAAAAAAAGTCGCAATGGAAATCAAAGAAACCTTCATGCTAAAATAATAATCATGATTGTCAAACTTTGAAATAGATGGACCGGGTGGGATTCGAACCCACGACCTCAGCAATGCCAATGCCGTATCCTACCAGGCTAGACGACCGGCCCTGGCGTATCTCAAAAGACTTGGCTCTCGATATTAATAGGTTTAACACAAATACACAATATTATAATTATCCTACTCTCTGTCAAGTATCGGTAGAGTGGCTCAGGAGCAATCTATAGGCGCAATAATAAAATATCAATCATCTTTAGAAAATTTCGCGTCTCCTGAGTTTCTATTACTAAAAAATAGAAGAGGCTTCTGGGGTTTTCCACAAGGACATAAGGAAAGAGGAGAATCGGATATCGAGACCCTACGAAGGGAAGTATCCGAGGAGACAGGGATCGTATATCTCGATATTCAGTCGTATGTTGGGAAAATTCGTTACTCTTATTTTAAGGCAGATGGAATGAAATCAGAAAAGGAAGTTACCTTTTACTTTGCAACAACGTCAACTCGAGAGATCAAAATCTCAGAAGAACATGAGGGGTACAGATGGCATGCATTCCATGACGCTCTATCAATACTAGACCATAGACAGCTGAAATCTATTCTGCTTAAGGGTCACAGACGGGGTCTCTACTGAGCTGAGCAGGCTGCTTTACTTGCTTCAACCATATCGCAATAGATTTATACTATTCCCTATTCGAACTATGAAGAGGATATGCTACATGGTGGCCGGTAAACGCATAGTACTGACAGCAGACCGAAGTCTCATGACAAATTACAGGGGTAACTTTCTATATGGCTTCATAGCTTGTGGGCCTTATGAGCTCGTGCCTGAATTTGTCTTTGACAAGCTCTTCTGTCCATCTGTTGAGACTGATAAAAGTACCGGCGAGGTTAAAGTAGCCCAGTGCGGCTTGCGGAGAATAGAAGGATCGCTGCTAAAGGAATACAAACATGAGGATATCTTTATCGCACATCCAGAGATGCTTAACAAATGTGTCGGTTCAGACACGAAAGTTGTAGGGGTTAATGTGATGGACCCTTTGGGGATGGCTCCAGTCACAACTACTATGTCTCCGGAAAAATTGTCTTATGTTGCTATGAAGTTCAAGAAAATGTGTGCTTCTATAATACAACTGAAAAAGAAATATGATTTCAAGGTAGTAATAGGAGGAAATGGTGCCTGGGAATTGGCGAAGCCAGACAGAATGAAAATTCACGGAATTGATACGGTTGTTATTGGAGAGGCTGATGAACTAGCCCTTGATTTATTCCATGACCTAGAAGCAGGTGATGTACCGGAATTACTCCATACCTATGTAAGGAACATCGAAAATATCCCCATGATACGAGGACCAACAATTAATTCGTTGATTGAAGCTATGCGAGGATGCGGAAGAGGATGTGATTTTTGTGACGTTAATAAACGCTCAAAAAAAGACATACCTTTAGAGAGATTGCAAACAGAAGCCAAGATAAATTTGAAGTATGGATTTGATTCTATCTGGTTGCAATCGGATGAGATGCTTTTGTATGGATGCACTAACAAGGACTTTGTTCCAAATGCAGAGGCTATTTTAGATTTGTGGGAAGGGCTAAAGGCAGTGGGTGCTAACTTCATAGGTACTACGCATATGACCCTGTCTGCTGTTGCCACATCACCGGATCTTATCGAGAAACTTTCAGAAGTCAACAATATGGACAGTAATGGTCGGTGGCTTGCAACTAATTTGGGAATAGAAACCGTTGCACCAAGGATGGTCAAGAAGCATCTCGGAATAAAGACTAAGCCATATCAGCCTGAGGAATGGGGTGCAGTAGTGAGAGAAGGAGCCAAGATCCTTAACAAGAATCATTGGTTCCCAGCATTGACACTGATCATCGGTTGGCCGGATGAAACCCCGGACGAAACTCAATATACAATTGATCTCATCCAAGATTTTAGAGAAATGAATATGAGAGGTTTGCTTGCCCCATTGCTTTACCAAGACTTTTCAGAAAAGAATTCAATGCACTTTGGTAACCTCAATGAAGCACAGTTTACCTTATTCTGGAAGTGTTGGCAGCACAATCTTTGGGTAATCAATGACATCATTCCGATAATTATTAGAAATAAAACCTATGGCCCACCTATGAAGCTATTTATG
>Ga0193704_1000001_pt1 | contig 104241 bp, 161 predicted proteins | sample U3m1metaG_FD_143047 | JGI IMG/M metagenome (GOLD analysis project Ga0193704, IMG submission 143047) | Soil microbial communities from a riparian zone of the East river system, Colorado, United States - U3m1 | ecosystem: Environmental > Terrestrial > Soil > Riparian zone | place: USA: East... | reverse complement strand
GGTGGGTTGTTTTGTTTTTTTTTTTTTTTTTTTTTTACTATCCAAACATATAGTTTGGCAGAACTTTTTAATATAGGTCTAGTTATGGAAGACAATAATACAAGCATTAATGGTTATACTAATACTATCATTGATGTTAAAATTTTCCATCTTATTATAATTGTAACTATATTACTTTTATTTACTAAATTTTCAATAGATGCTATAATTCTTATTGCAATTATTCTTTATTTAATTTAAGGAACAGTAATGGAGACGATGAAACAAAAATTAATCGCTTCTCTGATCTATCGTTGTGAAACAGAAATTGTACCACAAAATCCCGTTAAATTTCTGTTAATACCAGAGATTAATTATGAAGATATAATTAATCTTTCAATACAAATACTATACCTGTATACTCGTAGAGGAAAAGGTAATAATAAGCAAATAGTATTAATGAGCGAAGTAATTTGTGCTATTGGGCATTTAATCCGTAAAAAATATAAATTAAAACGTGACTCTGCAATTGCAGCAAAAGCAGGTGCTTTTATACTTTATACTTTTGAATTATTTGGAATTTTAAAAGTAGAACTTGGACGTTCAACAAATGGTCATGCTGCATATCTAATTAATATACTAGATGATAATAAACTGTGCAGATTATGGGAAACTTTAAAAATTGGCTCAACTGAAAAATTACCTGTTATTGCCCCTTATGCAGATTGGATATCTACAAAACATGAAACAGGTTTATTACTTGTAAAAACTTCAAATCGCGATGTCCTAAATAAAATAACGCCGCAAACTCATCCTTTAATTTTTAATTGTGTTAATAAAGCACAACATGTTGGGTGGATGATTAATGAACCAATATATGAAATATACTTATGGGCACTTAGAAATAAAACAGATGCTTTTAAAGATATTTGGGATATCAGAAACTTAGAATCTAGAACTAGTAAGCTTAGAGAAACTACGGCTGTAGGAGATATAGCTGGAAGATATTTAGGACAAGTATTCTACCATTAATTTTAGGTGGTAGTAAACCCTGTGAATTCAGAAAATAACCTTACAAGGTCAATTCTGAGCTAGACTTTACAAAATTTGTAAAGTAAAGTGCAACGACTATCGAAAAGCTATCGCGGATGCGATTAAGAACTTAGTAGAGTACATCGGAAGTCCGGTGGAAGCGCAGGGAATTATGGAATTAATTATAATATAGTCTGATCTATACGGTAACGTATAGCTGTTTATATTCGGAGAATATAATGGAAATCTGGAAAGATATAAATGAACAATATGAAGTATCAACTTTCGGAAATGTTAAAAGTAAGACGAAAGAGGTCTATAGTACATATGGTGGAGTTTATATTAAAGAAGGCCGTATCTTGAAGCAGTTTGATAATGGGCATGGCTATCTTCAAGTTTCACTCTGCCATAATGGTATAAACAAATCCGAAAGAGTCCATAGATTAGTAGCATTAGCTTTTATAGAAAATCCTAATAAATTACCAAAAGTAAACCATAAGGATTTAAATAAAAGAAATAATAATGTTATTAATTTGGAATGGTGTACACAACTTGAAAATGTACAACATGCTAAAGAGCATGGGCTTATGACTAGAGGCGAAACTGCAATAAATAGTAAATTGAATGATATTAGTGTTATTGAAATTAAAAAGCTTATTCAACTTGGATGTTCTAATAGGGAAATAGCTAAAATTTTTAATGTTCATCCTGGTACTATTAATTGTATTCGTACTGGTCGTAATTGGTCTCATATTAAACTTTAACAGAATACTATTTAACGAATAGTATTGAACATAATGCTTTATTATCTCGATTTCAGAGGCCGTAGATACCCCGCTACTGCTTTCTTAAGCGAGATGGGACCAGATCTTGCAAGAGGTCTCTTATTAAGAGCAGATAGTAAAATAATAGAACAACAAGGATTTTTCTGGCTTATGATTAGTATTGCTAATAATTGGGCTGGTGATTCAAATGGATTCAGTACAGATAAAATACCATTAAATGATAGAGTTTATTGGTCACTTGACAATGAGGAGATACTTCTAAGTTATGCTGAGAATCCAAAAGTAAATCAAGGCTGGATGCAAGCAGCGAAACCTTGGCAATTTTTAGCTGCTTGTTTTGAATTAAAAAAAGCACGAGAATGGGAAGCACAAGGTAATGATTTATATGAGTATGTGTCTCATATTGAAGTATCTATTGACGGCAGCACAAATGGTAAAGTTGCCATTTTAAAACTGTGTGAATTCGGTGAAACTCCTAATAGGTAAAGCTAAGGACAATACCGAGCCAAGTTTAATCGGGTGTAACGACTATTCCGAAAGGAAGTACCAAGGAAGTCCTTGGGAAGCGCACAGCAAGTAATAAATACTTATTACTTGAAGAGATAGTCTGATCTATATAGTAATATATAGTTGCTATGATACCTTAAATAATTGGCGTTATTTTAAGGAATAAAATGAAAGAAATTTGGAAAGAATGTATCATAGCAAAATGGAACTAACGATTCCATTTAACATTAATGTCACAGCATTTAGCCGCATTATCAAGAGATGAAATAACAGCGCCATTAGTTAATTTAGTTCCGCAAGATTTACCTGGTGATTTATATTCATATGTCGCTGATAATGTATGGGCAGTAATAGAAAAAGATTATAATTTACTTACCAAGCAAGAAATAATAGATTGCGATAATTTAATTGATAACTTAATTTATTATAAAAATCAAATAAATGAATGTCCATTAAAATCTGATAAAAGAAAAATATTAATTGCTGAAATTATAAAATTTAAACAAGATAATAAAGAATTGATTGCAAAGGCTTCAAGTGTATTTTGGATGCGTATTACAGAGAAAGTACAAAGACGTAAGATAATTAAGCGTTAAATATGGCGCTTATAAAAGAGAGTGAATTCAGGGAACAACCTTATAGGTCAATCCTGAGCCAAGACTACTTACTATAATAAGGAAAAATTATCCTTATTTTAGTTTGTTTTAAGGTGCAACGACTATCCCTTCGGGGAGTAGAACAGAAGTCTGTTCGAAGCGCTCTCAACTAGTTTAACTAGTTATGATATAGTCTAAACTGCATAGTAATATGCAGCAACTTAATCTTAAGGATAATTTAATAGATTATAATAATCTTTTCATTTATGATAACTATACTGGTAACTTACTTTGGGCCAATAATACTGGCCGAATGCTTGCTGGTAGTTTAGCAGGAACATTAAGAAAAGATGGTTATGTCGGTATTTATCTAAATGGAAAATATTTATTCGCTCACCGTGTAATTTGGGAAATGTTTAACGGACCAATACCTGAAGGTCTATTTATTGACCATATAGATAGGATAAGAAATAATAATAGAATTGATAATCTTAGGATAGGCACTTTCCAAGAAAATCATTTTAATAGAACAAAACAATCTAATAATAAAAGTGGGTTTAAAGGTGTCTGTTGGCATAAAAAGAAATGGGTTTCCCAAATTAAAATAGATGGCAAAAATAAATTTTTAGGCTTTTTTGATACTCCAGAAGAAGCTTATAAAAAATATTGTGAAGTAGCTATTGAAAGATATGGTGAGTTTGTAAGATTATAAGTTGGTAACTATCTAACGAATAGTTATTAATATTTTGAATGTTATGGTTCTTCCGTTAACACTTTAGGCGGAAGTAAAAGAGGGTTAATTCGGTGAACATCCATTCGCCATGGACAATACCGAGCCAAGCTTATTTTGAATTTAGTATACAAAGTATACTTGATTTATAATTTGAAGGTGTAACGACTATTCCGAAAGGAAGTACAATCTAAGTAGATTGGAAACGCCCTCAGCTAATTAAATTAGCTATGATATAGTCTGGTCTGCATAGTAATATGCAGCTGTAGTACTTTAAAGAATTAAGGATAAATTAATGGATTGGAATGAAATTTTTAAGTATGAAAATGGTAAATTAATTAGATTAGACTCAAATAATCAGCATAAACATGTAGGCTGGATAAATAGCTGTGGTTATATTCAATTTGAATATTTAGGTAAAAATTATATGTTAGCATGTACTATTTGGGAAATGTTTAATGGGCCAATACCTGAAGGTTATTTAGTGGATCATAAAGATAGAAATCCATTAAATAATAAAATAGAAAATTTAAGATTAGCAACAAAAAGTCAAAATCAGATAAATAAAAAATTACCTAAAACTAATACAACAGGTTTTAAAGGTGTATTTATAACACCAAATGGTAAATACCAAGCACGTTTAGGTCATAATGGAATACAGTTATATTTAGGATTATTTGATACCGCGAAAGAAGCAAATGAATGTGTTATTATTAACCGTAAGAAACTGTATGGCGAATTTGCAGATTCTTAATTTAAAGTATTACAGGTACTATTTAACGCATAGTACAACAAAACGATGGAGGTACAGCCTACGGCTTGACGCAGCAAATAATTGATGACGCACGTAAACATAGCATAGAGCTACTTTATAATCTAGAACATAAATGGGCTTCATATCTTGGACATACCGTATTCAACAATTGCAAAGTTTCACTCAAAAGACCTATGTTATTACTATCAGTATTTGAAGAAGCAGGTAAAGTAGCGGAATCGATTGGAACCTTTCTTTCATGGACTGTGTCTATTACTAGATTCCCTGTAGTTCAGCATTATGTAGAGGGCATAACTAAGAAAACATATGTTCGATATGGTCCACCAGATGGTGAGAGGAGTATGTCTGGTTATCTTAATAATACATTACAAATGAATATTTGCTATATAGAAAATATACGACCTTCAAAACGTAAACAATCACAAGGTGCAAGTCCGAATGCAATACATAGCTTAGATGCAGCGCACATGATGCTAATTGTAAATAAAGCTAATTTTCATGTAACAACAGTTCATGATTCATTTGGATGCTTACTTGGAGATATGTCTGAGTTATATGTTATTGTACGAGAAACATTTGTAGATTTATATAAAGCAGAACCACTTTATACATTAATGAAAGATATAAATAGCGATATTAAAAAAGTAGATATAGGAAATTTAGATATTTCACTTATATTAGATAGCGAATATGCTTTTGCATAAGGATAATAAATGAGATATTTCTTACAGTGGCTTGAAGATAATGGTACTGGTGTTGTTTTATCGATTGTATTACTATTTTTTATGTTATTGTTATTTTGGGCTGCAACTTCAGTTTCAAATAAACGCCATGAATATAGTAATTGTGTTATAGAAATGCTTAAAAATAAAACTACATTAGAAGAAGCAGAAAGAATTTGTATGAGCTTAAAGGATAATAAATGATAAGGCTACTTAGACTAACACCTGAAAAATTATAAATGCTTTTACTGATATTACAGAACCACAAATAGTACATGATCAGAATAGGAATGTATTACATGTACATGTATATGTAAATGGTATATGCATATTACGTATTTGTAGGAGTAAACAAGGGATCTATTTAGAGGAGTTAAAATTTTGAGTAAATACGAAGAACATGCCTGGCGAGAGTTTAGAATAGCTGGATGGATGAATGATAAGCATGAATTTGAAGATGAAATGCAAGAGTTACTATGTAAACAAATAATTGAATTACTTAAGATATTTAGTACGCATGGGCATTCAGGTTCCAGTGCTCCATATGCAATAGAGCTATTTAGGGAACTAGCATCTTGGGAAATATTAACTCCATTAACAGGTGGAGATTCTGAATGGAATAATACTATAGATCCTGCTATATATCAAAATATCAGATGTTCGCATGTATTTAAACAAGTTGATAGGTTTGATGGACAGGCCTATGATAGCCGTGGTATTATATTCAGAAATCCAGATGGTGCATGCTTTCAAAATTCAGATAGTTGTGTACCAATAGTATTTCCTTATATGCCAAAAATTGAATATAAGGATAGGCCATAATGTATTCAATACTTGAACAGTATAATGGAGATTTAGTTGAATTTTTTAATGATTATAAATTTATTGGTAAAATTTATATGTATTATTTGAATACTGAAAATCTAAATGATATCATAGATATCCAAGATTTTATGTATAAAGAAGTATATCTTAAAATTTATACAATTCCAGATTTCTTTGAGTATGATTCGCAAATGCATGAAGTAAGTACCAATAATCTATTAATTAATCATATTATACTTGGTGAAGTATTTGGAAGAAAAGTAATTGCGGAACAAATAGATAATAACCCATATTCTTTTTGGGGAAATATAAAATGATTGAAATTAAAACTATAAATGATATAGAAAAAATAAAAAATCTATCACATAGAAATTTAATAATAAAAATATTTATGATGTTTACAACTAATTATTCATTTGGTGAAGATCCATATAATCCTGAAAGGGATGGCTATTTTATTTATGTTGAAAACAAAGAAGAATGTGATAAATTTGAAGATTTAAATTATAAAGATTTATGTCTATGGGAAGCTATAAGCTATTTAAAACTAGAAGCTATATTTGAGGCAATTATACTGTATAATAATGAATTCGGAATAACATATTTTATTCCAAAAGAAAATGTTGGTACTCAATTTAAATTTAAAATGAATAAAAACGATAGCAATGAAATTACATATTATAAGAATATTAATGAACGTCTGGGGCTTCAATAGTTTCTTAAAAAACCCTGTAAATTTACCCTACTGGGACTGTAATTGTAAATTAAAATTTCTTAAAAGGTAATATAATGATCATAAAGAACTGTGAGATTTGGTATGCTAAGCTGGATCCCAAAAGGCCTGCTAAAAAGTTTAATCCAAAGGCACCTACGTGGGAGGTGCAAATTCGTACAAAGGATAAAGCAATTAAAAAAGCATGGGATGAAATGAAATTAAATGTAAAGCCAGTAATGTCTCCAGATGAAACATCTGTATTATACTGGCGTGTAAATTTAAAAAAGAAATCAGTAAAAGATGATGGAACAGCTACAGCTCCAGTACAAGTAATTGATGGTAAAGGTGGAGATTTAGACCCAAATAGCATTGGTAATGAATCTATTGCTAATATAAGAGTATTTCAGTATGATTATGTTTATGAGGGTAAAAAAGGTATTGCTTCTATGCTGATGGGTGTACAAGTTATAAGACATAAAGTATTTACTCCTAAAGGAAGAGAAGACTTTGATGACGCTGAATATGAAAGGATTGAGCCTGAACCTGAATTAGAAGGAGATGGCGATAAGGTGTTCTAAGGAGGATACGTGAGGTATACCTATGATGTATATGATGAAAACTCAAAAATTGTATCAACAGCTGTTAGTTTTAATGAAGCTATAAAAGATTCCCATGAAAACGGAAAACTTATAGAAGGTTACTATATAAATGTAATTGATCTTATTGATAAAATATTTATAAAAACTCTTAGAAATCATAATGAGGTTGATGGTTGGTTTGAAGGAGTAGAACGAGCTAATACTTGGAAACCATTTGAAGAAGCAGGTATAATAATGAAAGATGATCCAATAAATCCTAAACATTATAAAGATTATTGCCAAGGCTTAGAATGGTTAGAAACGATGCAATATCTTCCAAGATACCAAAATCCTGAAAATTTTATTGCAGCATTAGAATTACAAATACGGAAATATTTGGATCGTGCTAATAAGAAAGGAATAGAGCTTGAGCAGCTCGAGAAAGCTCAGTGGTATTTAAATTTCCTTATAAAATACATTAAAAATAACTGTAAACCAATACGGATAAAAGATTAAGAAATGAGAGTAGGTTAAAATCTACTCTCATTATATAAAAGGAATAAAATGGAATTAGCTGAGTTATTACAAAAGCATAGAGAACAGTGGAATGGTGAAAAATATCATTCTCTTAATTTTGGTGATTTAAATAAACTTATTGAATTACAAGCTAATCATATAAATGAATTAAAAGAAAAAATTAAATAAAACCAAACAAGAATTAACTTATTGTGAAAATATAAAAATTAAAACAATTGAGCAATGTGAGAAATTATGTGAACAGTACATAGTAGGTGAAATGCCTGTCAATACTGCAATAATTTATGTAAAGAAAGCAATGCAAAATTTAAAACAAAAAGAAGATAATTATATTACAATTCCTAAAGAACCTACTGAGGAAATGCTAGATGCTATTTGTGCAATTAAAGGTGAATCTCCAAGAGCAGTATATCGCGAAGTTTATATAACTATGACTAATGCATATCATGACAATATTTCGTGATAGTATAATTAATAAATTAAAAGATGATTTAAATCGAGCTATAGCTAATAAATGGCTATCACTGGGAAGTTTAACTATTAAACAAGCTAAGCAAGTAATAGCAGATCTCGAATATGTGCAATTTGCTGAAGAACAACTTAAACATATTGCACGTATAGAAGAAAAGCCTGCATTACTTAAAAGAAAAGGAGATAAACAACCATGATTTGGTATTTTAATTGGTTATCCAATTATGATAGCAATATGGAAAAATGCTAAAAAGAGGACAAATAGTAATGGGGATCCACCTAGAAAACTTTAAAGTAGCATCAAGTGGTATTTATGTTGCTTCTCGTGTTAAACATTATGCTTTATGGCAACATTATAAAGCAAACGGTATATTAATTAATTCAACATGGATTAATGAACCAGGTGATGGAGATATTGAAGATTTTGGTGAATTATGGGCACGAATTGAAACAGAGATACGAAAATCTACAGTATTAGTATTTTATGTTCATGGTGAAGAAGACCTTCCACTTAAAGGTGCTTTAGTTGAAGTTGGAATGGCACTTGCAATGAATAAGCCAGTATTTGCTGTATTAGAAGATATTACAACAATAGGGCGTACTATGCGCCCTATAGGATCATGGATTCTTGATAAAAGAGTTATTAGATTTAATACATTAGATGCGGCATTCAGATCATTATGAACAAAGTTATGCTCTTATATATTAAAACGAAAGTTTAATTATGCGATACATTCTTGATATAGAAACTAATGATTTATTAAAAGGAGGAACTCATTGCTGGATTGTAGGTTTATTAAATCTAGAGACACATCAAACATATATGTTTCTTGAAGGAGATTTAAGTTGGCAAGATATGTTAAATAAAGCTACAATTGTGATTGGTCATCGAGTAATCCAGTTTGACTTAATCATGCTTAAAAAACTTTTTAATTATAAGTTACCAGTAGGTGTAACTGTACATGATACTATGTTATTTTCACAGATACTAAACTACAAGCGTTTTTCTGATAACTCACATAATTTAGCTTCTTGGGGAGAATTCTTAGATTTCCCGAAGGGTAGCTTTATAGACTTCACTCAGTATAGCCCAGAAATGCTTGAGTATTGCAAGAATGATTTATTTCTAACAGAAAAAGTTTATAACTACTTACTCAGAGAGTTTAAAACAATAGTAGCTAAAACAGAAAATATAAGAATCTACTTAAAAGCAGAACATGCAGTAGCACAATTTTGCGCACAAGCTGAATTAGAAGGATGGCCATTTAATCTAAATAAAGCTAAAGAATTATTTAGTAAATTAGAAATAATTATGAATGAAACAAGAAGTAAAGTACTTCCATTACTTGGAAGCAAATGCGTTGCTATAGATAAAAAACTTGGAGTTGTAGAACCTAAATGGCCTAAATGGAATAAAAATGGTGCTTATAATATACATACCGCCAATTGGTTTGGTATTGATCCAGATACTGGCGGATATAAAAATCAACTTATTGAAGGTGAATATTGTAGAGTTGAATTTAAGCATTTAGATATAGATAGTGTTACAGATGTTAAGATTTTTCTTGAACGTAACGGTTGGCAACCAACTGAATGGAATTTTAAGGTTGATCCAGAAACAGGTAAAAAAATAAGAAGCTCACCAAAAATTACAGAAGATAGCCTTGAAGGTATGCTAAGTGGTAATGGTAAATTATATTGTGATTTTTTAACTGTAAGATCTAGATTTTCAATATTAAAAACTTGGATTGAAAATTGTGATACTAATGGTAAATTACATGGTGATTGTTTCACTATTGGTACTCCTTCAATGCGCGCAAGACATAACGTTATAGTTAATGTACCTACACCAGATAGTATTTATGGCTCTGAAATGCGAAAATTATTTATTACTGAAATTGGATGGAAAATAGTAGGTGCCGATTCATCAGGAAATCAAGCACGAGGGCTAGCATACTACTTAAATAAAGAAGAATTTACTAATGAATTACTTAGTGGTGATATCCATCAACGTAATGCTGATATAATCTTAAAAATTCTTAAAAAATTAGAAGTTTCCGAAATACCAGATAATCTTAGAGGCAGATCTAAAAGAATATTATATGCTACACTTTTTGGTGCGTCTGGACCTAAGCTTTGGTCATACTTATTTAGTGTAATTGATGATGAACTTGGAAAGAAATTTAAAAAAGAATTCTTAAAAGCAATACCAGGATTTAGAGACTTACTTGAAAAACTTGAAGCAGTATTTGCAAAAACTTCTCAGTTTGGTCCTGGGTATATTTACGGAATTGCTGGTAATAAGATTTATTGTGATGGCTTCCATAAATTACTTGTATATTTGCTTCAAGCTTGTGAAAAAGCAACATGTGCTATAGCATTAATGCTTACTGTCGAGGAATTAGAAAAACAAAATATACCCTATAAACCATATATCTTTTATCATGATGAAATACAAATAGGTGTTCCTGAAGAATATTCAGAAATAACAGCAAATATTGCAAAAAAAGCTTTTAAAGATGGTCCTTTACTTTTAAAGATTAGTATCATGAATGGAGAGAGTAAGATTGGAAACAATTGGTTTGAAACTCATTAAATTGATTGAATATAAAAATGGTTCAATATATTGGAAAGTTAGTCCAGGAAATTGGATACAGATTGGGCAAATAGTAGGTTCGCCAAATATTGAAGGATATTGGTGTGTAAAATTTGAAAATAAACAATATTATAATCATGATGGTTACTCAAATTTAAGAGAAGAAAATCCACAAAAAATTATATGTGCAGCAATAAGAAATATACAAACTAATCATGTAATATGTGGTATTCGGCATTTTGATTTAATAATGGCTAAACAAATTACTAATCCACTTTCACATCACTCTGATTGGGAACAAGGATTTTTAGATCAATTTAGTGATTTCTTTACAAGAGAGCAATCGTATATAATTGCAGTAGCTGCAAATCAAATTCAAGAAAAAACAGACAAAAAGTTATACTCAGAGGATTTATATTAAATGAATAAACAAGAATATTTACTTCTTTGTTTAGCAGAAGAATGCAATGAATTAGCACAGAACTGTATAAAATGTTTAAGATTTACTACTGAGCATCATTACTATGAATTAAGTAATATAGAGCGAGTTCAACTTGAATTAACTGATGTAATGTCAGTTTTATATTTACTTGAAAATGAATTAAAAATAGAATTCGATAAAAAATTCAGTCAAGATAAAATAGATAAGTTAAAAGGTTATATGGTAAGATCCCAACAACTTGGAACATTAGAATGAATAATCCTAATGATATGATTAGAGTAAAACAATTAATACATGAAACACTTAATGCATTAAAAGTAGTTGAAGGAATAGATGACCCTAAACGAATAAGTACAAGTATGCAAATCATAGCAACTAATGCTGTTATGATCGCATTCATTGCAGGACAACTAGATAATGGAATTAAAAAATTATGAAAATTATATTTGAAGAAGAATTACAAAGATATGCAAGTAGACAAGAATTTTTGAATTCATTGTTCTTTTATAAAATTGGTTATTTATATTGGAAGAAAGATCGCGGAAATAAAATAAAAGCTGGTGATCAAGCTGGTAGTATAAATTCAAGAGGATATTGGGTAATTAATATTTATGGTAAACTTTATTATACTCATCGTATTATTTATGAAATGCATTTTGGTGATACGGAATTAGAAGTAGATCATATAGATGAAATTGTTTATAATAATTTACTTGAAAATTTAAGAGAAGCTACAAGATCCCAAAATCAAATGAATGTTGGTATTCGTAAAGATAATACTTCTGGTTATAAAGGTGTGACTTGGTTTAAAAAGAAAAATAAATGGAATGCACAAATTAGTATTAATGGTAAACATAAATCATTAGGCTATTACCATTCTATAGAAGAAGCAAAAGTTGCTTATGATAAAGCAGCTCAAGAAATTTATGGTGAATTTGCTAAATCAGAATAATGGTGAATTATGACTATTGCTTTGTTAGATGGCGATGTCATCGCCTACAATGCTTGTAAGAATAGATTTAAAACTCCTGATGGTTTTACATTAGTAACTATAGATACAGAAACTTTTACTCCTGAACAAAATGAAGCTTACTTAGAAGAAGCGTGGATTACTTTTCAAGAAATGACAAATGAATTAATTGAAACTTGTTTTGCTGATGAATACAAAATGGCAGTAAAAGGCTTAAATAATTTTAGAGATATAATTTACCCTGAATATAAAGCAAATCGAAAAAGTAATAGAGATGATTTTCCTTTTGTCCCTATCTTACGTCAGCGAGCTGTTGATGCTAATATGGCTATAGCCGCAGATGGAATGGAGGCAGATGACTTATTACGTATTTGGAGAGAAGAAGCAATTTTAGAAGGTAAAGATTATATAATTTCGTCCATAGATAAGGATTTGCAGTGTATACCTGGTAGACATTACTTAATGCATAAAAACCAATTTGTAACAGTTTCAGAAGAGGAAGCATTACGTTTTTTCTATGAGCAACTACTCAAAGGCGATCCTACTGATAATATTAAAGGTATACCAAGTATTGGACCAGTTAAAGCCAAAAGGATACTTGAAAAGTACTCCACAGAAGAAGAATTTCAATTTACAGTAGTTTCTTGTTATCAAGATTTCTTTGGTGATGATTGGTTGAAAGAGCTTACTTTAAATGGTAAACTTTTATATTTAAGAAAAACAAGAGATGATGAATTTTCAATTGCAAATTGGCCAAATGTTCCATATATTAAGTTAGAGGAAACAGAATGTATAAATTTAGGTAAGGAGGTATAAATGCGTGATCGAGATAAAGTAAGTTTATTTGAAAATATTATATTTCTTATAAAGAATAATATTGAAATAGATGATATTTATTCAGAACATGAAATTATTGAATTTATAAAAAATAATAAACCAGAAGAAGTATTCGAAGATTCAGTATTAGAGGATTGGGCTGAAAGAAATGGTTTTATAAAGGAAGAGTAATTGAAAGTACATTATTTTAATCAAGAGATTGCTGATCAAGATGACTTCAATTTAAAGTTAGCAATAGAGCAAGGATATGTACCATCTACATGTTTATTAGGTGGTATAGTTATCATGGATGAAATTGGTTTAGGAAATGATCCATGTAGTGGTTGTAATGGACCAAGATTAATATGTCAAGGAAGACCTATGACAAAAACATTGGGATAAGAAAATGAATTGGAATGAAATTTTTAAATATAATGCTGGTTGGTTATATTGGAAAATAAGACCTGCTAATAAAATTCATATAGGAGATTTAGCCGGTTCCCTAACTATAAATAAAAACGGATATCTTAGATGGAGAATTAGGTATAATAATAAAAATTATACTGTTTCAAGAATAATTTGGGAAATGCATAATGGAGCTATACCTGAAGGAATGGAAGTAGATCATATTGATGGAGACAGTTTAAATAATAAAATTGAAAATTTAAGATTAGCAACACAAGCTCAACAAGCATATAATCAAAAGCTTCCAAAAACTAATGCTTCCGGAATTAAAGGTGTTCATAAATTTAATGGCCAATATAGAGCACAAATACGTATAAATGGTAAAACATCTCATATTGGATGTTATAATACATTAAAAGAAGCAGAAGATGCGTATAATACAATAGCAATAAAATTGCATGGTGAATTTGTGAGATTAAAATAAATATATGAGGAAGTAATGGCTAATATAGGAATTTTGAATGTTGGTTGCGGTGATATAAAGATCAGCTTTGATCCTAAAAATACAGCAGAATGTATACGTGCTGCTCGTATTGTAAAAGATATGATGAAGCGTGGCTATGTATTATTAGTTGAAGTTTCAAAAGGTAAATATCAAAGAGTTCTTGAATTTGATGATAAAAAATATGAATATATAATAGCTGATTTCGAGGAGAAACAAGATGAGACAAGCCAAATGGAAAAAAAGAAACCAGGTAGAAAATCAATTTCAGCAAAAGAAACAAACGGGATCGCAGTTGCAAGAACAGCGGGAGGTTAAGATTAAAGTAATAGAATCTTTTGATAATCTTGCAGGATTAAGAAATGGTTTAAAAGCTATATCAGAAATAAAAGATTATTATTGTGGAATTCCAATGCCTCTTGAAAATGAGCAGCTAGTAGTAGAACCTACTTATCCTCATGCTAAAGAATTGATGAGTAAAAAATCAGAAGAGAACACTGAATACAAAATTCGTAATTCATTCTATTCTACTTCTAAACGTTGCAAAATCTACGTAATTGAAAAAAAAAAGATAATAAAGTAATTTGGACCTTTGAACCAAATATTCATCACTTTGCTTTAGATCTGCATACTATGAGTTGTTCAGATGCCTGGGGGATTGAGCAAGAAAGTAATGCATTACAAACACTTGCGGGATTGCTTAGGCATTCTCAATTTAAACGATATTTACTTACTGGAATGTTTCTTGAAACTAGTAAAAGAAGTGGAGTTATGTATTGTTTTCGTAAACTCAGGCCGACAGTTGCAATAGATTTAAAAGGTAATGATACACGTATTATGTGTACGCTTTGTATGCATCCAATAGCTTATTATGCTGATTCTTGGGCTGGTGCGATGTGTCCTACAGATGATATAATTGCACATCTAATGTTAATGCGTGCAGACGAACATATGTTTTGGAAAAGATCAAATCAGCATTCAGCATATAAAAGGGAGGCAGGATTATAATGAATGCTAAATTTTTATGTGTTCAATTTGGAGATAATGATTTTGGATTATATGTTACAAATGCATTAGCACGATTATGGAGTATGATAGAAAAAATAATTATCGTTGCATCAATAAATCTGATAATGAACATTTTTCTTCAAGAACGCTGGCTATGATGTTTCAAGAGTTACATAATGCAAAAGTATTATATCCTATAATAGCACGACTTATTGATTCAGAATATATAGCTGGTGATTCTGAATTTGCAACAAGAGGATTATATTGTAAAACAGTAAATTGGAAATCAAAAACGATAAATAATCGTATAGAGAGCATAACAATTAAATATTTAGTTTTCAATATAAAGATAATAAATTTACAAAGAAATGGCAAAATGGAGAGCATGCTTTTCTTGATCTAATCACAGGTGAAGTCGGAGTATTTTAAAAAAATAAATATCATATTCATGCTACAATAAAAGAAGTTAAAATCAACAATAGGCTTATAAAAATGAAAGATAAAAGATTAGGTAAAATTAAGAGAATAGAATTAGGGTTTATAGATAATTCTAGAATTGGAATTTTTTATGAATTAGGTAGCGATTCAGAGCATTGGGGTGTTAATAGTGATAAAGCTTTCTCAAATACAGAACCAAATGGATACTCAAAAGAAGAGAGAATTAAATTTTTAGGTGAAACTATAATGTGGGTAAATAATTTATTAATTTCAGCTAAAAAGAATAAATTATCAGAGTTAGTAGGAATTCCTGTTGAAGTATTATTTGAGGATAATAAATTAGCAACCTGGAGAATACTTGAGGAGGTAATATGAAACAAGAACGGTATAACGAAATTGAATATAAGAACGAAAGACTTATTAAAGAAGAAATAGATCAAGGATGGCATTTTTGTGGTGATTGGGATTTTTTATTAATTCATATCACTTGGCCAGAGTATGAAGAATGTACTTGTAAGAAATAAGCGGAATACCTAGTTGGTGATCACTAGTAGAAAAGTAGTTATATAAGGAGGTTGAATATGCTTATCGATATCATGACCTTTCGTAGAAAATTTAAGGCTGTTATACGTGATGAAGAAAATGGACCAATATTCTGGACATCATGTGAATGGGGATCTGAAAATGAAGTACGAGAAACAATTAAGAAGTTAGAGCATACTGATTGGAGTACTGTTGTAGTTCAATCTTCTAGGTATTAAATATGAAACAAACTTTTAACTATAGTGCTAATTATGATATCTTGTGCTGATCAAAATAGTATTTTTGGAATACTCGCATTTTTTGCTTTTATGGCTATATGCGGTGTTTTAGTGATTTTAATTCATTGGCGAGAAATTTTTACAAAGGAGAAATAATGCCTCCGCGTATTGACTGGCCAAATATTACTGTAGCGTTAATAATGGTCATACTCGCACTTACATTACTTAATTTAATATTATGATACCAATATCATTTAAAGAACAAAATTTTATTTATGCAAAAGATCAACCTGAATACTTACCTTTACCAGCATACAGAACAAAAGATGGACATGTTGGAGCTTATCATGAAAAGAACGTTTTAAAGTGTTATTTACTAGTTACATTTGAAAAGCCACTACAGCCACAAAAAGTTGATGCTGATTCACCGTTCAAATTGAGGTAAGAATAAAATATCATAAACATTAGAAATGTGTATGCCTCCTGAAGTGTGCAATTTCAAGCTGATTCCAACGTCCGGAATGTAGCTGCAAGGTACTGAGAGATACTTCAGGGATAGGCCTCCGTTACAACTTGCAACGTATTCTAATTTAAAATACAAATTCAAACTTTAGAATTTGTAGTAAGCTATTAAAACAATATAAAAATTGTTATAATGAAATTTACAACTCAGAGAAAAATTATGAATACAAAGGAAGGGACAGAAAGAAATAATTTACTTTTGAATAGCATAGAGTGGCATAGCATTCTTGGTTATTTTAATAATAGACTTTATTGGTTAGGTGGAGAACATAAAGGCGAATTTTTACCTAAAGGAAAATTATTTTCAAATTTTAAATATAATGATACATATTTCACTACGGCACGTGTAATATATGTTATGTTCAAAGGACCAATAAAACTCGGAGAGCAAATACATCATATTGATGGCAATAATTTAAATGATACAATTGAAAACTTACAACTTATAACACCAGCTGAAAAGCGTTTAAATGCAAAAGCACCAAGTAATAGCAAATTAGGTGTGAAAGGTGTTAGAAAGTATGGTAAAAAATATAAAGCAGAAATAATAGTTAATAAAATAAAAAATGATTTAGGATTATTTGATACAATAAAGGAGGCAAAAGCAGCGTATGATAAGAAAGCTTTGCAGTTACACGTAAAGGACTAAAATGAAAGTTTTCTTCGACACAGAATTTATCGATAACGGTAAAACAATTGAATTAATTAGTATTGGTTTAATATGTGAAAATGAAAGAACTTATTATGCTGAGTCATCTGAAATCGATTTAACTACAACAGATAAATGGATACAACAAAATGTAATTCCAAATCTTGAAGGTCCAAAAATTCCTAGAGAACACATAGCAATAGATATTCAACGTATAATTGGTGATAGACCTGAATTTTGGTCATACTACGCTTCATATGATTGGGTAGTACTTTGCCAGTTATATGGAAAAATGATAAATATTCCTACTAACTGGCCTTTATACGTTAAAGACCTTAAATTACTAGCAGAGTTCAAAGGTAATCCTAAATTACCAAAGCAAAAATCAAGTAAACATCATGCATTAAATGATGCTTTATGGCTTAAAGAAGTTTATGAATTTTTAAAAGGAATCAAGAATGGATGATTTTGAGTTTCCAAAAAGTATAGATCTAGATACTATAATGCCAAGTACTGTAATAGAAAATGGTATTCCTGTAATATACCGATTAAAACAAAATACCGTCAGGTAATAGAATAAAAATAGGAGATAGAGCTGGTTATCTAAATAAAACTAAAGCAAAATATTTATTTTATAGAGTAAGATTTAACAATATAAATTATGTAGTCGCTCGTATAATCTGGGAAATGTCTAATGGAGTGATTCCAACTGGATTTGAAATAGACCATATAGATGGAAATAGTTTAAATAATAAAATTGAAAATCTTAGGCTTGCTACTCATACACAACAAGCTTTTAATACTGCTGAAGAAGCAAGTAATGCATATAATAAAATTGCTAAAGAAATTCATGGAAAATTTTATAGAGAAAGATAACTATGGAAGAACAGAATAAATTTATACTACCTCCATATCTCATTAATACAGTAGCTATAGTTCCTTCCCATGAAAAGCTTAAAATTAAAAAAATCTCACTTGAAGGCGTAAATGGAAGTCGAGTGGACCCTACTAAGTATCGTAATAACGGTCATTGGATTTTTCCAGAAATACTAGGTATATCTGAATATATAGGTTTTATTTATATTATACGGGATGTAGAAGCAAATAAGCTATATTTGGGAAAAAAACAATTTAGAAGTAAAGTATTAGAATCTGGTACAACTCGTCGAGTTTCTAAAGATTTAAACTGGCCTTGGTATATTTCTAGCAGTAAAGAATTATCAGTTCGAGTAAAAAGACTTGGGAAACAATACTTTGAATTTATTGCATTAGAACAATATAAAACAAAAGCTACACTTTCATATGCAGAAACATGGTCTTTAATAATTTGTCAAAGCTCATTTTATCAAGATATCTGGTATAATCGATTAATCAATGGAATTAAATGGATTATTAAAGAACCTATAACACAAAGACATAAGGATCGTTTAAGCATGATGCTAAAAGCTGTAAATTTCAAAGGAGATATAGATTGCAAACTATAACTCAAGTAAAATCACAACTAACAGGAAAACGTTTAGGCTGCTGGTGTAAACCACTCAGATGTCATGGAGACTTCCTAGCAGAAATATGTAATAAAGGAGTAGAATGAAGATATTTTTAGGAATGATATCAGCATTGCTTATAATAGTAGGCATGTCACTTTTATGTGTGGGTTCTTTTACTGCATTAAGTAAATCACCTTTAAATACGGAAGATTTTTTACTAGTAGGAATTACAGCCTTAATACTAGGAGCCGGTTTTGCTAATTTAGGCAATAAAAAATGAGTCAGATTAAATTAAAAAATCAAGCTTGCTATCTCGCTACCTGTGGTAGTTCTGATGCGATGCAAATATATGAAGACAATACAGCGTATTGTTTTAGTTGTAAAACATACTTTAAAGCTGATAAAACAGCTGTTGAAACAGAAGAAATTAAAATAGAATTAAAAGCATTTCCTAATATTAATGTAATTGATAGTATTAAAGCATTAAAAAGTCGTGGCTTTAGAGAACGACAAATAGAGAAACATGTTTGTGAATTTTTTGATGTTAAGGTAAAATGTGATACAGATGGAATAATAACTGATCATTATTATCCTTATAGTAATGGAGGATATAAACATCGCAAGCTACCTAAAATCTTTAGTTGGATTGGTACACCAGGTGGTCTCTTTGGCTTAAATAAATTCAGTACAGGTGGTAAGAGATTAGTAATTACTGAAGGTGAAATTGATGCATTAGCTGTAAGTCAAGCTAATTGGGAGAAATATAAACAATTTTATCCTGTAATCTCAATATCTTCAGCAACCGAGACAAAATCTCTTTTAGAGCATCGAGAATGGATACGTGGATTTGATGAAGTAGTCTTATGTCTTGATAATGATAAGGCAGGAGAGGATGCAACACAACGAGCACTTAAAATCGTTGGTATTGATAAGGCTAAAATATGGAAGCCTAGCTTAAAAGACGCAAGTGAGGTGCTAACTCAATTAGGTCCAGAAAAGTTACTATATCTAATCTGGGATGCTATACCATGGCAACCAGCAGGTATTATTGGCAAAGAACAGCTATGGAAAGAATTATCCGAATTAAATAAAGTGATACCAGTACCATATCCAGCATGCCTTGAAGGTTTAAATGGCAAGCTTAAGGGTATGCGGGAAGGAGAAATAACTTTATTTATTTCTGGTACAGGTTGCTTTGGGAGAGGCACTGAAGTATTAATGGCGAATGGAGATAAAGAATTAATAGAAAATATTAAAGTAAATGATTGTATTATGGGTGATGATGGTACACCTCGAACTGTTCTTTCATTATTTAGCGGAAGAGAACAGATGGCCCATATTAAATTACAAGACGGTACAGGATTTATATGTAATTGTTCGCATATCATTTCTATAATTATAAATAATAAAATTATAGATATAAAACTTAAAGATTATGATTTATTGCCATATGAACAAAAATGTAAATCAAAAGCTTTTAAATACTCAAAATCAGATTTATATACGCAGTATTCTTTTGAAATTGAATGGTTAGAAGAAGATAATTTTTATGGTTTTAGTACAGATGGTAATAACAGGTTCGTATTGGGTAATTTTATAGTTACCCATAATAGTGGTAAAAGTTCTATTATACGTGAAATTGAATTACATGTATTACTTGTTACTAAAGATAAAATTGGAGTTGTCAGTTTAGAAGAATCCCCTGCAGAACATGCACGAAAACTTGCAGGAATGACTATACTTAGAAATCCATCAAATGAAGAAATTCCAATAGATGACCTTAAAATTGGATTTGACAAAGTTTTTAATGATGATCGTGTTATACTACTAGATCACCAAGGTTCTATTAAGGATAGTAGTATAATAGATCAATTAGAATATATGTGTTTAGTCGGTTGTAGGTATATATTTGTTGATCACATAACAATTCTTGTATCTGAAGGTGCAGAAGAACTAAGTGGAAACACTGCAATTGATAAAATAATGAATGATTTACTAAGGCTAGTCAAAAGGTATCCAGTATGGATTGGTCTTGTATCACATTTACGTAAATCACCAAGTGGTGGCAAGTCATTTGAAGAAGGTCGTTTACCTAGTGTTGATGATATAAAAGGATCTGGCTCAATTAAGCAAATTAGCTTTGATATAGTTGCATTTGCTCGAAATATGTTAGCTGAAGAGGGATTAGAACGTAATACAATTAAAATGTCAGTTTTAAAAGCAAGAACTTCAGGTCTAACAGGTCCAGTTCAAGGTGTCTGGTATGACTATGCAACTGGTAGACTACTTGCTATTGAAGCTATTCCTGTAAAAGATACTTTTGGAATTCAATGAAAACTTTCATATTATATACAAATAGAAATGCAATGGTATTTAATGATAAAAATGAACAAGAAGTTTTATTACAAAGTTCAATTGATTGTTATCATATTGATAAAGTAATAGCTCAAAAAGCTATAGATTTTGCAGAAGGATTTAGCAGATGCGCTTAATTGAACAACTTATATGTACTGGTTGTAATAAGAAGCCAGCAGAACTTCAAGAATACGTAGATGCAGGTTACGAAAATGATATGACAGCTGAAGAATACGTATTATCAGAAGAAGGAACTTTGAATCCAACAAATGGGCATTTCTTATGTACTAATTGTTATATTAAAGCTGAAATGCCCGCTTTACCCTGGCCAAATCAATGGAGAGCACCGTGATTGAATTTCAAAAAGAAGATGGAAGTGATTATGGTATCCTGATAGATACTGAAAGAAATCAAATTAAACTTTATTCTAAAGAGGATGATATTTTTTATCCACTTGGAATATGGACATTTGAGCAGTTAGTACTTGAGGTAATGGCCAAAAATGATTAATACACCTTGGTCATCGATAGGATATATCACTTATAAACGAACATATAGTCGTGTAATAGAAGGGTCTGATCGAACTGAAGAGTTTCCTGAAACAATAGAAAGAGTAATTACTGCGTGCAATCAACAATTAAATTGTAAATTTACAAAAGAAGAAGAAGAAAGACTCAGGTATTATTTTCTTTCTCTTAAAGGTTCTGTTGCGGGCAGATTCCTGTGGCAACTTGGAACTGATACAGTTAATAGGTTTGGTTTAGCTAGTTTACAGAACTGTGCATTTACGGTAGTTGATAAACCCATTGTGCCATTTACTTGGACAATGGATATGTTAGCGTTAGGCGCAGGAGTTGGATACAATATACAACGAGAACATGTCAATAAGATACCTGCTGTAAGAGACTGGTTTAAAATACCAACTAGAATAGACAATGGCAGTGCTGATTTTATTATACCAGACTCTAGAGAAGGTTGGGTTAGGTTTCTTGCTAAGACACTTAAAGCAGCCTTTCTTTCAGAAAGGAAGGATAAAGGCAGCTTTACTTATTCTACACAAGTTGTACGTGGAAAGGGATTACCAATTAAGGGTTTTGGTGGTACTTCAAGTGGCCCTGAAGCCTTAGTTGTAGGGATAAACAAGATTAGTAACGTTTTACTTAAACGTGCAGGCAGAAAAGTACGTCCAATTGACTGTTTAGATATGATGAATATAATTGGTGAAGTCATTGTCGCGGGCAATGTAAGACGTTGTATACCACAAACATCCAAAATATTTTATAAAGGAGGACTTACGACTATTAAGGATATAGAAATAGGAGAAGAAGTATTAACATCTGAAGGTTATCATAAGGTAATAAATAAATTTGCACAAGGCATTCAAGAAACTATTATCATTAAAACACAAGACGGTTCATTTGAATGTACACCGAATCATAAAATGGCAGTAATGACTGGAGTTGATGAGTATAAATGGAAAGAAGCACAAGAGCTTAAAATTGATGATAGATTAATTACATCAAGAATTCCAATAGAAGGTACAGAAACACAATTACCTGAAGGACTTGAAATTACACCAGTATTAGATGCAGATCTTGCTTGGTTAATTGGAGTATTTCATGGAAATGGGTATGTATATCTGCACAAAGAAGGTAAAAGTAATGGGCATATTACAATTGAATTTAATGATAAAGATATAAAAGAAATAATATTTACAGAAGAACAGTTTAAACGTTTTGGTTTTAATGTTTCGACCAGGCATGATGACAGACAAGCATCAATACGCATAAACTCGCATTCAATAGAACTTGCAAGATACTTCTATAAGTACATAAAACAACCAAATACACCAATTATAATTCCAAATTGGATAATTAATAGCAAACAAGAAATTAAATTAGCATATCTTGCAGGTATATTTGATACAGATGGTTCCAGAAATCATACACCAGTTAGACTAGTAACTACAATATATCCTGAATTCGCAAAATCTGTTCAATTATTGTGTTATTCATGTGGATTAGAAACTAGGTTAGCTGGACCATTCGTAAGTAAAGAAATTAACAAACAAGATACATATGAAGTAGATATTATAAATGATTATGTTAAAGATGTATTTCATAAAGTACCGCAACTTTGTAAAATAATGCGAAAAGGAACTCGTGATTGCTATACAAATACCTACTTGCAAGGCTGGTTAACAAGTCATGGATTTACTTTAAATTCTGGAGGATATAATCGAGAAGTAGCAATACGCAAATTTACAGATTTAACTGGTGAATATCCAGACTTACTTCCAGTTAAAGTTGTAGGTATTGAAAAAGGCCGTTCTATCGAAACTTTTGACATTGAAGTGGAGACAATGAATGAGTTCTTTTGTGAAGGATATCTTACCCATAACTCAGCACAACTTGCTTTATTTGACGAAGACGATATCGAATGCCTACTGGCTAAAAGATTTGATTTATCGCACGTGCCCTCTCACAGGGCAATGTCAAATAATTCCGTCGTGTGTGAAGACATTTCAAATCTTCACGAATACTTCTGGGATACCTATCAGAATAAGGGTGAACCCATTGGTATCGTTAACTTGCGCCTCTCGAGAGAAATTGGAAGACTTGGAGAGATAGAATATCCAGATCCTGAAGTTATGGGATACAACCCTAAACAACATTGGGGCTTAAGAGAGTAATCTCTTTCGAAAATCCGAATATCGGGGAAACTCTAGAACAGACAATCCCGACGCAATTCTGATTATGGTCCCTATAATCAAGAGGCGCTAGAGACTGACAAGGAGTACCAAATTCCTCAGTTTGGTATATGATACAGTCCGTGCTATGCAGGGATGCATAGAGTATAGCAGAAATGACTATACCACTTAATGCAAAATACTTGTATTTTGTGTTTTGTAGTAACAAAGCAGTGTGCAGAACAAAGTTTAGCTCCAATGGAAACTTGTACGTTAAGTACTGTATTTCTTCCAAATATAGCAAATCAAGAAGAATTCATAGATCTTATAACACTACTTTATCGTATAAGTAAACATTCACTTCAGCTACCATGTCATCATCCTGAAACTGAGGCAATTGTAAAGAAAAATCAAAGAATGGGTATTTCATTAACTGGAATTATGCAAGCATCACAAGAGCAGCTTTCATGGTTAAATGAAGGTTATGAGCATATACGTGATTACGACAAGCGTTATTCGGAACTTCACGGTTTTAACAAGTCAATTAAATTGACTACGGTACAGCCCTCGGGTTCCTTATCCCTTTTACCAGGAGTTTCGCCTGGAATTCATCCAGGGTTTTCATCACATATGCTAAGACGTATTCGTATATCAGCAGAACATGAACTCGTTAATATTTGCAAATTACATGGATACCCCGTAGAATACCAACGGAACTTTGATGGTTCTGAAGATTATAATACAGTAGTTGTAACATTTCCCTTTATGTATCCTGAAGGGACTAAACTTGCTAAAGATATGACAGCAATAGATCAATTAAAAGAAATCAAGAAGCTGCAAGAATTCTGGAGTGATAATTCAGTATCATGTACAGTATACTATAAAAAAGAAGAATTACCAGAAATCAAAGAGTATTTAACAGCGCATTATAAAGATAACTATAAAACTTTATCATTTTTATTACATTCAGAACATGGATTTGCACAAGCACCATATGAAGAGATTACTAAAGAAGAATATGATAAACTTATTGCTACAGTAAAACCAATTACAATGTTAAACTATGCAGAGTTTGAGGGATTAGATGATTGTTCAACTGGAGTGTGTCCTGTAAGATGAAACGCCTAACAGAAGTATTCTCAGAAACAGAAATTAATCATTATAATGATAATGGTTGGTATTTAATGGAAGCTAAAATTAAAATTCTAAATGGTAAAAAGTTATATATAGAAAATAAAGAAATAGATGGTACATTAGAATATCAATGGCATCAATTTATGAAAGCTGAAATAAAAGGATTAGAATTGGAGTTTAGATAATGTCACGATCTAATATAGAACAAGCATGTTATGAATTATTAAGTATTAGTGAATTTAATCCACAAACTAATAAAAAATTAATAAATGCAATTGATACTATAAGGTTTGAGTATACTAATTTAGAATCTAAATACAATTACATGAAATTATTATATGAATTATCTCTTGATAATCAAATTAGGTGGATGCTAAATGATAAAAAATTAAGAAATGTTATAATAGAATTTTTAATACATTGGAATTCACCTAATAGACTTAGTGCAAGTTTAGAACTAGAAAAAGCTGGTAATGAATTAAATCATGTTATTAAATGACAAAAGAAAAAGCATTAGAAATTACAAAAGTAATAATTCTTATGTAAGTAATTTGGAGTTTATATGAGCGCAAATGTTGAGAGAATGGCATTAATTGGCCAACCAAGTTGGCATGGATTGGAATATGTAATGCCTGATAATGCAACAATTGAGGAATGGAAACAAAATTCAGGTTTAAATTTTGAAGTTATAAAAGAATCTGTGATGTATGGAAAATTTATAAAATCAAAGCATTTCTTTATTCTATATCGTGAAGATACAAATAAAGAACTTTCAATTGTAGGTAAAAACTACAAAGTAGTACAACCAAGTGAAATAATTAATTTCTTTTCCGATTTAATTACTAAATATAAATTTAAATTTGAAACTGCAGGTTCATTAGATGGTGGCCGTAAGGTTTGGGCATTAGTCCGAACAGGTCAATCTTTAATTTTAAAAGGTAAAGATATAATTAATGAATTTATTTTATTAGCTACATCATATGATGGAAGTATGTCTACAACATGTAAACATACTAGTGTTAGAGTAGTTTGTCAAAATACTTTAGGTATGGCAATTAATAATAAAGAGCCTGCAATTAAAGTGCATCATGGCAATGAATTTAACGAAACTGAAGTCAAACTCGAAATGGGTTTAATCGAAGATGAATGGGATGAATTTAAAGGAAATGTCTTAAAATTAGTAAGTTATAGAATTAATGAAACAGAAGCACAAAAGATATATACACAAATTTTATTAAATAATGATGAGTTAGAAGAAGAGGTTTATAGTATCTTTTATAAAGATAACAAAGCCATAAGAGATATTATGCAAGTTTATAAATATGCTCCAGGTGCAGAAAATACTTTATGGGGTGTTGTCAATGGTATGACGGGCTATTTAGACCATATTAAGGGTAATACTGCAGATACTCGTCTTAATTCAGCATGGTTTGGAAAGGGAGAGATGCTAAAGAATAGAACATTTAGAAAGGTATTAAGTTTATTGTAATGGAGGTAAAAAATGAATACGGAGCAATTAGAAGTAATTAGAAAATCATATGTATATTTATTAAAAGTAATTAATAATAATTCTGATCTTTTAGAAGTTGAAAATGCTTTAAGTTTAATAAATGATTTAGAAATAGCATTTAATTTTTTAGAAGAACCTGATGAAAGTATGGATTCATTCATTAATGCTAATTGGAATAATAGTGAACACTAGCCTAATTAATAAAAAAATATGGAAATATAATTGGAATAATATTTTTAAGTATTTAGAAGGTTGGTTGTATTGGAAAATCAAACCTGCATATAATGTTAATATTGGTGATTTAGCAGGTAATATTAGTAAAAATTCAAATGGTTATTGCAGCTGGCAAATTCGTTATAATAAAATTAATTTTATAGCATCTAGACTCATTTGGGAAATACATTTTGGAACTATACCTGAAGAGATGGAGATAGATCACATTGATGGAGACAGTTTAAATAATAAAATAGAAAATTTAAGGTTAGCTACAAGACAGCAGCAAAAGTTTAATTCTACGCTTCATAAAAATAATACATCTGGTTATAAAGGAATTTATTGGGATAAACAAGCAAAAAGATGGCGAGCACAAATTGATATAAATAATAAAACTATACATCTTGGTAATTTTGATACTCCTGAAGAAGCTAGCAATGCATATAATATAATTGCAAAAGAAGCACATGGAGAATTTTATAGAGAATAATATATAATCCTATTAAATTTAAAAGGAGAATTTAAACGTGAAATATAAAACAAAAGTAGAACTTATAGAAGCAACACAATGGTTTAAACATGGTGATCATCCTGCAGTTATAAAAGTTACAGATGAAATTTATGACAACTTATCAGAATGTTTACAAAATGATTTTGATAATTATAGTGCTGAAAAAGAAGATATAGGTTTAATTTTAGGACAAAATGGCGGTAGTATTATACTTACAGGTGATTGGATCGTAGAAAATCAAAAACATAATATAGAAATATATGATCCTATTAGATTTGAAAAAATATTTGAGAAAGTAGAATGGTAAATCTAATTATAGAAAGAGTTAGAGATAAAGCGTATATTGAGCTAAAACAAGTATCTTATAAGCATTAAAAACTTCTAGAGGATTAATATTAAATCTTTCAGATAAATTGGATCATAATGATAAAGCTGCAATAGAGGCTATTATTGTGATATTAACATTAGAATTATTAAGGAAAAAATAATGCAGGAGGAAATTTGGAAACCAATTCAAGATTATGAAGGAGTTTATGAAATTAGTAATTTTGGTCGTGTAAAAAGTTTAAATTCAAATACTAGTATTAAAGAAATAATATTAAAGCAAACACTTGGTAGAAAATCAGGATACTATTTTGTGGTATTATGTAAAGATGGCGATCGAAAAACTAAGAGAATTAATAGACTTGTTGCAGAAGCATTTATTAAAAATCCAGAAGTAAATCATAAAGATACTATAAAAACTAATAATTTTGTTGATAATTTAGAATGGATGACGCATAAAGAAAGTATTGTACATGCGCATATAAATAATTGTATTACAAATATTGGTGAAAATGCAGTTTTAGCTAAATTAAAACAATCAGAAATTTTTCAATTATATAAATATGGTTTTTCACAAAGAGATATTGGTAGATTTTATAATGTTGATCATACTTCTATAGGTCGTGTTTTAAATGGAAAAACTTTTAAATAGATTTCGACCAATACTAGCGCCTAATAATGATCCTCTTAAAGATCCAAATTATTGGAATGAGTTAAAGTATCCTTTATTATGTTCTAGTAAAATCGATGGTATTAGGATGATTGTTAAGGAACAAAGATGTAAGAGCAGAACTTATATTGATTTACCATCTAATCAAGTTCAAGCGTTATTTAGCAACTGTGACGAATTAGATGGTGAGCTTATAGTTGGCAATGAAACAGACTTTAATGTATATAATCGAACTCAATCTTATGTAATGTCTGAAAATAAAATACATGATGATATTAAATTCCGTGTATTCGACTGGGCTGAAGAATGTGTAGCTGATATGGTATTTCATGAAAGATTGATAATCGCGAATGTAGCAATTGCTAAATATAAAAATCCAAAAGTTTCAATTGTAGAACATACATTATGTAATAATAAAGAAGAATTACTTGAGTATGAAGAAAAGCAATTAGAACTTGGCTATGAGGGCGTTATGATGAGAAACCCTTTTGGTCGTTATAAGCATGGCCGAGGGACATTCAAGGAAGGTCTTATTTATAAGCTTAAACGGTTTCAAGATGATGAAGCAAAAATTATAGGATTTATAGAACAACAGACAAATACAAATGAAGATATACGTAGTAACCTTGGTGGAGCTAAACGTAGCACTGCTAAAGCTGGAATGGTACTTGCAGGTACACTTGGTAAATTTGTAGTTGATTATAATGGACTTGAACTTGAAATTGGATGTGGTGCTTTTTTACATACAGAGAGATTATGGATTTGGAAAAATATGAATTTCTGCTTAGGCAGAATATTAAAATTCCGCTTCTTCGGTCATGGAATAAAACATAAACCTAGAATGCCAAGAGCAATTGGCTTTCGAGATAAAATGGATACTTAAATGTTATATACAGCCTTATCAGATACTGGATTTAAATTATTTAATAATAAGTTATATACTGAAGACTTCCCAATTTTAAGTGCAGATGAAAATTATTATCAAATAGTAGTGTTTGATAATTCTCAGCAAAACATTCTGGATTTTGCTTTTGAAGTTTTATTAGATTCTTTTACTGATGGTGCAAATGATGAAATTCATACTGCAATTAAAAGAAGTCTTATAACTATTAGTATAAAGGAATCTAAATGAGCTATTATATCCTATGTAAAACAAATGCAGAAACTTTAGAGGAAATTGAGTATATACTTAATTCTATTACTGAAAACCTCCCAGATTTTCCATTGAATCCTACAGCTATAACAGTAATTGCTTCAGCATATGTAGAAGAATCAGAATTAGCACCATTAAGTAATGAAGACTTTGATTTTCTTAAAACTAAAGGATTAAAATGAAATTTAAAAAAGAATTCTTACTTCATATTCCAGCAAATGATATTATTTCAGATGAGATATATGAACATCATAGGTGGGCTGTGTCTTTTCGTTTAATTTTTAAATTTGATAATAAATACTATGAAACAGTATACCGTGTAGGCGCTACTGAAATGCAAGATGAATCACCTTATGAATATGAACCAGATGAAATCGAATGTAAAGAAGTATTTAAATTAATTAAAATGATGACTGTATATGAATAAAATAAAATGGCTAGATAGAACTCTTTCAAGATGTACATATTATTATGGTATTTGTTATTCTAAAAAGCAGTTTAAAAAAGAATTAAAACAATTTAAAATTAATAAACGTATTTGGCCTGATTTTATAAAAAGTACAAATTTTGCAAGAGTAAATTATTTTACAATGGAAGGCAAAGGAATTGCATTTGTTTGTCTTGATGGAAAAGCTAGTTTAAAAAGAAAATTAACTTCAGTGTATGGAATCCTAGTGCATGAAGCAACACACATTTGGCAAGCACATCTAGAAGAAATAGGCGGTAAAGGCTCTAGTGAAGAAGAAGCATATGCAATACAAGAAATATCACAAAATCTAATAGAAGCTTATAATGAGTATCGAAAGGAGAGAAAATAATGCTAGAAGAATACAAGCATCCAGGAATGAAGCAAAGCACAATTAAATTACTATTAAAAAGAAAAATAGAAGATTGGCTTAGCACCATAAATCCTGAAATAAAAGAATTAATTGCTAATAATATAATTATAACAGGTGGCTGCATTGCCTCAATGCTGTTAGGAGAACATGTTAAAGACTATGATATTTATTTTAAAAGTAAGGAGGCAACATTAAAGTTAGCCGAATACTATGTAAACTTCTTTAACACACATAAAGGAGTATTGCCGACTTCAGCTTCAAAGCCATGTAATCCAGCAGTTCGTCTTATAACTAAGAAGAATAGCTTAAATGAAGAAGAAGAACGTGTTGAAGTGCATATACAATCAGCAGGTATTGTCGGTGAAGATCAAGAAACGTATCACTACTTCGAAGCGATGAGTGAAACAGAAGCAGATAATTTTGCAGAATCAATTATCACAAATCTAAAAGCTAAAGATTCAGGTAAGTATAGACCTATTTATATGTCTCAGAATGCTATTACATTAAGCGATAAAATTCAATTTATTACTAGATTTTATGGCACACCACATAACATACATCGTAATTTTGATTATCTTCATGCTACTGCATACTATGATTATAGAGAAAATCATTTGGAAGTACCAATCGAAGTATACAATGCATTAGCGTCTAAATCTTTAATATATTGCGGTAGTTTATACCCTATTGCTTCAATTTTTAGATTACGTAAGTTTATAGAGCGTGGTTGGAGAATTACTGCTGGTCAATTATTGAAAATTACATTTCAAATAAGTAAGTTAGATCTTAATAATAGAGAAGTACTTCAAGAACAACTTATTGGTGTTGATCAGGCGTATATGCATCAAATCATAGAAGCTTTGAAAAATACTGATTTAAAATTAATTGATGCTACATATTTAGCTAAAATTATAGACGGAGTATTCGAATAATGGCTCCCAAAATGAAATCAAAATCAAGTACAAGTCTTGTTACTGAGTTAATGGATTTCAGTACTCATGGTGCATTAGCACAAATATTTATATTAACAGCAATTGAAACATATACAAATGAAGTTTTAAAATCACCTAAACCTGAAGATGATGGGACTGCTATAATTTCAAAACTTACATGGTATAACATTGCTAAGGAAGTATCTCAAAAATTAAGGGAACATTATAAACATTAGGAGCCAAAGTGAATACATTAAGAAATAGACTTGAAAACTTTAGTTATAAAAATCAAAAAATACCAGGATCCCTTATACAAGGAATTGAAAACTATCTAAGTAGTGGTATTCTACCAGGAGATTTTTTAAAAAGCGTAATTTCAAATAATCTTTTAAATACATACCTATATGCTGATGAAAATAACATTAAAGTAATTGCAGTTTGTATAATATTTTTCTATAATGAAGCACCACCAAATTCATGGGGAAGTAAAGAAAAAATGCAAGCATGGCAAAGGCTATATCATTATGAGTAAGCCAATTGTAATATATCATGCTAACTGTATTGATGGTTTTTGTAGTGCATGGTGTTTTTGGAAAAAGTATCAGGATGATATGGAATACTTTCCTGGTTTTTATAACCAATCCCCACCAGAAATAGCATGTAGAGATGTATATTTAACAGATTTCTCATATAAACGAGAAGTTATGCAAGAAATAGTCAAATTTGCTAATTCTGTCATACTGCTAGATCACCACAAATCAGCTTTAGAAGATCTATGGGATTTGAAAGGCTTGTATATGGAATCTAGTCATTTAGAAAAATCAGGAGCAATACTTGCTTGGGAATATTTAAATCCTAAAAAAGAGCCATATAAAATTCTTAAACATGTTCAAGATCGCGATTTATGGCAATTTAAAATACCGTATACAAAAGAAATTATTGCTTATCTAGCCATATTTGAGTATGACTTTAAGATATGGGATAAATTAATAATAGCAAATAAATTAAAAATGAATCAAATGATAAAATATGGAGAGATACTATTAAAGAAAAATGATAAAGATATAAGAGAAATACTTAAATCAAATCAAAGAGAGATTACGCTTGCTGAGTATATAGTACCATTAGTTAATATTTCACATACAATGGCTAGTGATGCTGGTCATATAATGGCTGAAAATAATCCATTTGCAGTTACATATACCGATGGACCAAATCGAAGATACTTTAGCTTGAGATCTCGATCAAATGGAGTAGATGTTTCTAAAATAGCATTACAATTTGGTGGTGGAGGGCATAAGCATGCTGCTGGATTTAGTGTGCTGAGAGAACACTCATTAGCAAAAATATAAGGACTGAGAATGAAAGAGGAAAAAAGCCTTTCATTAGGAGAGGCGCAAAAGTACTTAGAGCAAGTTACTAAAGAATTAAAGGCTGCTCAAAATGAATTTAATAAAGCAAAACTTAATTTGGCAAAAGCAAACGAAACGCATATAAATGCGTCAATAAATCTTAATAAAGAATTTGAAGTAATTTGCAGCAAAACACGTGTATTGCCGATTGAACTTCTCAAGTAATTAGGATCTAAAATGCCATCAAATGTGTTTCAATTTGAAATTTGGAAAACATATATTGAGGGCTATTATGAAGTTTCAAATTTAGGTAATATACGTAGTATTGATAGATATGTAGAGAATAGACATGGAACAATGTCATTACGAAGAGGAAGAAAGTTAAAACTAACATTAGATACAAAAGGCTATTTAACAGCCATTGTTAATATTAAAGGAATTTCAAAGACTATTCGTTTACATAGAATAGTAGGTGAAGTATTTATTATAAATCCAAAAAATAAGCCACAAATTAGTCATAAGGATGGCAGAAAAACAAATAACCATTTTAGTAATTTAGAATGGTCTACATTAGCTGAAAGCAAAGCAAATACATCTAGGATAGATTCAAAATAAAATTTAATAGTTTAAATATAAAATCAAAAATAAAATATCAAGAAAATATTAAAATCACATATAGATTTCTTAAAATTACACCGTTAAATTATCCCGAACAGGCAGAATTATCTGAATTCGGTTTTTGTAACTAACTAGAGGGATATTAAATGAATAATAAACTTAGACAAGCATACGTTACGCCAGATGGTAAGACTTTTGAAACTGCAGCGGAAGCAAGAGATTATTTGCGGAAGCCACTTATCGAAACAGCATTAAAGCGTATAGCTGCTGGTGATGCTAACCTTGCAGGATTTTTGTTGGAACAGCAAGATGAAATAGAAAAAGCTTTTGAAGCAGGGGTCGTAGCCCGTGTAACCAAGAGCGAAAGGGGTAAACTTAAAAAATCACTTGAGTATCTAAAGACTGTAACTGATCCAAAATTAAAATTTATCCAAGATAACTCAGATGCTGTATTGGAATCGTTTAGATGGCCTAGCGTTAAGCGTCTTACACCAGAAGAAAAAGCTATTGAGACGTTAACGATGCTGAAAAAGCTTGCAGATGAAAATGCTGCAAACTGGATTGCAAAGAATAAAGATGCGATCCTCGCAGCATATGAGGCCGGAATTGAAAAGAGAATCATGAATCCCAAAGCAATGGAAGCCTTGGAAGCTTCTAGGGCTGCAAAGAAAGCAGCAGTAGAAGCTGCAAAAGCAAAAGCCGCTTAAGAAATAAAAGCCTGATTGATTAAGTAAATCAATTGGGCTTTTTTATAGGAAAAATATGAGTATTCTTGTAGTTTCAAAAACATCTAACAATGCATCTGAAGAAATACCAGCATATAAAGTCGCTCATATGGAGGTATTTAGACGTCATGGAAATACTAATGAGTATTATATGAGAGTTAGACCAACACAATACTTATTGAATAGTAAAATAATTGGTGATAAGCTAAATGAAGGCGTACCAATGGTTTTAAATATTAATTTCGGGACTGTTCATTTTTTAGATAGAAATGAATTGGTAAATATTGTGAATAAGGCTGAATTAAAAATTACATTATGATAAATACTGTTGGTTAATAGTATAGCTTGAGTATGAAGGTTTAATTTAACCTTCTGTTGAAAACGCATAATATCAATTGATAAAGGATAGTTATGACAAAAGTTATGGGTAAATACTTTGTTACCTTTAATGGTACTAAAGAAGATTACGAAGTCGGAAATGCAGAAGACAATACACTTAACTATTATGGGAATAGTGTAAAGGAATTAAAAGACGAGGTAATTGATGATAATAAAGAAGATCTTAAATTTAGAAAAATTAATGAAGGTGATGTAGTAGGCTTATTTGAAATTATAAACTCGGATGATGAAGATGATGTTGAGATAAAGGCTGTAATGTATAAATCGAGTATGTATAAATAATGTTAATAATCTTATATGATTTAAAAATAATACTAAAATTACAGCATTCTAAGAAAAAACGTAGTCAATGTAAATTTAGATGGATGAGTTCTGCTCCACATGAATGGATTCATCTTATGATGACAAAACCACAAAGAGCGAAAACGAGAATCTTATTGGAATTAGTATTGAAATTAAAAAACTTGGAAGAGATCCCATTATTTCCATTGGCCAAAAAACCGCATGTTTTTTATTGGTGAAAAATGAAACTAGTGACTGTTTATCATTCAGATGAAGTAATGCCATTTATGATTATAGTATGTGATAAAGTAATTGAGTATGAGAATGGAATGTTACATATTATTACAGAAAAAGATGTTATTACTATAATTGAATATTCTTATTATCATCTATATGATTATATTGATAGCAGAACTATAGATTTAATAAATAAATTTGTATTGGGAGTAGAGGCTTTAAAATGATGCTGCGTATTATTGCCCCACATTTTATAGCTGGTATAATACAAGGCGGAGCTGTAGCACCAATAATAAAATACATGAAAGGTTGGAAATTAAGAAAGATTTTAGACTACTGCAAATTTAAAGGATGGACTGTGGAGATTATTGAGGATCTAGAAGCAACAGCTTTAGATTTTGCAATTAAAGCGCATGAAGACCAAATTCGAAAATATACAAAAGAACCATACATTAATCATTGTATTGCTGTTGCTAAATTGGTTAAAACTGTACCACATACAGTTGAAATGGTTTGCGCAGCTATTCTTCATGATACACTCGAGGATACACAGACTACAAAAGAAGGATTAATAGCAATATTTGGTATTGAAATTACAAATCTTGTAGTTTGGTTAACTGATCAAGCATTTAAGGGTAATAGAGCACAACGTAAAAAGCTTCAAAGAGAATACTTAAGGCAAGCTCCTGCAGATGCGAAAACTGTTAAACTTGCTGATTTAATTAATAATGCGGATAGCGTTATTAAGTATGATCCTGGATTTGCTAGAGTTTTTATGAATGAATTCGAGTTGTTACTTAAAGTTTTAACTGAAGGTGATTCGGTATTATATATGCAAGCAGAGAAGATCATAAAAGATTACAGATTAAGCAATCCAGCTAAATCTTGTTAGTCATTCTAGATATAACTAGCAATAAGTGCTGGTGTCGCTTAATAGGCTTTGCTGCTTGTGCCTTAAACAAGCAGCAATTAACTAACAAAAAGAAGATATCAATTTATGAAATTTTTGAATACGATAAAGGTAATTTATTTTGGAAAATAAAGCCTTCAGCACGAGTTAATATTGGTGATTTGGCTGGTTATTTAATAATAACAAAACAGTGCTATAAGTCTTGGCAAGTTAGATATAATAAAATAGCGTTTATAGCAGCTAGAATTATTTGGGAAATGTTTAATGGAGCTATACCTGAAGGAATGGAAGTAGATCACATTGATAGAGATAGTTTAAATAGAAAATTTAAGATTAGCCACAAGACAAGAACAAAATTTTAATACTGTACTTAGAAAAGATAATGCATCTGGTTATAAAGGAGTTTCTTGGCATAAACGAGATAAAAAATGGGTAGCAACAATTAGAATAAACAATAAATCTATTCATATCGGCTATTTTAATACTCCTGAAGAAGCAGGAGAAGCTTATAATGAAAGAGCTAAAGCATTACATGGTGAATTTTTTAATAAAGGATAATTAACATGGGCAGTGGTCGTTTTGATCATACAGCATATGCAAACTATACTAGTACAACACAAGATTTTTCTCGTGAACAACGATTTACTTCACGAGGTATTAAAGAGGAATTAAATCCTTTTGGTGTAAAATTTCGTGAATCTAGAGATTCAGCAGATAATCCTAAATCTAACGCAATTGTTATTGCGCTGGACGTAACGGGCAGCATGGGTCACATATCGGAAGATATTGCTAAGAAAAGTTTAGGTATACTGTTTAACAAGCTCTACGATGAACAACCTGTTAGTGATCCACATATTATGTTCATGGGCATAGGGGATGTGGCATATGATCGCGCTCCACTCCAAGTCTCTCAATTCGAAGCAGATATTAGAATTGTGGAGCAATTAACTGGTTTATGGCTTGAAGGTGGTGGTGGTGGAAATGATCATGAATCATATAGCTTCCCTTGGTATTTTGCAGCTTTCCACACAAGTATTGATTGCTTTGAAAAGCGTGGAAAGAAAGGATATCTATTCACTGTTGGTGATGAAGAAGCTCCACCAATATTAACAAAAGAGCAAATAGCAAAAGTAATTGGAATAACACCACAACAAGATTATACTGCAGAAGCCTTATATAATTTAGTAAGTCGTATTTATAATACTTATCATATTATCATTGAAGAAGGCAATTATGCAAGAGGAGACTTACCTGCAGTTCAAAATTCATGGAATAAATTAATAGGCCAAAACTGTTTTAGTTTGAAAGACCATAATAAACTTGCAGATGGAATTATTTCTATTATTCAGAGGAATGAAGGTAATCTTGGCAATACTAGATCTATACATCAAAAAGAATTACCTGGTTACTTAGCATTATTGCCTGCTTAAGTATGACTATTATTAACTGGTGGTGGTTTCCAGCATTTCTATTTATTTTAAGTCTTTCAATAGCAATATATTTTGAATATAGCTGTCGTACTGCTTATACGTTTACAAGAGAATTTATTAAGTTTTTAAGTATTATCCTAGGAATTATAGTTGCAGTAGCATTCACATTAGGCCATTTTATAAAATAAAGTATTATATAAGGGCTAAATAATCCTGTAAAATAAGGATTAAACAGCAAACTATAGCCCTTATGTAATTACTTTAAATAAAGGATAGATATGGAAGAACAAGAAAAATTCAAATTACCTGAATATTTAATTGATAATATTTCATCTATTACTCAAGTTATAAATTGGCATAAAATTTTTATATATGACGAAGGTAGTCTATTTTGGAAAATCAAACCTGCATATAATGTTAATATTGGTGATTTAGCAGGTAATATTAGTAAAAGTTCGAATGGCTATTGCAGCTGGCGAATTAGCTATAATAGAATTACTTTTACAGCAGCCAGAATCATTTGGGAAATGTTTAATGGTGAGATTCCAAAGGGATTTGAAATAGATCACAAAGACTTAAATAGCTTAAATAATAGAATTGAAAATCTAAGATTAGCGACAAGACAAGAACAAATGTTTAATACTACACTTCAGAAAAATAATACATCTCGGCTACTTTGATACTGCTGAAAAAGCTAGAGATGCATACAATGAAAAAGCTAAAACATTACATGGTGAATTTTATAATGAAGGAAATTAAATGCAAGCGCAAGCATATGCTGTCATAGGTTCTAATTATGGTGATGAATCAAAAGGTCATATAACAGATTATATTTGCTCAAAACATTCCCCTGATTTTGTAATTCGCTTTAATGGTGGCAGTCAGGCAGGTCATTCTGTTGTAACTCCTAAAGGTGAACGAAATGTATTTCACCATCATGCTTCTGGTGGCTTCTTAAATATCCCGACCTATTTAAGTGAACACTTTATTTGCAATCCTATTTTATTCTTTAACGAATTACAATTATCACCAACACATGTACATCCATCATCTACTGTAACGACACCACTTGACATGTTAATAAATCAAGCAATTGCGAAATTAGATACTTGTGGAGTTGGAATTTTTGAAACAGTCCTTAGGTCTAGAGATCCTAAATACTGTATAAAAGTAAAAACAATTAGAGATAAGAGTGTATATGATAGAATTTTAAAAGAATATATACCTAAAAGATTATTAAACTTAAATCTTTTTAATTTAGAATTTGAAGCAAAGTGGAGAGAGATATACTTTAGTTATGTAGAAAAATTTCTTGATAAAATAATAATTAGTGAAAAACCTAAAGGTACTAATTTTGTATTTGAGGGCGCACAAGGTTTAATGTTAGATCAAAATTATCCTGGGTTTCCATATTTAACACCATCTAATACTGGAATTAAAAATGTATTAGAACTTTGTAATGAATGGGATATCAAAGAACTTAATCCTATATATGTATCTCGGTCTTATTTAACGCGACATGGTGCTGGTCCACTAGTTAATGAGCAGCCATTACCAAATTGGGTTAAAGATGAAACTAATTTTGAAAATAAATTTCAAGGTAAATTACGGTATGCTCCATTAAACATAAAAGAATTAGAACAAAGAATTATTAAAGATCATAATAACAGTACATCGTCTTATAAGATTGCAATTACATGCTTAGATCAGAAAAAAGTTGAAGATAATTACTTTTTAAAATTTAATTATCGCTCATACGGACCAAAAAGGAATGATGTAGAATGTTTACTTGCACCATAAACTATGAATAAATCTGATGCATTAACTTTAGCAAATAAAATAATAGCAGCACTATATCCTGAAAAGAAATAACTGCAATACAAGCGGTAATGTTAATAGGCTGCAGAGGGATTATTATGGAAGTATTAATTAAAGAACTACCATAATAGGAGATATCAATGGATTGCTACAGCATCCCAAAATTCCTATAGCGAAACCCGGAAGGGGCAATCCAGTAATTAAGACTCGTTTCAGCATCATATATAGAGATGAGTTACCATTCTCACAAAATGGACGAGTCTGTTAGTATTAAGGATCATTGCAGCACCTAAAATCTCATCCGTTAAATGAACGCCGAAAGGCATGATCCTGTTTAAGGTTGGGTTCAGCACTACCAATTTATATGCCGGTAGTAATAGTGGTATTCCACTTGACTGATGAAAAGACATCTCGCTATAGCTAAACCTATAAAACCAACCTGATATGATAAGATTAACTTCCGCAACAAATCGAGCCTTACGGCTCACCGAAGTCGACGGACTTAAAGCGTGTTAATCTGATAAAGGAATTAAAATGAAATCATTAGAACGTAGAGTTGATATGCTTGACGATCCATTTAAACCTACACCAGTCAATCGTGATAATCGAATTTTAACTAATGGTCAACCTGTACCAAAAGATAATTCACATACTAAGCTTCGTGATGATGGACAACAGGAAGCTTATGTAGTCTTAACTTTAGCAGAACGAGCTAAAGGATTTATAAGACCAGTTAGAAGAACATATGTTCATACTAAATGTGAAACTGCTACTACTATGAGTCTATCACTAGCAGAAACATATGCACGAGATCCTGGTTTTTATAATGGTACGTTTTGTACTAAATGTAAAGCACACTTTCCGCTTAATGAATTTGTATGGCAAGAAGCTAATGAATCACTTGAAACATGAAATGGTTGACTTCCGCAAAAATTATTAGCCTTCGGGCTAATCAAGTCGGCGGACTTTAAACGTGTCAACCTGACTTAACACTTTGAAAGGTAAAAACAAATGAGCTTTCTGGGCGAGACCAGTGGTAACTTAACGACTACACAAAATAAAATGATTGCTTACAAGAGTACTACTAACCCTTTAGTAGACTTGTTCTTTGCCATAGGTGCAGCCAGGAACAATCTGGCAATTGTAGGTTTGTTCTTAACAGCATTCGTTCAATTCAAAATAGAAGCTCTTAGGATTCTCTTTTGGGCAAGGGATATCCGCGGTGGTGCTGGCGAGAGGAAAGTTTTTAGGGATATCCTTAAAGCACTTGCTAAAGTAGATTTGGAAGCTTTAGTTCGTAATTTGCAACATGTTCCTGAATTTGGCCGTTGGGATGATTTATTGATTTTTGATGATAATCCCACAATGCAGAATATTGCATTTAGTATCATTAACCAAGGCTTAAAAGCAAATAATGGGCTTTGTGCTAAATGGATGCCACGTAAAGGTCCAATAGCAACACAGCTTCGGCAGCATTTGAAACTTACTCCAAAAGCTTACCGTAAGCTTCTGGTCAACATGACCAAAGTTGTTGAATCCCAAATGTGTGCAAAGCAGTGGGATGATATTAACTTCAATCACGTTCCGTCCATTGCAAGCAAGATTTATCAAAATGCTTTCAAGAAACATCAAGAAACACGCTATACTGCTTGGCAAGCAGATCTTAAAGCTGGCAAAGAAGGTGTTAAGATCAATGCTACTGCAATCTTTCCTCATGATGTCCTCAAAGGATTAACTGCAGGGCAAGAAGAAACTGCAGAGGCTCAGTGGCTTGCTCTTCCAAACTACCTTAATTCGGATTTTGGAATTCTTGCAATGGTAGACACTTCAGGCTCAATGACAGTCCCAATCACTGGAAACAAGAATTTACGAGCAATTGATATATCTGTTTCACTTGGCTTATATATCGCTGAGAAACAGCTTGGAGCATTCCACGGAGAAGTATTGAATTTTGATGCTCATCCTGAGATCTTTAAGTTGGAGGGAACACTTAAGCAACGTTATGAAATGCTAAAGGAACTTCCTTGGGGTGGTAATACAAATCTCGTAGGTGCAGTTGAATTACTACTTAGCATTGCAATCAGACGTGAAGCTAAACAAGAAGAAATGCCCAAGATACTCCTTGTACTTTCAGATATGCAATTCGATCAATATGGCAATAATACTGCTGTAGAGGCAATTGCATATAAATACAAAGAGGCAGGTTATAAAATACCTATTATTGTATTCTGGAATTTAAACGGGGAATATAAGAACGTACCTGCTACTGCAAATCAGTCAGGAATTGTAATGGTTTCTGGTTATTCACCTACAGTATTAAAGGCAATACTTGCAGGTGAATTGGAAAATCTCTCACCTTACAGTATAATGATGACTGTAATTAATAATCCTCGTTATGCTGTGATACAATAACCAAATAGCCCTAGAATGAATTGATTACTCTAGGGCTTTTCTCTTGAAGAAGTAAAAATAGTATATGAACGAACAGAATAGATTATTAAGACATGAAAGAAATTGTCCTGCATGGGAAGACCCACATGGCTATGAATGTGGAGAACCTTGTACTTGTGGTTTAGTTTATCGTCGTAAAATTAAACGTTTACAAGAAATTATAGCAAGTATGAAAGAAAATATACTATTTCTGGATACTAAATTTAAATGAATAAAAGCACCTTGTGTAACACTTTTCTCTCGTCTAGTGTATGCTAATGAAAACAAGGACTGGGCGTATTTTAGCTATCGCCTACTTAATTTACAGGATATTTATTCGTGCATTATAGAATGAGCAAAAATGATAACTTATTAATGAAATTAGATAATGCCCCACTTTTCTATATTGAGCATACTGCTGCAGAAGTGATTGTCATGTCACATTCACCAATGCCCATATTCTCGGTGCAGATGCGGTTTCCGATTGGGGAAGGTTGGTGGAGTTTGCACGCGGGTTGAAGTGCGAGCTAGCAGATGCTAATTCAGAATGTGGAATACGTAATGATGAGGTTACTGGATTAATGGGACAACTTGTAGCTGCTGCTGATGCATTGAATCATCCAATGCTACCTACTAGTATGATCGCAAATAAGCAACTGGCAGAGGATGCCGCAGTGCTGATTTGCGTGAAGTAGGAATTCCTATTATTTCATCATGGATTGATGAAACAGATGATTTTGGAGAGTTATGGGCGCGAAATACGATGCATTCACTAAGCTTGGATAGAAGTGAATTAACTGAGCAGAAGGTGCAAATGAGAAAAAGAAACTATAAATGATAAGACTTATAATGCAGCTGAAAAAGTAATATGACCTAGCATGGTGAGCCAAAGGCTTTCAATCCTATAGACTGTAAGTTCAATTCTTACCTAGGTCGCTCAATATGAATCATTTTGACCCATTTTATCTTAAATGTGATTGTGGAGCATGGTACTCTTACATCTTTTATAGATTGTCACCTACAACCTATTCATATAATGAGTATACAACGACATGGCGCGGAATGGGTATAGTAAGTGGATGAAAATTTACTTTGGCATAAGGATGATAATCATGACCTGAATTCAGATGTAGATCACCACCTAAAATGATTAATCTATTGGTGTTCAGTCTGTGGGTCTAAAAACAAAATTGCAAAGGAAGCACATGGAGAATTCTTTAATGAGTAATAAGTTAAAAACTAGTGGAATTTTTGTAAGTGTTGTTTTAAGTATAATATTCCTCTGGCCGTTCTACTCAGTTCCGACTGGTAGTCGTGGTGTTGTAACTCAATTTGGCAAAATAATAGGCATTGAAGCAGAAGGTTTAACAATACTTCTACCATGGCAGAAATTAAGTAATTTCAGTATTCGGGCTGAAACTGCAGACATTAAAGACGCTGAAGGTAGTACTAGTGATACTCAGCCTGTACATGTGAGTATGACTGTGAGGTATAGCATTATGATTGACAAAGTAGCAGAAGTATTTGAAAAGTATTCTCATGATGGTAATTTAGCCTCATATGTACAAACTGCTACCATGGAAACATTTAAAGCTGTCACAGCACATTACACTGCACCGGATTTGATTGCTAAAAGAGCGCAAGTATCAGGTGATATAAATGCTGCTCTTAAGACCAAGTTAGCATTATATGGTGCACAAGTAATTAATATAGATATGACTAATTTCTCATTTCAAAAGTCTTATATGGATGCAATTAATGACAAAACAACTCAAGAGCAAAAGAAGCTTGCAGCAGACAATAGAGTATTAACCACTATATCTGAACAAAAAATTAAGGTAGTCACAGCTGAAGCAGAAGCTACCGCAGTAAAAGCAAAAGCGGATGGTGAAGCTTACGCCAATTTAACAGTAGCAAAAGCTCAAGCTGAAGCATTAAAGATCCAAAATGCTGCTTTATTACAGAATAAGGATGTACTCGAACTTCGCAGGATTGAAGTCGAAATGAAGAAAGCAGAAGTTTGGAATGGTGTATTGCCTGTTAGTATTTATGGGAGTGCGCCAATTCCTTTTATGAGTGTAAAATAAGGATATTAATATGAAATCAATGATTTGTCTTATACTTGATCGTAGCGGTTCAATGTCTGGTCGTGAAACTGATGTTATTGGTGGTGTAAATACATTCATTATTGAACAACAAAAACTACCTGATTCAGCTAGTATTGCATTTGTGAGATTTGATACAGGTGCAATTGAGCGTTTTAAGCCTATGCAGGCGTTAAATGAATGCAAATTGCTAACTCCTGATGATTTTCAGCCTCGTGGTGGTACACCGCTATTAGATGCTATTGGCACTACAATTAATCAATTAGATGAAGATTGGAAGCGTGAACAACCAGAACGTGCTATCGTAGTCATAGTAACTGATGGTGAAGAAAACGCTTCGAATGAATACACAAAAGCTAAAATACAAGCAATGATTAAAACTCGACAGGATTCAGGTAAATGGGCATTTATTTACTTAGGCGCTAATGTAGATGCTTTTGCTGAAGCTGGCTCTATGGGTATTAGCATGGCAAATACAGCAGGTTATAGTAATACAGTAAAAGGTATAAAAGCTATGTATGCTACCACTTCAGATACTGTTAGTATGATGCGTTCAACTGGTAGTGTAATTGCAAATAATTTAGGAAGGAATCTGAAGGAAAATGAGGCAGTATGGACACCACCAGGAGATTAGCATGAGTCGTGTAGCTAAGGATGGAGTATTAATGTCAGGTATGGAAGGTATATAATGCTATATTTAGAGAGTAACGGATTAATTGATATTAGATGTATTACGACGATTGGGGTTTCAGTTAAAGAGACAAAAAATCCTATCGGTTTTTTTGGTACAGGACTGAAATACGCAATTGCTATTATACTTCGTAATGGTGGTAAAATCAGTATATGGAGGGGTTTCGAGGAATATAAGTTTGGAGTTAAGCTTGTGATGATACGTGGTGAAACACAAAGTATTGTCACAATGAATGAAGTTGAACTTGGCTTTACAACGCATCTTGGGCATCATTGGGTACCTTGGATGGCGTTTCGCGAGTTATATACTAACACACTAGATGAAGAAGGCAAAATTGGGACATATAAGATCAACCCGAAACCTGATACCACATTGATCATTGTTGATTTACATGAAATTGAGAAATGCTTTTTACATAAATCAGATTATATTCTTGAATCAAAACCAATACATACCGAGCTAGGTATTGAATTTCATAGAGGTATAACTAAGAACTTATATTATAGATGTATTAAAGTAGGAGAAACTCCATTTAGACCTTGGTATTTTACTACAAATATTACAGACCAAGTCACTTTGACTGAAGATAGAACAATAGCAGATCAATGGGGAGTAGATAGACTTATAGCAAAAACTGTTATTAAAGCTACTGATAAAAGTTTCCTGAAGGAATTTTTAACTATATCAAACGTTTATCGAGAACATTATATTGATATCAATTGGTATTCTGAAAAGGTTTCTGAGGAGTTTTTAGATGTTACTGAAGAAATATTGAATAATCCTCATTTGAATATTAATAGATCTGCTGTACAGCTATATCGTATAAAACGGCCACCACCTATTATTGAGAGTATTGATCTCCGTGATAATGAAGAATGGCTTCTTGCAGAAGCTATTAACTTTTGTAAGGCATTGAAGTATCCAGTAGATACATATAGGATTGTAATTGTTGAGTCATTAGGTGAAGGTGTACTTGGTAAAGCCGAAGATAACCAAATTTTTATCGCTCGTAGGTCTATTCAAATGGGGCAGTTAATGTTGGCAAGCACTCTTATTGAGGAGTGGGTTCATTTAAAGCATGGATTTGAAGACTGTACAAGGGAGCTGCAGAATTGGCTTTTCGAGCAATTAACAATACTTGGGGATGGATATTTGCGAGTTTCTCGCAAAAAAGGAGGAAGCAGTGAGAATAATGAAAGAATTTAGTATGATTGATGAAGACACAGGAAAAGAAGTAATACGTATAATTCCTACAACTACAGATGCAGAAGTACAAGCTGTTTTCGGAAAAGATTCTACTGTAGCTGAAATTGTTTGGATTGCGCATGGCAAATCTATGATAAATGGAATGGTTTTAAATCATATAGATGGAAATAAATTAAATAATCGTATTGATAATTTAGAATTAATAATTAAACCAGGTGATAAAGCTACAGAAGAATCACTTAAAGCTATTTTTGGAGAAGAATTTTCAGAAGAACGTATTATTTGGGAAATGCATTATGGGGCTATACCTGTAGGATATACAATTTATCATAAAGATAAAAATCCATTAAATAATAAAATTGAAAATTTAGAGTTAATACCATGCAATTAATTAATTGGCATTTGATTTTGTCATATGTAATAACTGGTGAATTTATTTGGTTAATTAGTGCTGGATCATCAAAAGCTGGTGAGAAAGCTGGTTTTCAGCATTATAGAACAGGTTTTAGAATTAAATATAATAATAAATATCATTTAAGAAAAAATTTAGTTTGGGTATATCATAATGGAGAAATTCCTGTAGGCTATAAGGTAATTCATAAAGAATCGAATTTAGATGATCGAATTGAAAATTTAGAATTAAGACTAATTAAACTTTTAAAAACAAGGAAAGTTACATATATACAATTAAAACAAATTGAAAATTTAAAATTAATACAAACTGAAGATTAAATTTAACCTATAAGCTACTCTAATTCCCTCAATTGGGAGTTAGAGTGGCTTATAGGTTTTTTTTTTTGTTTTTTTTTTTTTTTTTTTTTTGTTTATTTAATAGAAAAAATTGATTTAATGTTTATGCGATTAGGTAGAACAGCTGTAAACTTACCCTAATATGAACGATTCCCTTAAGGTTTAGTTTTTGAAAGTAAAAGATATTAAAATAAAGAATAGCCGTAGTAAATAGCTTTCAGGATGGGCTCTAAAGCTATTGGGCTAACCCATTATGGACAAATTAAGAATTTAATGATAGATTGACGATCTATACATTAAATGAATAGTTGTATGATGTTTTTAAATCTTAGTAGTATTATGTTAGTTTTAAATACTTAGTATTATGTTAGTTGTTAGTTTTAAATACTTAGTATTATGTTAGTTGTTAGTTTTAAATACTTAGTATTATGTTAGTTGTTAGTTTTAAATACTTAGTATTATATTAGTTGTTAGTTTTAAATACTTAGTATTATGTTAGTTGTTAGTTTTAAATACTTAGTATTATGTTAGTTGTTAGTTTTAAATACTTAGTATTGTAGTATTATAATACTTAGTATCATGTTAGTTTTAAATACTTAGTATTATATTAGTTGTTAGTTTTAAATACTTAGTATTGTAGTATTATAATACTTAGTATCATGTAAAATAGTTGTATAATATTTTAAATTATAATAAATAATTAATATTTTAACACTTTTATCTGCAATTTAAAAATAATAAATACAGTTAATACTAATACTGTTTTATTTGCAAGTTAAAAATAGTAAATAAATTAATACTTATAGCTTTAAAATCTGCTTATAGATAATGATTTAAGTAAACAATCCTTAACATTATTCTATAAAACGAAATAAAATCTGAATACTTAGATTCCAGTTTAATGTAAAATTTATTTAAATGTAGCTGTAAACTTAACATATACTGGTCTATCTAGAGTATTATAATAAGAAACAATAACCAAAATAAATATAATAGTTATATGTTATAAAATTAAATAAAATTATAATATAGGCATTAATACTATTTTTTATGTTATTAATGCCTATATAAAATTATAATAATAATAAACCTAATACTATAAAACATAACAAACCTAATACTATAAAACATAACAAACTTAATACTATAAACATAACAAACCTAATACTATAACATAATAACAAACCTAATACTATAAAACATAACAAACCTAATACTATAACATAATAATAAACCTAATACTATAAAACATAACAAACCTAATACTATAAAACATAACAAACTTAATACTATAAACATAACAAACCTAATACTATAACATAATAACAAACCTAATACTATAACATAATAACAAACCTAATACTATAAAACATAACAAACCTAATACTATAACATAATAACAAACCTAATACTATAAAACATAATAACAAACCTAATACTATAAAACATAACAAACCTAATACTATAACATAATAACAAACCTAATACTATAAAACATAATAACAAACCTAATACTATAACAAAATAAAACATAATATTATAATAAAACGAAACATAATACTATTAAATTTTATATAATAGTGGTTTATACTTAGAATAATAAATATAATTAATATTTTAACACTTTTATCTGCAATTTAAAAATAATAAATACAGTTAATACTAATACTGTTTTATTTGCAAGTTAAAAATAGTAAATAAATTAATATTAACAGTATTTCTGTGTAAACTAAGAATTCTGTGTCCAAAAGCTTTCCGAAGGAAAGCGAACACCACATGGTAAATGTCCGTTTTTCCAATTTATTGCATACAGGTGATACGATGGGCGAGCCGCTTGAATTATTTCATTTAGATAAACTTCCAGATGATATAATCGAATCTCCTCGAGAGACTAGGATTTACTCAAAGAAAGCTGCGAAGAAGTTAGAAGAGCTGCAATTTGATCCTATTGAGCAGATGATAGAAATGTATCGTCAGCTTGAAAAAGATATTTTTAATATGATGTATGATGAAACTGGTGATCCTAAGCGGTTTTCAACAATAGCAATGACTACACTTGTGTCAGTTAAACAAAGGATCATCAGTGACTTGTTACGTTATGGCTATGCTCGAGCAATAGAAACTGTTGAGATTAATACTATGGCTACAATGCCAATTCAAATTAATCTCACAGGGACTCCTGTTGATTTTGATACTGCTAGGCTATCAAATGCTAAAAATATCCCCTAATAGACCTATAACTTCAGAAGAATTAAAACGAAGATTTATTTATGAAAATGGTAAATTTAAGTATAAAGAAAAACCATATTATACTACTAAATCAGAACCAGGTTGTTTTATTCAACCTTGGAATAGATGGGTTATTCAAATTGATAATATACCATTTAGATATCATTATTTGATTTGGATATACCATAATGATAGTATTCCTGACAATATGAAAGTTTGTTTTAAAGATGAAAACCCACATAATTTGGCGATTGAAAATTTATACTTAAAGAAAAAGAAGAAATCTTGGGTTGAAGAATACAATATGAATAGAGATAAGTCTGATTTAAATACTTATATTAATTCGTTACCAGATTCTTTGTTAAGAGATTCAGTTTTTAATAAGATAAGCATGCGTTTTCGAAAAATAGCTGAAAATCTAAGAGAATTTGATGAAAACTTGGTTTTTAAGAAATGTCAAGATATCGCATTTGAAAAAAATTTAATTAGTGAAAAAGTATATTTAGAATTAACTACTGGATTACCTATAGGTGTCCGTAAAGCTAGAAATAGATATAGAGCTGATATTATGGAAAATAAAAAATCTATTTATTTAGGTACTTTTAATACATCCGAAGAAGCATCTCAAGCTTATTTAAAAGCTAAAGGTAATAAAGATTATAGAAATAGGTCAATTTTAGATGAATTCAACGATCACACTTCACCCAAAGCAGAGTGAGATATTCTCAGAAATATTCTTAAAGGATATAGTACAAAATATAGTCGCAGTGACGTCGAGAGGCTGGGGCAAATCTTTCTTAGCTGCCACTTGTGCAACAAATGCTATATTTGAGCTCATGCAACTTGATGAGTCTGTGCCTAATAAAAATGTATTAATTATTGCACCAACATATACGCAGGTTTCTGAAATATACTTTCCTTTACTTATCTATGAATTAGGTTTATCAGGATATTGCTTGAAGTACTCTCGTGATGCAGGCAGGTTATGGTTTCCTAAGAATGTGGAACTCAAGTTAATTTCTTTTGAAGCAATAGAGAGACTTCGTGGAAGTGGAGCTTATTATGTCGTTAATGATGAAATACGTGATTGGGCTAAAACTCCAGGAGCAAAGGAAGCTTGGGAATCAATAATTCAGCCAACCATAGTAACTCGTTGGAGCCCAAAACAGGCTAAGCAATACGGAAGTCCTCGAAGCGGTAGGTCACTTACTATTAGTACTCCTAAAGGTTATGATTATCTTTATGAAATGTTTACATTTCAGGATACTGACGTCACTTGGAAAAGTTACCAACTTGACTATACAACAAGTCCACTCTTAGATCCTGTTGAAATAGAGCGTATTCGTCATAACATAGACCCCATTCGATTCGCGAGGGAGTATTTGGCATCATTCCAAGAATCAGGAAATAATGTATTTTATTGTTTTGACCGAAAACTACATATTAGAAATGATTTAGAATGGTTTAAAATGAATGATGAAGGGGATATCATTGAGGATATTCATATTGGTATCGATTTATTGGTCGATATAAAATTCGGTGAACTCAGGGGATAACCCTCGTGGTCAATCCTGAGCCAAGCTTACTAAGAGTTTAGCATACAAAGTATGCTTAATTTAAAGTTTGAAGGTGCAACGACTATCCTGTAAAGGAGTACACTGGAAGTCCAGTGGAAGCGCCGAACAAAGGTTGGGATGTGGCTTTAATTTAAAAGCTACTCCACTAAAGACTTTTGATAATATAGTCTGCTCTATACAGTAATGTATAGCAGAGTTAGGAGATATAGTGTTTAAATTACCAGTACATTTGACTGAAAATGGAAATATTCCATTAACAAGAAATAAATTAAATTTCAATCAAAGAGAAGGTTTTAAAATTTGTTATGTTTGTCGTAAAGAAAAAACATTTACTGAGTTTAGTAATAATGCGTATAGAGCAGATAAATTACAAACTTATTGTAAAGAATGTGGTAAAGAACGACAATCAAAATGGTATTACAAACGTAAACATAGTTTATCTTTAGAAGAACGTGATTCTTTTCTTCAAAAGCAAAATAATCTATGTGCGATTTGTGGCAATATAACAAATTTTAAACTTAAACAAGGCCATGGAAAGAATATTAGTGAAGAAGCTGTAATTGATCATGATCATCTTACAGGCGAAATTCGTGGTGTTCTTTGTGGTTTTTGTAATACTGGTTTAGGTGCTTTTAAAGACAATATAAATAGTCTTAAAAGTGCAATTGGGTATCTTCAAGACTCGGTTAAAGTTTAACGAGCTTTAATGAACAACTGGTTTAACGTAGGTCTCCAATGCTCTTCAGTATTTGCAGTTAGAGGTGGACAAGTTCAGTATTTAGATGAATTACAAGGATTCCCTGATACTGATATGTTAGCTCGTGCTATTATAGGACGTTACTGGCCTAAGTATGAAAAGACTCGAGTAAAGCCTTGTAAGATCTCATTATATCCCGATCCTACAGGGAAGAGCAGAAAAACTTCAGCTGTAATGGGTAGAACAGATTTTAATATACTTGGATCTTATGGTTTTAGAGTATTTTCACATAATAAATCGCCACCTATTGTGGATTCAGTGAATGCTGTAAATCGTATGCTTAAGACAGCAGCAGGCGAGATTAACTTGTTTTTTCATCCACGTTGTACTGGAACTATTATGTCTATAGAACGTACTTCTTGGCTTGATAACAACCCTGATTCAGCAACTATAGATAAAAAGGAAGGTGTAGAACATTTCTCAGATGGTGTTCGCTATTCCATAGAGTATCTTTTTTCAATTAGATCTAGTAGTATTCCAGCTGTAAGAGGATTTGGATTCTGATGAGAATTTTCCTTATTGTATGTGCGGTTATTGCTATAATGGTTTGCATTTATGAAATTATCCACTAAAGAAAAGATGGAATTAATAATACTTATAATATTTGCATGTACAGTAGCATGGCTCTATCATTGGGGTAAAATCTAATGAAGGAAATAGTTAATTCTGCTTTAAAGTCTTTTATAGGTAGCGCAATTACTATCTTGCTTGGAATACTAGTTGCATGGATAGCAGGTATTGGTAATATGAAAGAAAAAGTAATTGAGGTTGCTGCAGAGCAACAAGCGCAAAAAATACGTTTTACAGCTCTGGAAACTAAAATAGAAGAACGTGATAAACAAATGGCATTAATTCAATTACACAGTGTTGAATCAGATGGCGCACTTAAAGCTCAATTGAGTGGTTTTCAAGCAGAGCATAATAGTATTATAAATCAAGTTGGTAGAATACAGCAATCGCTTGATGAACGTAGGAAATGATTATGTTTATAAGAAAAGACTTAATATCCCATTCCGGTATTATGCTTGATTGGAAAATAGAATGTGATGATTTAACAGTTGAAGATTTAGATACACTTGCATATGTAGTAGCTAAACGGATTAATTTTGGATCAGTACTTGGTATACCTTCTGGTGGTTTAAAATTTGCTGCAGCACTTACACCATATATCACAAGAGGCCCGCGATTACTTGTAAATGATGTACTTACTATTGATTCAAGTATGGCAGAATATAAAGTACTTGGAGATATTGGTATAGTTATCTTCGCACGAGAGCAATGTCCTTATTGGGTACAAGCTATATTTCAGCTAATGATATAGGAATTTATTTTAATGCCGAATTTTAATTGTATTATTAATGATTTGTTTTCAGGTAAACATAGATTAACAGATACCTATAAGGTAATGTTAAGTAATACTTTACCAAGTGCAAGTAATACTGTTTATGCTGATATAATAGAAATTACTACAAATGCTAATTACACTGCGGGAGGACTATTGATTGGCCCGCTTACTGTCTCTAATAATCGATTTATTTTAGGTTCTGATGCTACATTTGTAGCAGCAAGTGTAACAATTGGACCATTTCGATATATGGTAATTTATAATGATACTCAGACTAATAAGCCATTACTAAGTTGGTATGATTATGGGTACTCGATTACAATTCCAATAAGTGAAAGTTTTGTTATTGATGCTGATCAAATTAATGGGATTTTTAGCGGATCATGATTATAGATAAAGAAATACTTATAGGATCTACTCGTGTCATTGTAGATTATACAATGGATAAGAACGGACCAATGGAGTGGCGTGATGCATTACACTTCAGTATTGAGGAATGGCCGAACCAGACGCCTGTAATGCTAGAGGAGGAAATGCACCGTCGCCATGATAATTGGATAGCGCTCATTACAGCTCCGCCTGTACCAGTGGTCGAGCTAACACCTGACGAGCTTCAAGTGGTGAAGCCATGAGCTTCTGGGTCAACGGTACGGGCAATACCAGTGACGCCGCGAATCATTGGGCGGCTACGTCAGGCGGTGCGCCAGGCGCTGGCAACTTGCCTACGTCTGTTCTTGATGCACACTTTGATGGTCTGAGCAATACCAGTAACGCCGGCTACACAGTTACCGTAGATGTGACGTTCAATTGCCGTGACCTGATGTTCGACGCCAAGCCGGGGGATGGCGCAGGTGGGACGATTACGCTGGTGGGTAGTGGATCAATTAACTGTTATGGCTCATTGAAGTTGTTAGCAGGGATGGATGTAGGTGCTTCAGGCAAATACAACGGAACTTTGCAATTCCTTGCACCTTCTGGCATTCAAACGATTACACCTAACGAGGTATTGGATTTTACTTTTGGTAGTACCGTCAACTTAAACGGGGCTGCCACATACAAGTTAATGGGTGACTGGACGTTGAATCCCTCCGTTTTTAGCCTTATCGCTACGGCCAGTTTTGATCCGAACGGAAAGAAGATGACTTTGGATCGCCCCGCCGGCACGATCATCGGTGGCGCGTTCAGCTTCTATGACCTTGTGTTTCCTGGTACTAATGTTGCAAATTGTATAAATGCGTTTAACAATGATATTGCTGTCACGCATTTTCTAACAATTTCTGGCTCCAGCCCTACTATGCCCGTATTGGTACAAGCAGCCACGGCGTATGTCTTATCAGTAGGCACGCCACGTACCATCACTTGCACTAATCCCCCAATCCTCACCAACTGTGACTTTATGGACATCACCGCTGCCGGTGCAGGCGGGACGTGGGTCGCTACATCAGGCAACTTAGGAGATTGTGGCGGAAACTCTAATATCACATTCGCTGCTTCAGTCAAGCAGACTGCTACAGGAACCGCATCATTCGCTTGGAGCACGCATGGCTGGACTTCTCGCGTACCGCTGCCACAGGATGATGTAGATGTTCCGAACGCCTTCATCGCTGGCAGAACGGTCACGATGGATATGCCGAGACTAGGAAAAAACATCAACTTCACTGGGGCAGGCAATTCGCCAATCCTGAATACAACTGTTGCCAATACACTCTACGGCTCATTGAATTTGACGAATGCGGGTGTACTCTCAGGTACTGCTGCACTCACGTTTGGTGCCCGCAGTTCAGTCACGCTAACAAGTGCAGGCCACACATTCACGCAGCCAGTCATAGAGAATATGCCGGGAGGAACGCTTACTCTCGCTGACGCTTTTATTACGAATGGCGCATTCACAGTCACCAATGGCACTAAGAACGATGCCGGATTCAATACCACGATGGCGAGCTTCACCTCGTCCAATGCAAGCACGATTATCCGCACTGGACTAAGGGCGATCACAGGCAGTGGAACAGTGCTCAGTACCGCAGCGGGTGTAACAGTGACTGACAGCGGAACGACTAAGCTAACCGATGCCACATCAGCCATCAAGACCTTCGCAGGCGGCGGCAAGACCTACAACAATATCTGGCTCTCAGGCGCAGGCTCAGGCTCCTTCGACTTCACCGGCAGCAACACTTTTAACGAGTTCCGAACCGACAACGGCCCCAAAAATATCCGCTTAACGGCGAGCACGACTATGACCGTGGCGAGTGTGAACGTACCTCTTTACAATCCGGCGGCAGTGAAGTTTGTACGAACTGACCCAGTACTTGTCTATAACCAGCTGTCTACCCCAAACAGTGTGACCTCTGCAATTCTTGGCGACATTGATATTAGAGTACAGGTTGCGCTTAATAATTGGGCTTCTCCAACGATCACACAATGTTTAATTGGCAAAGATGATAATAATGGTAGTCATCGTACTTACTTATTTAGAGTGAATAGTGGACAATTAAACTTTATTATTTATCCGACTGGCACCGCAGTTTCTGGGGTAGGTGCGATTTCTACCGTAGTGCATGGGTTTATAGCCGGTTCTCTACATTGGGTGCGAGTTACAAGGCAGGTATCATCTGGTGACACGAAATTTTATACTTGCCCGACAGAAGATGGCGTTACTTGGGTTCAATTAGGAGCAACAGTCACAGTATCCGTTGGTTCTGGTTTCTTTGACAGCGTTGCGCAGATTAGCATTGGGCAAACTCAGCCGTGTGCTGGTGATGTATATCGTGCCCAAATTTACAACGGCATAAACGGTACGCTCGCTGTAGATTTCAATCCTAACGACTGGGTATCCGGCAACACCTTCACATCCTCAACGACCGGCGAAGTGTGGACGCGGAACGGATATGCTCTGTTTAGTCTAGAAATTAAGATCAGTTCGATTACTAATGCCACACATACTTTAGTTAAATCTGGAACTGGTAAGCTGAATTTTGGCAATCATGCTAATGTTTCATATAGCATAGCAAGTCCTGCTAATACTTTTTATGCAGGTAGCGTTATTTACGGTGCAACAAATGGTGGAAATAATACTAATTGGGTATTTAATCAAGCGCCGTATACAATAAATAATATACAAACTATTACACTTACTTCTTTGCCTATTACAACGCGTCTTGAACGTTTATATTTACCAAGTGGGACATTTTTGGATGTAATCGTATTAGATCAATATGTTGGTCAATTATAAAAGGAAATTAAAATGAGTTTAGATACAGCAAGAGGACCAATTAATATACCTAAAACTCCAGTTACAGATACTCCTTCAGGATTTGATGCCAGTAGACTGAAGACCATACCTACTACTAATAAGTATGCTGATTCAGTACCTGCTAATTGGAATGTTTTACCTACAACTGGCGATCAGATTGAAGCAAGAAATAGTATTACTGGTTCTGTATTTAGTGGTACACCTAAAGATTTTGGTAAACACTTAAAAGGTCAAATTTAATGGCTATTCCTTATACACCTTCCAATTGGAAGATTGTACAATATATAGCTAATGGTACTGTAGAAGATTCGTATATCTTAGGAGTCTGAGATGACAGTTTTTAATGAGACTCGTATAGGTAAAACAGTAGCTGATCCACTTACTGTTTATGAATCAATGCAACCATTATGGAGTAAATCAAGGGCTGTTTGTGGTGGTGAAAGGTTTGTAAAAGATTTAGATTCTGTATTAGATGTGTTTTCTTTTAAGAATCTATTGATTCCTTTTTCACCTTCAATGACACAATTACAGTATAACTTCTACAAGGCAGAAGCTGAGCTACCAGGCATAGTATCCCAATACGCCAAAACAGTAGTAGGTGGATTACTTAGAAAACAACCTCAATTAGTGCTTCCTAAAGATGCCCCTGCAGATGCTTATAATTGGATAATGAATGAATTTGCTCAAGATTGTTCACCACTTATTAGTTTTCTTGATAGAGCATTATGGGAAGAAGTACAAACTAGCAGAGCTTGGGTATATTTAGATTATCCTAATATTGGAAATAATGAAAATTTAACTCAGCAAGAATTACTTATGTACAAGCCTTATCCAGTATTATGGAAAGCTGAAAGTGTAATTAATTGGGATTTAGGTGATCCTAGCGGTGATGGTTCCCAAGATTTAATAATGGTCATAGTACGTAATTATGAATCAGTACGAGATAAAGATGAATTTCATGCTAAACAGCTAGATACTGTATGGGTACATGAAATAGTAGATGGATATTACCAAATACGTAAATTTCAAAATAGAAATGAAAGCGCAATGATACCAGTAATAAATGGTCAAATACAACAAAATTATGGTTATGGCGTTTTAACTAATTTTGGTCAAGGCTTTATTTTAGTTGATACAATCACTAATATTATGATGAATGGTGAAAGACTCAATTACATACCAGCATGGCCTGTTAATGGCAGTGTTCAACCTGTAGAGCCTATTTTAATTCCCTTAATCGATAAAGAAATAGCATTGTATAATAAAATAAGTAGACGTAATCACTTACTTTATGGTGCAGCGACATATACACCAGTTATATGCTCTGATATGAATGATGATAAATTCAAAGAAATTGTTGGTGCTGGTTTAGGTACATGGCTTCATTTACAACAAGGCGATACTGCAACTGTATTAGAAACACCAACAGAATCTCTTAAAGATATGGATAGGAGTATAGCTGCAGCATTTGAAGAAATGGCTAAAATGGGTCTTCGAATGCTTGCTCCAGAAGTAAGTCAAAGTGGAGTAGCACTTGATATTCGAAATGCAGCACAGACAGCGCAACTTGGTACTTTTAATATTAAAGTAAGTAATCAATTTGCTAGTATAATTGCATGTATGTTAAACTGGCGTTATGGAACTAAATATACAGCAAAAGATGTTAAATTTATGCTTTCTGCTGATTTTAACCCAGCTCCACTAGGTGCAGATTGGCTCAGATTAATTACTGAATGGTATCAACAAGGCTTAATACCAAGAAGCATTTGGATACTTATTATGAAGCATAATGATATTCTTGAACCAGATTATGATGATGGAGAAGGCCAACAAGAAATTATTACAGATAATATTATTTTAGCTACTGGTGCTTCACCTGAAGTTGCTGATTATGCTGCTATAATGCAACAAGGAATAGTTGATAAGAATTTATCTGATCCTAGTTATATTAAAGCAATGACTCAACAAGGAAATCTAGAGAATGCAGTAGATGCACAAGAAAATCCAGTTAAAAAGAAATCTAAACAACCTGCTCAATTGCAATAATGCTTAACCATAAGCAAGTCCGTGAAGTATTTTATTATAAAAATGGCAAGTTATTTTGGAATATAAATAATGGGCCTAATATAGTAAAGAATCAACCTGTAGGTACGCTTAATAGTGAAGGTTATTTACAAGTAAAGTTTGCAGGGCATACATATAAAGTTCATCGTTTAATCTATATGTTATATAATGATGATTACCCCGAGCGTATAGATCATAAAGATACAGATAGACTTAATAATACACCTGAGAATCTTCGACCAGCTACTGCCGAACAAAATATGCAAAATCGATCAATGCCTGAAACGAATACTACAGGTATTAAAGGTGTAGATTTATTTAGTGGTAAGTATCGTGCGAGAATAACTGTTGATGGTCAAAGGCACACTTTAGGCTTGTTTGACACTGAAGAAGAAGCTCGTAATGCTCGTAATGAAGCAGTTAAAGAATATCATGGAGAGTTTGCAAAGGAATCGTAATTATGCCGCTAATTAAATCTAAATCAGAAAAAGCATTTAAATCGAATATTAAAGCTGAAGTTAAAGCTGGAAAACCTGTTAAACAAGCAATTGCTATTGCATACAGTATGAAACGGAAGGCTAAAAAATGAGTCATTATTGCACATATTGTGGTAGTAAATTGCATAATAAAGTATTATGCTCTAAAACTGCAGATGGTCAATCAAATAGATTATATTTAAAATGTGGATACTGTGGTTCATTTAAACATAATATTAAAGCTTGTCCTAAAACTTATAATGGTAATGCATTACGTACATGGCATGAAGATTTAGTACTTGATTACTTTATTAAGGATTAGTATGACTGCTATAAATGTAAATACTGAAATTTATGATAAATCAATAGATCGATCAGCAATGATAAGACTTTATGAGCGAAGAGTTCAAGGCAAAGTATCATTAATAGTAGATGGGCATGCAGTTAAAATCGAAGACTTGGTACGTAAAGCTAAAATGAATGGACCTGGTTTTATTAAATTTAGAGAAGCTGTAGATGCAGAATTAGCAAGAACAACTCATGCTTTACATACAACTACTAAACGATCATTGCTTGATTTAGTTGGAGATCAAATTTCGTATACATATCAAAGTTTAGATGCGTCTTTAGGCAAAATTTGGCATACTTCTAAGCCTACTCGAAGGATAGCTGAGGATATAGTTTTATCACGTCCAATTTATAGCAATCAAACTCTAGCTCAAGGCTGGAATAGTATTGCTAAAGGTGAGAAGATTAGGATTGAATCGTTAATACGTAAAGGATTAGCAGAAGGACTTACAGAAGAAGAAATAGCCTTAAATGTACGTAAAGGTAGTATATTTAAAATAACAAAGAACCAATCTCAAGGCTTAGTTACTACTGCTATTACAAGTGTATACGCTCAAACAGATCACGAAGTTTATAAAGTTAATGAAAAAGCATTACAAGGATGGCAATATGTTGCTGTATTGGATAGCAGAACAACGCCACTTTGTGCTCATCGAGATGGCACTGTGTACCCAATAAGTGATACAAGTCATCTCCCGCCCAGTCACTTTTTCTGTTACCTGGAAGATACAGAAGTATTGACTGAAAATGGATTTAAATTAATTAAAGATACAATTATAAATGAAAAATGTTTATCTTTAGATCCTGAAACTGAAGACTTAACTTGGCAACCAATTATAACTAAATTTGAAAAAGAAGTTGAAGAGATAATTTTTATAAAAGCATTTTCAGTCGACATCGCAGTAACTGCAGATCATCCTTTCATAGGACAAAAGAGGGTTGATAGAGGCAATTATAAAGAATATTTACCAAAATATTATAATTCAATTTTAGATATACCGCCTAAAGTTGATTTTAGAATGTTTGCATCATCTAAGTGGATAGGCAAAAGTATAGATAAAATAATTGTAAATAATTTTGAATTTCCATCTGTTTCTATATTTTGTAAATTTATGGCTTGGTGGTTATCGGATGGATCTGTATCAATTAAAAATAAAGGTTACATTGATTGTTGTATTTCGCAGTATACACATAAACAATTAATGTTAGAAGAATTAAAAGAATTAAACCCATCTAATCGTCAAACTGGATTAGGTTTTGTTGATCAAAATTTAAATAATTGGTTATTAAAATTTGGAAAATGTACTGAAAAGTATATACCAAAAGAAATTAAAAATTTACCTAAAAGTGATTTATTAGTTTTTCTTGAAGCATACTTGTTAGGAGATGGTACTTCTGTTAAACAATCTGATTTTGAAGGATATACTTCAAATCTAGTAAGAAAATTTTTTACTACTTCAAAACAATTAATGGCAGATTTATGTGAACTTATAATTAAAGTTGGGGATTCAGCAAGTGTTTATGAACGACTTCCAAGTTTTGTTATAAAGAAAAATGGAGATACAATTGATGGTAATTATTTAGTTTATCATATTGCTTGGAATAGAAGTCAATATAGAAGGTTAACGGATGCTACTATTATAGTTGAATGTGATGGCCTATACAAAGTTTATGATATAGAATTAGCTGATAAGCATACATTGCTTACTAAAAGAAATGGTAAGATAATTTGGGGTAGTAATTGTAGATCCTCTACTATACCGATTGTAAAAAGCTATGAGCAACTAGGTGAACTTGAAGGGATAGCCCAAATACGTAAACGGAATCTCGAAGGATTAACTGATAAGCAAATTGCATTTTATGATGGGCAGTCTCCATTAAAGGAATCCTATAATGAATGGCTGACGCGGCAAGCATCAGAAGTTCAGTTAAGGCATTTAGGAGATATCAAAAAACTTGAAGTATTCAGAAGTGGACAATTAACTCTTGATAAATTTACTAATGATGAAGGCAATTCAATAGGTATTAAGGAACTCCGTAAACTTACAGATCCAGGTTATGCTTTACCAGGAGATACACGTAGATTTGCATTAGCTAAAGAAAAACTTGATACTCTTAAACTTGGTGCAGCACGTCCTGATGAAATTTTAGAATCTAAAGAATTTCAAAAAGCACTTAAAGAGTATTATTTGCTACAGGATGGTGAGTTGGATGGAATGCTTTCGCTTACTAATTATAGGGGTACATTATTACATAATAAACGTAATACTAAAATTAGAGTATTAAGTTCACCGCCTACTGAAGATAATTTGAAGTATAATCCCTTTACTGGTAGGTATGATGATGCAAGGATTTACCAACCAAATATGCAGGTATTAGAGAATACTAAAAGACTAGTAGAAGAATCAGAGGTATTACTACCTAAAGATAAAGACTTTATACTTAAGTTTGTAGATGACCTTGATGGTCATATGGGTACTAATCAACGTGCTGTTATAACGGATAATTTAAGGATTATATTTCAACGAGCACGTGAAAACAAAATACCTTGGGCTAATTTAAAAGCTGTTCTAAATGGACAAATGAAATTTGATGTAATGAATGTGTCTGATTACATTGAAACACAAATACGCAAAGATGCTAATTTACTTTTCAAGCTGAAGCAAGAAAATTACATTGATCCAGTTTTAGGACCAGTCCAATTACAAGATTTACATGATAACTTTCTTGAGAATATACAAAAGCGAAATACTTGGGAAAATACTACTGCGCCTAAAATTGCAAGAGAGTTAAGAGGAGTTTTAGGTAGGGTTTTTATTGATCCAAAATTGCCTCTAAAGAAAAACTTTTTAAGTCTAACAGACCGTGATTTATCAGAATTTTACTTAAAGTTTGCCCATAGGCTTTCATTAGCTGATATGCCTGATAGAGATCAATTCGCTGTTAGTTTAGGTCGTGATCTTTATAATATGGCTAATTATAGAGGTAGCCGAAAAGAATGGTTTGAACTAGGCGTAAAACTTCTGGATGTTGCAGATGACAAGGGTATTTATAAATTAGAAACTTATGGTGTACAAAAACGACGAATGAAGAGTAGAGTAGGCAGAAGATACTTTTTAAATGAAGCCTTATACAGTAATGTATATTGAATAACTGCGTGAATTGCTGGAACATCCTATAAGATTTTTCGTTAAAAAATCTTTCAGGACAATCAGCAGCCAAGCTTACCTGGGGACAGGTTCGAAGGTTCAACGACTAGGACATACCGTCTAGAACAGACGATGAAGTCCATAGGGCAGAAGTCTGCTCAAAGCGCGCAGCATCCTAGTAATAGGATGATGATATAGTCTGGTCTGCATATAATTAAATGAGTTTATTTTTGAAATTGCAGAAGTGCTTGCCAGCACAACACATAGAGAAATAAATGGCAAGCATTTGATGATCTTTAACGAAGACCATCTAACAAAACGGGTCCGTACTACGACACATTCTCAGTTAATCTTAGAATTGTCGATCCTCGAATTCAAGAGTATTCTAAATTGCAACGAAAAATTGAATTAGGATTAAGAGTAAGCGTAGTAGATGATAAGAATAGACTTAAAATACGTGAAGGCTATAAAACTTATTTTGATTATAAAAACAGAGATACACAGATACCTTTAACATCAACAGATAGCTTTAAGAATTTTCCTACCAAGCTAATAGATAAAGACATGACTGATGCTCTTAATTGGACAGCAAATGCTAAGTATAAAATAGACCCTGAATTTCATGATTTTATAGGTAAATTGCTTAATTTTCAAGATGATAAAGGTAAAGCTCAATACTACAATGACTTAAATCGTTATCGTGAGTTTATGATTGAACGTGGAGATTCTTATGAACGACTTAAGGCGATGGAGTGGTTAAGAAAGAATAATTATGCTTTTAGTAATCATCCATTTTTGGATCATAGAGCTAGGATTTATGAACGTGGACTTATCGGTGTTCAATCAGGGGAAACGTTAATTTCTTGACGCTTTGTATAGTAATATACATCGAAAATCGCGTGAATTCAGTGGATATCCTCGCAAGGACAATACTGAGCCAAGCTTGAGTAGTAATACTCTTGAAGGTGCAACGACTAAGACATACGATCCTGTTAAAGGATTATGAAGTCTGTACACTAGAAGCCTAGTGGAAGCGCGCGACAACCTTTATGGGTTGATGATATAGTCTGATCTGCATATAAGGAAACGAAATTGCAGAAGTGCTATCAGGCACAACATTTAGGTGTAAAATGGAAGAAATATGGAAACAAATAGAAGATACAACGTATGAAATCAGTTCATTAGGACGTGTTAAAAATAAATATGATTATATCTTAAGTCAATCACTTACTGAAAGGGGTTACTTAAAGATAAGTTTATTTTTTGACAGTAAATTAAATACACGCACTGTACATAGACTTGTTGCAAAAGCCTTTGTAGATGGGTATGTTGAAGGTTTAACTGTTAATCATAAAGATTGTAATAAACTTAATAATAATTATAATAATTTAGAATGGATGAGTCTTATTGATAATTATAAACATGGTATTACTAATAATTGTAGTTGTAAAGGTGAGGATAGACCTGAATCTATATTAAAAGAATCTGATGTTCTTGATATAATAGAACTTATTAAAGATGGTTGTACAGATATTGAAATAGCAAAAATATATAATATTGTACATTCTTCTATTTATAAAATACGTGTTGGAATTAGTTGGAAACATATAAAACGACCTGTTTTTGATAAAGTTGGAATTATAAAAAAATTAACAGTAACAGATATTCCTATTATAAGACAAATGCTTCTTGATGGAATTAGCCTTGCTAATATTGCAAAAAAATTTAAAGTTCATTCTGGTACAATTAGTGGAATAAAACAAGGAAGATCTTGGAAGAATTATTAATAAATGCCTGATAAGCCTGAGTATATTTAGCGAATATACTTGAACATAAATGTAGACCGTTTTTAAATACTGAAGAATCGAAAATTCTTGGAATACCCGGTTTTGCTAATTTTCAAGATCAAATTGGGGCATTCTTAGGCGGCTTAGATGACTCATACGAATTAAAATACAATTCACTTTCTATCACTGGAAGACAACAAATAGCTCAATATTGGCGTAAAGACTTAGTTGATATTGGCAATCATATGCTTAAAGGTAAACCAAATGATATACGCGCAATATTGGATTCTAAATTCCTTGCAAATGTTGATGCCGAAGATATAGGTAAAGTCTTACGTTTGGCTCAAGAAACAGCTAAAATAGATAATTATTTAGAAGGTAATTACTCTGTCAAGTCACTTGAAAAGCTTAATTCATATAAAACAGCATTAGCCTTAGAGCAAGATGCATCAAGTAGTGGTGCGCAGATCATAGCGCTTACTACTAAAAACAAACAGTTAGCAGAGTTAAGTAATGTGATCCCTACTGATCATAAAAAGCGTCTATATGATCAGATAGCTGCATTAACATTTAATGATCCAAGATTTCGAGAATTAAATGTTAAGTTAGGCCTTACGGAAAAAGACCTCCGTAAGGCAAGCAAGATAAATTCTTTGTGTCTTGCCTAAATCCCGTTAATTGCTGGAAACGCTCACACGAGTCAATCAGCAGCCAAGCTTACTCAGGAATGAGTTTGAAGGTTCAACGACTAGGGTATACCTTCTAGAACAGAAGATGAAACCCATAGACTGGTAGTCCAGTCGAAACGCGGGACATTCGAAAATAAGTAATTTTTGTTTGAAGATATAGTCTGAGCTGCATGGTGACATGCAGGTGTTTATTAATAGAAGTTTATTATTAAACCGAATCTGAGTAACGAACAGATTTGAACATTTACGGCAAAATATGGTCACCTTTAACTTATAGAGGCTTTGCATAGTAATATGCATCGAAAATCGGGTGAATTCAGGGGAACACCAGAACGGTCAATCCTGAGCCAAGATTACTTACTATAGTACCATGAAATATGGTACAATGGTTTGTTTTAAGGTGCAACGACTATTCCGAAAGGAAGTAGATAGGAAGTCCTATCGAAGCGCCCGACAAACAATTGATAAATTAAGTTTATCTTTTGCTTGATGATATAGTCTGGACTGCATAGGAATATGTAGAATTTTAACAAAGCAAATATAGGAAACTTAAATGAATTATAAGTTACACTATAATAATCTATTACAAAAATATGGATTTGTAAATAGACCTATTAATACTAATGGTTATGAACGTCATCATATTATACCTAAAGCTTTAGGTGGTAATAATGATAAATCAAATTTAATATATTTAACAGGTAGACAACATTTGTTAGCACATTGGTTATTATTTAAAATTCATAACAGCCCTGAAATGGCAATGGCATTTTTTATGATGCGTGCTAATAAATCTAATTATATATTAAATAAAATTGAGATTAGATCTTCAAATAATGCAATGAATAAATATGGAATGTTATGTAAAGCTGTAAAAACCCCTTTAGGTATATTTAAAACATATCTTGATGCAGCAGAAGCACATAAAATTCCAGCAAGTACATTTCAGGACATTATTAGAAGACATACAGAAGGTTTTGAAGATTTAGGTAGTATAAGAAAAATGGTATCAGCAAGTAAAGAGAATCATGGTATGAGTAGACGTATTAGAACACCATTAGGTATATTTCCATATGTAGGTGCAGCATCAACAGCGCATGGTATTTCAAATAAAACAGTATCAAGGCGTTGTTTAGAAAATCCTGATGAATATTATTACTTAGATCCTCCTAAACAAAGTAATAGAATTGGATCTATTTCATGTAATAGAAAACAGGTAAAAACACCGATTGGTATATTTAACAGTACAATGGAAGCTGCAAATGCTTTAGGTATTTGCAGAGAAACTTTACGTTATAAAATAAAATCTGTTAATATGCCTGAGTATTGCTTTGTAGAAAATTAGTAGAATCTAACGAATTCTATTTAACATTTCGATATGGTGCAGGAAAACGTACAGGAATACTTAATGTAGAACAAAAACTTGCAAAAGCTTTAGATAAACAAGAAGGCGTACTTGTAGTAAACTCCAAAGACCGCGATAAAATCCTCTCAGAAATCTCTGCTCGTGCTGCTCGATACGAAAAATGGGATCCTGAAATGCATCAAGAATTACTTGCATTACGTCAAGATGTAAAAGATATATTTAATAAAGGTCAAGTTCCAGGCGATGATGTACTCGAAGAGTTATACTTTCTAGACAGCAAAACTTTAGATTTAGTTGAAAAGATGTCTGGTGCTTATGAGAAACGAGTAACACCCAAAGACTTCCAATTAATAGCTCAGATTATGTCTGAAAACTTGGAATCTCAAGTACCTGTATTACGTGAATTTACACGTTTTCACGGTAGGCTAGCTGAAGATTTCATGATTAATGCTAAACCTAAAGAAAGTGATATTGACTACGTCGAGTTCCTTAAAACTAAAGTTCTTGGTACTAAAAAGGCTGGTTATAAATTACCTAAACGTATAAGTGAAATGCTTGGTTGGAAAGATGAAGTTTTAAGTGAGAAAGTATTAAAGCAAATGGGTTGGTATAAGCCTGATAGTACTTTAGCTCAAATGCTTTATGGTGTAGAAGCACCTAAAGATAGACTTACTGGTTTTAAGATGTTGCAATTAGAACCTTTTCAAATTAAAAAGCTATTTGAATTAGAAATAGGTATAGCAAATAAAATGCCAAAGAATTGGGTCAATGTTCCAAGTGTGAATTTTGATGGTAAGATAATAGAACAGAACTTTACTCAAGTATTTGAAGAAAGACTTAATTATAAAGATGCAGAAGGTAAATGGGTTACTAATATACTTCAAATTGCACAAAAAACTGATCCAACATGGTGGGAAGAACTTATAAACAAAGATGGAAAGATTAATAGCATTGCAGATACTGGTAAGGCACGTACTGCTTATGCTGTAAATGCAAATCACAGTAAATACTTTGCTGTGAATAAACTCCATTAATTCAGGGAAACTCCTATCGTTATAGGACAATCCTGAGCCAAGCTTACCTAGGAATAGGTTTGAAGGTGCAACGACTAAGGTATACAATCCAGAACGGATTATGAAACCTGTAAGGCCTAAGTAGGTCTGAAACATGGAGATTTGAATACTTGACAGTATTCTTATAAGAGATAGTCTGAGCTGCATGGTAACATGCAGGAGTTGCGCGCCAAGCAAATTAATACTTGGCGCAATACCGATAGAATCTAACGAATTCTATTTAACACACTGAATGATGCAGTTCTGGTTAAAAGGTTCCATCTTTGGGGCAAAAAGAATAACATACAAACTTTCAGTGTACATGACGCATTTGTAACTAATACCGCAGATATGTTAAAAGCAAGAGCTGCACTTAAAGAAATCTATGCAGATGCTTTAAAAGCTAATACTACATTAGATACCTTAAATGAAATGCTTGCTAGAGGACTTCCCCGAGAGATCTATAATCGATACCTTAATGAAGCAATTGATATAGGACTTATTCCTGTAGCGGGTCGTTCTAGAATAGGCGGAAAACTTATAACAGAGAAGGATATCTTAAAACGTGAGGATATACTTCGTAGTGTCCCAGGGGATTTTAATAAGGATCTGTACTGGTATGCCATTGGCTGATAATGTTTAAGATAGCTGTACAGATCTTTATACTTTTAATTCTTTCTTTAGCTACAATGACTTTATTAATTTTGCTTGCAGAGTTCATTTGTAATACATCTTAAAACTCCGGGCTAGTATCCATGTCGTCTCTCCTGGCATGGTAGCTTCTCCTCCCTAAAAGCATATTAGCCCGGACCCTATTATGATAAATCATCCGATGTATAATTTATCTGCATTTAAAGTACGTAAACGTATAAAGGAGTTAGGAATGACTAAGCTAGTTAGAATTGAAAATGCAGATACTTCTAATTATAAAGTAATAGTAGAAATTTGGGATAAAGGAGAACCAGATAAACTTGCAAAAGTAATTAATTTAGATTATCCAACGTCAATGACAAGCAGTGATGTGTATTTAACTAGTACTAGGTATATAGTTATTAAAGAAGCATAAAATGAATACGTTAACACTTAAAAATTCTATTATCGAAATAGAAAAGCTAACAAACTGGAATCCTATTGGTATTTGGATTACATCTGGTAATGGTGAGGACGATAAACCAGATTGTAAATTAATAATATATGCTTATTGGTTTAGAATTGCAATTAAATTACCACTGATTATTTATCCTGAAACAAAAACAGTATATCCTAAATGGGATGATGAAACCATAGAACGATTAGGTCGTAATTACTATATTGCATATACTAAACGTGATTATGGATTTCTTTTAAGTAGTGGCCATCTTAGTATCTATTTTGGTAGAAGCACTGAACAGCATTGGAGTTGTTTCTTACCTTGGACACAATGGAGATTTATAAGACTTAGTTATTACGGTCTACAAGGTGAATTTCTATATACTGAAGATACGCATATGAATTGGAAAGCTCGACAAGATAAAGAAGACTTAATACCAAAAGTAAAATTTAAATTTCTTGATTTTGATAATGAAGAAATAGAAGTTATAACTCATATTGAAAAACGAGAATGGGCTTTTGGAGATAAATGGTTTAAATGGTTATCATTATTTAAATCAAATAAAATTTCTCGTAGTTTAGACTTACGTTTTACTAAAGAAACAGGAAAACGTAAGGGTTCGTGGAAAGGTGGTACAATAGGTCATGGTATTGGGATGTTACCCAATGAGTTACATGAAGCTGCTTTTAGGCGTTATTGTAACGAACATGAAATGAAATTCTTAGGCAAATCCCCAAACTGTGTTTGAGGTGCTAAACTGTGTTTAGAATAAGGAAATATTATGGCTACACCAGAAGAAATTAAAGCTGTAGAAGATGAAGAAGCTGCTAGAGTTGCTGAAGAAGTTGCTCGTGCAGAAGCTACAGCAAGGCTAAGTAAAGATGATAAAACAAAAGATGAAGACTTAATAAAGAGTATCGTTGAAGAACGTGTTCAAAAGGAACTCGATACTAAGTTAGCAAGTATTAAAGCCAAGCTTGATGCTAGTTATAAGTCTCGTGATGAAGCTCTTGTCAAGATCGCTGATTTTGAAACTAAAGAGCGTGAAGCACATATGAAAAGACTTGAAGAAGAAGGCAAGCATAAAGAAGTATATGAATTAAAGCTTGCTGAGCAACAAGCAAAAGTTGAAGCTCTTGAAAAGCGAAACACGGAACTAAGCCGTGATGTTGCTGTGCGAGATGCACTTAAGGGTTATAACTTTAGGAATGATACTGCTACTGAAATGGCATACAGAGAAGTTGTAGCCCAACTTACACGTAATGATAAAGGTATTTGGATACATCGCTCTGGTATTTCAGTCAAAGACTTTGTAGAAGCTTTTGCAAAAGGTGAAGAACAATCATTTTTATTTAAACCGAAATCTTCTTCTGGCGCAGGTACAAAAGATGATGATGGGAAACCGCCATCTACCAAAACTAAACCCAAATCACTCTTCGATTTGTCTCAAGCCGAAGTTCTTAAATTAGCGGAAGAAGGCAAATTAAGGAGTACCTCAAACCAATAAGGAATTTTAAATGTCTACTCCTGATACCACTTTATCTGGTGCAAGTAATTTTGTTCTTCAAAGTGCTTTAGGTGCATATAGCGATGAAGCTTACACTACTGCACGTAAACTCTCTGGAACAGGTATTGTCGGTCCAAACCCACAAATTAATACTGATACTGAAACATATATCGGTCAAATGCGTTGGTTTAAACCGATGACTGCAGTTATTAACGTTGCAAGTTTGACAGATTCTGCTGCAGGTACAGGTCAAACGTATTCTTCAGATTATCTTACGTATATTAAGACTGTTCGTACGCATGGTGCGACTCAGGTTAATATGCAACAAATTGTGACGCAAGTTGATGGTCTTGCTAAGATTGCTCGTGATTTTGGTGAAACTCGCGCACAAGATGAGCATAATGCAATTCTTTCAGTTTTGAAAGGTATTGCTATTTCTGAAGTATTGAATGGTGCTGCTACAGGTGCAGGTTCTACAGGCCTTGGTGGGCAAACATTTGATAATGATCCTACTAGTGCTCGTTATGGCTTCTATGTTGACCTTGGCTCTGCCTTGCCTGTAGTAGCTGCGGATACCCCCACTGGTAAGCTTGGTGCTGCAAGGGCCGAGGGATTCTTAAATGCGATTGGAATGGGTTTCAAAGACTATGAACCAGATTGGCTGTATCTGGTAACTAGTCCTGCTGTATTAGCTTCCTTACGTTCAGCTAATTTGGTAGATGAAACCAAAGTATCTGAAGGTAATATTACGTTTGATACTATCTTTGGTGGTAAGTTCAGGTTGATTCAAACACGTGCTAATCAAAGTCTTTCTTCAGCACAGCTTACTAAGCTGAATACAGGTGCTGGAGTTGATCTTGTTGGTACTAAGACTTCGTTTTTAGTTTTACCCAATGCACTTGCATTTGAACCTTTAACTGTACCTACTCCTGTTGAAATTTTCAGAGATGGACGTGCTTATAAAGGTGGTGGCGCAACTGATATCTGGTATCGTTGGGGTTATGTATTGCATCCGAAAGGCTATAATTGGGCTGGTGCTGTTACTGCTTTCCCAACAGATGCTGATTATATGAAGTCTGCTACTGGCGGAACTCCAGAAGATTTGACTGCTGCTACTGTTGGTGTTACGACTACAGGTACTTGGATACGTAAAGCAACATCTGCATTGAGCCTTGGAATTTTACCTGTTTTTCACGCATAAAAGGTAATCTTATGGCTACTAACTTGGTTAAAGGTGTTAACTCTTATGTAACTGTTGCAGAAGCTTCCGTTTATTTTGATAATCGGCTAGATGTTGCAGCATGGACTTCAGCTGATAATGAAATTAGGGCACAAGCTTTAGTAACTGCAACTGGTATACTTGATGATATGCCTTGGACTGGTGTAGCTGTAAATGAGACTCAGCCACTGGCATTTCCAAGAACTGGTATTTATTTTGATCCAAGATTAGGTATAAATGTTGAATTAAGTAATACTTTACCAAATAGAATTTATACAGCAACAATAGAATTAGCATATCATTTATTAAATAATGATGGACTTCTTGATGATACAGGGTATGTAAAAGAACTTACTGTAGGCTCAATTAGCTTAAATAATGCAATTACACCAAATACTATCCCACATAACGTAAATCGCATGATTAAACCTTTATTAGTTAATGCTGGTGCATTAAATTGGTGGAGGGCGAATTAATGGGATATGCTAGTTTGATTCGTAAAAGTGTTAGTAAAGCTTTTGCAGCAGTAAAGGATCTAGCTGTAGATGTTACACTAATACAGAAAAGTTCTAATACATTTAATTTTGCAACAAATACTACGACTCTGTCAACAACTACTAAAGTTATAAAAGGTATTTTAGTAGAAAAATCATCAAAAGATGTTTCAACATCTACAATGGAAATTCTATTTCAGGCAATAGATTTAGATAATCCTACTATCTATGATAAATTTACTATGCCTAACGGTGAAGTATGGAAGGCAATACCACCATATAAAAATGATGGCTTTATAATTAAAGTTGATGTTGCAAAGGAATCTTAAATGGATAAATATAGTTCATTATACCAAGCCATTTATTCAATCTTTGCAACCAATGGATGGAAAGCTGAAGCTATTCCTACATTCCCTACGAACTTTGTTGGTTCAGGGGTTGATGAGTATATAAGGATCTCTATTGTTGCTAGTGGAGATGCAGATATAAAATCTGCTACAGGCCAGGTAATAATAGATATATTTTATCCTGCAGGTGGTGGTTCATTACGTGCTATTACAATAGCAGATAAGTTAGATAAATACCTTGCTGGTAAAACAGTTAATAGCGCTATTCAATTCTTTTCAAGTACATTAACTGAAATCGGAAATGATACAGCTAATGCAAGTCTTTATAGATCCAAATACTCAATACCCTTTAATTACTTTGGAGTTTAAGAATGGCTCATATTTCATCTGTTGGAGCTGGAATTTTTACTACACTGAATCTTAACAAGGTATCTACAACTGTAGTACCTGGTGCAGGCGCTGCGTCAGATTGGCATGCTTTATTTGATACTGGAGCAGAAAGAACATCAGTAGGAAATGTAAGAGAATTTCCTTCTATTGGTACGCCTGCAAATATTGTTAAGGTACCGAGTTTTGGTTTTAAGCAATCAAAACAAGTACAAGGGCAAGCCGATGCACCATCGCTTGAAGTTACTGTTAATTATATAGCAAGCGATTGGGTTGATGGTGGTGCTGGTACACTTGGTTATGCTTTAAATAGTGATATTGTATATGCATTTAGATTTGCATTGATGAATACTGATCCAGGTGCAGCTGTTACTGGTCTTGCTACAGATAATTCCTGTTATTACTGGCTTGGTCGTATTGAGGCTGTATTAGTTAAGCCTTCACTTACTGATGCTACAACTGCTACTGTAACATTGTCGATGCTATCTGATTTCTATGGTGCATTTACTCACTAATATTGGAGATATAAATGGCTCATATTAATTCACTTGGCGTTGGCCTTTTTACAGATTTATCTATTGCGATAGGTACTTCTATTGTACCTGCAACATACGATGATACTGGCTTTAAGGCATTATTTGCAACTATCGATACTGGTACACTTACAGACGCTGCAATCGCAGGTGGCTTTTATCGTATTTTAGATGTACGTGAATTTCCTGCAATGGGAACACCAGCAAATATTGTTAAAGTACCTGTATTTGGAGTAAAACAATCACAACAAATTCAAGGTCAAGCTGATGCTCCTACAATGGAAATAACATTAAATTATATTCCTGCAAATTGGGATCCTGTTACGGGTCTTAGTAAGTTTGTTGGGGATAATATTACTCGTGCATTTAGATTTGCACTTTTAAATCAAGATAGCACTGGTATAACTGCTGCCACGAAATATGCTTCTCTTGCATTAGGTTTAGGTACTGTTCAGAATAGTGTTTATTATTGGACAGGCAGAATGGAAGCATTACTTGTTAAACCTTCACTTACTGATGCTACAACTGCAACTTTAACACTTTCAATGCAATCTGATTTTTATGGTGCATATACGTATTAGTAGGATAATGATGCCAATAAAGCCATTTAGCTATATGTATGTTATACATACAACTGTTGCGCGCATGGATGAAATGATTGATGTTTCTATCCGAAAGACACTTGAGCGCATACAGGAATTTGATGGTAATCAGGAAAAATCACAAGAAGTCTTTAGGACATTAGCCGCATTACATATGATGCGTAAACAAATTAAAGACTTTCAATTAAAAGGATAAATTGATATGGGTATTAAAGATTTAATTGGTAAGAAAATGTCAAAACCTACTAAGTTTATGGGTGAAGAGATTAAAATTTCAAAATTAAGTGTTGCTGAAGTTTTAAGCATTCAAGATGCTGCTAAAAATATAGGTAGTGATGAAACAAAAGGATTTGAGATTTTACGAACAGTTATTCGAGCTTCTGTAGAGAATGCTGAAAGTCTTTCTGATACTGATTTTGATGCATTTCCTATGGATGAATTATCAAAGCTATCAAATGAAATTATGAAATTTTCAGGATTGGGTGCTGAGCAGAAAGAAGTAAAGCAATAATGTTGGACCAAGAAGAACTAGCTATTTTTGAATTAGCTTTTCATACTGGTTATAAAGTTAATTATATAAAACATGAAATGTCATTTGAAGAATTTTTAAAATGGCAAGAATACTTTAAAGCACGTCCAATAGATTGGCGAGATGATGATCGTACCATGAAATTTTTACAAACTCAAGGTGTTAAAGCGAGACCTCGAGAAATATTTCAATCTATTGCTAGTTTAGAAGATTACGAAAATAGCAGGAAATCAATTTTCGCCAATTTTAAAAATTCATTATTCTTTAGTAAAATGTCTACTGCTATTGGTGGGGATAAACTAGACATCTTTAAGGAGACAGAATGAATATAGAGATATATGGGATTGATAATCTTTATAATGAAATAGATTTTAAATTAAAAAATATTAAATTTGTTCAAAAAATTATTGTGGAAAAAATATTAGGAAGACTCAAAAAACAAACACCTGTTGAAACAGGTGCTGCAAGAGATGCTTGGAAAATTAATATATCTCCTTTTGGAATGTCTATAGAAAATGAAAAAGAGTATATTTCAGAATTAAATGATGGTAGCTCGCAGCAAGCACCTAGTTATTTTATTGAAAGAGAAGTATTAGGATCTTCGGATGTTAAAGCTAAAGGAAGTATTGTAAGGTATTCTTAATAGGAATTTTGATATGTCTGGCATTGTCATTGATGTTGATACTCGAACTGAAAAAGCAAAACGAGATTTAGATGCTATAAAAGCTTCAGTAGCTGGCATTCAATCTACAACGTCAAAAGCTGCAGAGGCAATGTTAAATTTAGCAAAAGGTTTAGCAGCAATTGCTACATCTGGATTAGCCTTTTCATTTTTAGCAAAAGCTTCTTCACAGTATACTGATATTGGAAATAAGATAGCATTAGTGACAGGACGTACAAATGATTTAATATATTCTCAAATGAAATTGAGAGATATAACTGAAAAAACTAGAAGCTCTATAGAGGGTAGCGTTTCAATCTTTTCTACTTTTGGAAAAGCTTTAAAATCATCAGGTGTATCTACTGATCAATTACTGAAAGTAACAGAAACAATTCAGAAAGCTATTACAATTTCTGGTTCTAGTGCAGAATCAGCTGCTTCTGCAATTATTCAATTAGGTCAAGGTATTGCATCTAATACTTTGAGAGGCGAAGAATTAAATTCAGTATTAGAGCAAACTCCTAGAATTGCTCAAGCTATTGCAGATAGCATGAATTTACAAGTTGGACAATTAAGAAAAGTAGCAGAAGAAGGAAAGTTATCTGGTACTTCAGTATTTCAAGGAATTTTAAGTCAATCTGAAAAGATAAATAAAGAATTTTCACAAGTTAATCCGACTTTAAATCAAGGTATTACACTTTTATCACAATCTATAAGTGAATTTGTTGCAGAATTAGATATTGGTTTAGGTATTTCTGGTTCTATTGGAGGTTTACTACTAAGAACTGCTAGTAATATTAGAGGAGCATCTCAAAATATTGCGACAGATGCTTACTTATTCTTACAAAGATTTAGAAGTGGTTTAGCAGTAGTTGAATCAGTAGTAAAACCAATAATTACTATTATTCTTGAATTGGGCAAACAATTAATAAAAGCATTGCCGCAAGGATTTTTTACAAGAACTTTTATTAGTGATGCTAAAGAAGGCTTAAGAACTCTTGATGATATTACGGGTGGAGCTTTTACTTCAATTTCTAGAATTATTCAATTTGGAATTAAAGACTTAATAGATTGGGACAGTAATATAGAAAGAGCATTTAAAAAGATTAAACGTATTGGACCTGATGTTTGGTTGACTGGTGGTTGGGATTCGCAAACAATAAAAAGATTCTTTAGTGTTGAAACACTGAGGTTATATGGAGAAGCTTTTTCTGAGTTATCTGATGCAATTATTGAAAATACTACTAGCTGGTGGCCAGCTATTGGTAATTTTGTTCGTAGATTTGAATATGCACTTCAAGATTTAGATAGATATATTGGTGGAACAAGAGATACATTACTTACATTTAGATTTGGTAATATGGATAATCTGTTATATAGCATAGTTGAATTAGCTAGAGGTATGACAGGTATTCAAATGCAATTTACAAATCTTTGGAATATTGTTAGAGAAATACTTGGACCAACAATAATAAGAGTCCAAATAATGATTGAAGATTTAGTTTTAAATTTACCTATTAAATTATATAAAGCAATATTATTAGCAAATGCCTTAGTGACAAAAGCTTTAATTGGTTTAGGTCAGATTATTTCGGATTTCTTTAAAGTTAGTTTTCCTGCAATAGAATTACCAAGATTTAATGGTAGTGTTATTTTAGAAGAAATAAAAAAATTCGCAGAAGTAGTAATAGAATTTTTTAAAGAGATATATGATAAAGTAGTAGGTCATTCGTATTGGCCAGATACAATGAATGCAATTGAGGATTTTGGAAAGAGAACATTTAAGAATGTAATTTCAGCTACTAAAGATTTTGTTGAAGATATTGAGTCTAGTTTTAAATTAATATTCTCTAAAGTAAACAAATTATCTAAAGCAATAGAATCTACGCCATTTACACCATTTGCAAATTTACTTGATTCTGCTGGTTCTAGAATAATAAGAATTATCAGTAGTATTGCAAATTCAATAGATTGGTTTATAACAATTCTTACTTTTGAGTTAGGTGTACCTGTTTTTATAAGTATGATTATTAGATATTTTAGTTTATTAACAGATTTATTTGATAATAGAACGCCTTTAGAAAAATTTACAGATAAAATTAAAACAGCAATTAGAAATTTAAGTTATGGATTGCAATCAATAGGAAAATTTGAAAGTTATTTATTATATCTTTACGGTAAACTTAAATTAGATACAGATAGCGCTGGTACAGCAATAGGTTATACCTTACAAAAGAATATACTTAAAGAAATTAATAAATTAGATAACTATCAATTTCCTTGGAATAATTCTACTTTTAATATTTTTAAAAGAAATTTCTTAATTATATTTACTGAAATTTTATTAATTGCAGTTAGTGTATTGGATATCGTTGCAATTGTTATTTATAATTTTAGTAAGAATATAATTAATTATTTTAAAGATATATATGATAAAGTAGTAGGTCATTCTTGGTGGACAGATACAATGAATGGTGTAGTAGATCAAGCAAATAAACTTACTGGACGTGTTAGCGTCCCGTTGACTAAATTTAAAGATTTTATTAAAAGTATTTTTAGTAAACAAAAATTAGCTGATCTTGATTTTAGCTTTAAATTTGCTTCAGGTAAATTTGAAGGAATTTATGAAAGTTTAAAAGAAGCAGTGGCAAAAGCGTTTAAAGTTGCAATGGCAGATGCAGCAACGATTATCAGAACAGCTATAACAGGTTTAGGTGCAGTGCTTGCATTATTATTTTTACCAAATAGTACTATTAGATTTGCAATAGTTGCTTGGCTTACGTATAATTTTGTTGAGAGTATTTTAGTTGTATCAGATAGATTTAGTGAGATTTTTGGAGTTAATTTCTCACGAACTCTAGGTAAATCTTTAGGTAAAATAACAGGTGAATGGGTAATTTCTTTTGCAAAAGATATTCCTGAAATTTTAAAAGCAATTACTAGTGTAATTGTTGGTTTTACACAAGGATTTTTACAGAGTTTACCTGCTATTGGAAGTGCAATTAAAGCATTATTTAGTATTGGAAATTTTCTTGGGACTACTGGTGCATTTGGCATTATCGGTATATATCTATTTGGTAATTCATTATTATCGTTTTTAAATGTTGGATTTGCAGCTATAATTCGAGCTAGAGTAATGGCTCCACTTCTTTACTTACAAGCATTTGCATCGGGGCAACGTGGTGGTTTTGTATTTCAATGGTTATTTGGCGCTATGGGGATAGAACGTGTTTATGCTGGAATGGCTGCTGCGGCAACATTATTAGGTGCATTTGACGGCATTTTAGGTGATTCTAAAGTACTTAAAGTATTTGCAGCAAGTGGTGCATTATATGTGCTTTTATTTGGTCAAACTGGTGTGCAGCACTTGATTAATCTAACAGCAACTACTATTGCAAATTTACGTGGTATAATTGGTCGCGCAGTTGCAACTCAATTTGGTGCAACTCAAATAGGTGCATTAATCGCAAATACTGCTACTACAATTAATTGGAGCAGTATTAGTAATGCATTATTAAGTGGTCAATTAGGAATTTTGGTTAATTCTGTAAGAACACAACTTTTAACATATGCAGCGCAAGGTGTTAGTTTTATGACTGTTATGTTATTTGGAACAAATACACAACAAACATTAGATTTAATAAAAGCGCAATTTATGGTGATGTATACTTTTATAATAACTCAAATTGGAAAACTCAGAACATTTATCGTTGGTACGAATCTATTCAGTAGTATGTTTGGTGATCAATCAATGTTTGGCCAAATGAAAGCATCTTTTAGTGCTCAATTAGCTAAAAGACCACTTGGATATGCTGCAGTTAGGCCTCCAGTGGCACCAGTACCGCCAATAGTACCTGCTTATACTGCAATGCAAAGTGTACCTTTTTATCCTCCAGGTGGAATTAATTATGTTCCGGTAGTACAATCGCAAACTGCTGCAATTGCAGGTATGGCTGCTGTTAATACTACTGCCGCGGCTGCTTCAGCTGCGAATTTATTAACAGTAGCAAAAATTGGTCCATTAGGTATTATTGGTAATGCAATACTTGGCAAAACTGGCAGAATGGTTTTAATAGGCTTAGCCCTAGCAACATTTGTAGGTATAGCAGCTGCTGCAACTAGTTCACAAGGCGAAATAAAGCAATATACTTATACATTTAGAGAATTTTTAGATACTATTAAAACTTTCGCTACAGATAATCCATTTGCATTTTGGACAATAGCTATTACTACAGTTTCTATTCCATTAATCTTAGTTGGTCTTTGGAAGATTCGAATGGAAATTGCAAGAACTATAGGTGCAGCTGCAGCATTTTCAGTAATGCATCCATTCCAAGCATTTGGGATTATGCTTAAGGAATTATGGATTAAACTTGCATTTACATCTAAAGCATTTACTATTTTAGGTATTGCAGCAATTGCAACATTTGCAGGAATGCAAATGTCAGGTGGTTCATTAATGGAAGTGCTAATAGGTGTAGCATCTATTGGGGTGTTATTAGGTAGTATATGGACTGGTCTTGGCTTAACTTTAGCTGGAGTTGAAACTGCTTTAGCAGCAATTAGTCTTACACTTTTAGGTGTAGTAGGATTTGTAGCAGGACTTGCTACATTATTCTTAGGTGGTTTTTTCCTTGTGTATTTCTTTGGTGAAGGCGACAGTTTTTCAGAAAAACTTAACAGTATTTGGCATAAAATCAAAGAAATTATAGGTTTAGGTACAGGAATTTCAGCTCAAGCAGAACAATATGGAAAATTAATACCTAAAGAAAATAGAATAATTTTAGAAGAAGTTGGGATTAAAGGTTCTAGCCTTGATTTTAGTAAGGTGAATTTTGAAGCTCTTGATGACAAATTTAAAGAATCTTTTAAAGAAGCCATAAAAAACTTAAATGATGAAATTGAAAAAGGTATAAAACAGAAATTTAAATTTGATATTATGAGTGAAGATCAGAAAAAGAGTATTAGAGAAGCTGACGAACAAGTAAAACGTATAAAAGAGAAAGCTGAAGCTTCAAAACGTTTTAATGTAGAAAATTCAATAAAAGATCTTAATAAATTTGCACAAGCAGAACAAACATGGGTTTCTAATATTGCAAATATATCACATAGAACATTATTAACAATTGCACAAAGAACAGAAGAAGATATTGTAAAAATAAATAAATTAACAGGTCAATTTGGTGTTGGACCTGATCAATATAAAAGAATTTTGCAAGAAAGACGTGTTAAACAAAATATGGATACAGGGCGTTTTGATCCAACGCATATATATGCTTCTGAGCAAACACTTAAAATTCAAAAAATAGTTGATAGAATTAAAAGGCCATCAGCTATTCAGGTAGCAGAGCCTGGTACTGAGTTTGCAAATTTAGATAGAGTATGGTCTCCAACATTAGAAAGATACACAATAGCATTACATAATTATCAACAAGCAGCTAGAAGTTGGACATGGGAAACTCGTAGCGATATAGAGCCTTTTGCTGATGCATTAGAAAATGTAGCAAGTGAATTTGAATATTTCTCTAATCTTGTAGATAAAATGCAATGGCGTGAAGATAGAGTAAATGCTTTTGTTAAAAGTTTAACTGAAGTTGAAGGTAAATTAAAAGGTGTAGATTTAACAATTGAAGCTAGTGTATTATTTGCTTCTGATCCAGAATCCTTCAAAAATATGGAAGTTTTAGCAGAACGTATTAAACTTATAAATAACAGATTAAAAGAAACATCAGGCGCTTCTGGACATATTGATTTCGTAGAAAGAATTAAAGACATAAATGCTTCAGAAGTTACAAAAGCATTAATTAATATTGAAGCTATACAAACAGCTGAAAAGAATAGGTATTCACCACAGGATGCTGCAGCAAAAGTCGCAGAGCGTGTTAGTTTTCCAGTTAAACCAGATGTAATACGTAGTTTACCCACTGATTTTGCTTCCATGGATATTAGAAAGGAATTAGCTGAATTTGAAAAGTTACAAGCTGCATCAAAGAATTTCATTCTAGCTACTAAAGAATATTTGCCTTTCTTAAAACCAACTGACTTGGAATTATTTAGATCTGGTTTTGCAAATGCATCTAAAATGGTTTTGGATAAACAAAACGAATTGAAAGATAAAATTCATAAAAATTCAAATGATATAATTCGAATACTCTCATTAGCTGATTTAACAGGAACAGATATATCACCTGCAACTATTGCAGCAATCGGTGTTAGAGGTCTTAAAGCCCGTGATTTAATGATGCAAGAATTGAATAAAGCTAAAGATGCTTTAAAAGCTACTGAATTAGGCGTTTCCTCAATACCACCTGGTACTGCCGCTGTAAGTTCTGAGTATAAGAAAATGCATCCAGTGGCAGATCCAACAGCAGCATATGTTAAAGCTGCAACTGATGTGTATCGTTTTGAAAGAAGACTTCAAGAAAGCATTCCGCCTATAAAATCATTTAGTGACTCTTTAAGTCAATTGAGTACTTATGGATTAGAAATAAATTTTGAAGATTGGTATAAATATGACGCTACTGAATTAAATAATTTGATCAAGAAAACAGATGAATTAGCTGAAGTACAACGTAAATTAGCTCATTTAGGTTCAAGGGAAGTTGATCCTGAGATAAGAAAGAAGCAATCTCAAGATGCAGATGAAACAAAAAGAGCAAATGCAAGACGGTCGTTAGAAATGAAAAGATGGTCAGCTACAGATATGCTTCAAGCTATAGGTACTGCTGGTGCACAATTTAATATTAAAGATATATCAAGAATTTCATCTCCTGATTTTAAGAATATGATTTTAGAAGCGGAAGAGTATGCTAAAATTCAGCAGATACTAGGTGAAAAAGATTCTTTAAAGCTTCCTGAAGAACAATTGAGAGCTTATGCATTAAGAGTTATAGCAATTGAAAAGAATATGACTGAGCAGACTCTTAAGTATCGTAATTTATCTTTTAATGAACGTTTACAAGATTTTAGTTCTGCTGGTTTAACAATTGATCTTAATACGTATTTTAGACTAAAGCCAGAAACAATTGAAAGTTATACTCAATTAGCAGATGAAATAAATGTGTTAAATACATATTTAAACATGAAAGATTTATCAGCAGATGCTAAATTCTTTCTTGCAGTACAATTAAGAGCTAAAAAATATGATGCATTTTTAGAGAATCTTAAATTAGAAAATTATACTAATAAATTATCAGCAATTACAAGTGCATTTGGAGATTTAAATATTCAAGGAAATGAATTTGCAGTATTATCTGTTTCTGCAAAAATACGCTTAGGTCAACTTGCTGATGAGTATAGAGATGCTACAGAAGTGCTTACTAAAATGGGGGTTGAAGGACAATCAAGTGAAGCAGGAAAAGAAGCTAATGCTGCTCAAGTAGCAAGGCTAGAAGAAGCTAGAAAACTAATGAAAGCAGGAAGAACTTATAATACTAATATAGTTGATATATTTAATCAAGCAGGTATTTCTGTAGATAAGGCAGCAGCTAATTTAATTAGTGCAAGTTCACTTGAAAAACTTAAACCAGATCTAAATCGAATGAAGAAAATTTCAGGAGATTTAAATACTCCAGGATTAGTGATTAGTGAAGCTGCACGAATAGCTGCACAAGCTGAATTTGACGCATTAGAAGAAGGAGTAGTTTATAAAGTTAAATTATTAACAATGAGGCCTCAAGAACTCCAATCATATAAAGCTGGTGAATCTTTTGCTAGTTCTATGAGTGAGGCTTTTTCAACTGCATTTAAAGATTCAATTCAAAGTGGAGAATCTACTTGGCAAAAGGTACTGAGTATCTCTCATAAACTTGGTAATACTTTTGTTAAGAAAATTACAGATACTTATATAGATGGCATGGTTAGTACGCTTTTTAAACCAACAGGTATTTTAGATACGTTATTTAAAAGTATAGGTAGTACCTTATTTAGTGGTGGTGCTAATTCATTAATTGGAACATTACTTGGTGGTCCTGACGAAAAACAATTATTAGTTGCATCAAATAATAAATTAATAACTGCACTTGAGAGTTTAAAGGATAGTATTCTAAGAATATCAGGTGTAACAAGTTCAAGCGGTCCTTCAAATTATCAAACATATACTGAGACAAATAATCCATCAGCAGTAAGTGATTATACTGAAACAGATATTGCCACGCCTATTGAAGATTCTGGTGAAGCTACTGTTACTGCTATTAAAGATTCTGAACATATTCAATCTAGACAATTAGATGAAGCTAAAAAAGCTACAGGTGCTTTAGGGAATTTATCTAGTTTATTTGGTAACAGTTTAATTGGTAATGTTTTAAGTGGTGTAAATGCAGTGGCAAGTACTATAAGCTCCGTTGGAGTAATTGCAAAGTTTATGGGTACTGGTGCAGCTGAAGGCGGTGCTATCCAAGGACCAGGTACTGGTACTTCTGATAGTATTCCTATAATGGTATCTAATAATGAATTTATAATAAATGCAAAAGCTGCATTTAAACATAGAGGTTTATTGGAAGCTATAAATAATAACCGATTAGGTAAATATGCAACAGGCGGTTCAGTTTTAGCAAGTAGTGATGCTATGAGTTTATCACTTCAAGATAAAACAAGCAATCAACAAGTATTCAATATAAATATCACAGGTGATATAAGCCGTCAGACTCGTTCTGAAATACAAAGAATGATTCCGAATATTGCTGTTGGTGTGAATGCGCATAACAAAGAAAGAGGTAATAGATAATTAAAACCATGCATACTATGGTTCTTATTTTAGGAGTTGTTATGTATGGTATTTTAAAAGGTTCTACTAATACTGGAATAGATTCTGAATTGCAATGTATTTTTACAGCACCGTTATCTGTTATAAGTAATCAACCAGCATATGCACAAGACATGATGAATTTAAAGCGTAGAGTCGGTGGACAAAATATTCAAAGATGGGAAATTGAAGCTAATATCATGCCGTCAAATAACGATTCTAATTTTCTTGTGCATAGTGTTTTAAATGGATACAGTGAAGAATTCTATATCAGAATGCCGCAGGTTTATGGAAATAAACATTCTACCTCAATTTATATCGAAGTAGATGCAGCTGCACAAACTGGACAGAAATATATTTCAGGAATTGATGCCTTAAATATACGAAATGCATCTAATCTTTGGGTTGGTGAATTTATTAAATTTGAGAATCATTCAAAAGTATATCTTGTAGTTAATGGTGGTGTTAATGGAGTTGGGATTAGAATTTCACCACCATTACAAAAAGATGTTATTAATACTGAAAAACTTGTTACAGGTGATAGGGTTACTTTTAAAGCCTACTATGATCCAAGTGTAAAACTTGGTATTACATATATTGATGGTATTATGAGTAACCCTGGTAGTATTAAATTTTTAGAGAGTATATAATGCGTAATTTTGGCTTAAATGCAAAATATATGCTTGCACAAAATAATGTAATTTTAGCTTATTGTGTAAAAATTTTAACTAATACTTCAGTACTAGATAAATACAGTACAACTGCACCATATGATATTACAATTGAGAATAAAGTTTATAAAGCAGGAGATGGATTAGTAACAGTAGAAGCACCTCGATTATCTTCTGTAGTTGATAGAGAAACATATAAAATTGTATATTTAGATCAAAATTTTGAATTAAGAACTTTACTTGAAAAAGGTTTAGTTGGTGCAAAAGTAACTGTATTTGTAGTATTATTTAATTCTCTAGATACTATATATGGATCAGTACAACCTGGTTTTCCTTATTTAAATTCAGATGATATAATTATCGCATATAAAGGGATAATAGATACTACTGGATATACATTAGAACCATCACAGGGTAAAATTGTTGTAGCCTTAGAATGTTCAAGTCCAATGGCAGCTTTAGATTTAACTCGTGGTTTCTATACATCTCGTGAAGCTATGCAAGAAATAAATCCTGCTGATACAGCATTTAATCAGATAAATGAAGGCTCTAGGCAAGTCTCTAGATTATGGGGAAGATAATGTTTAATTTTCCTAGAAAAGAAACATTAAAAAGTAGTAATGCTTTAATTCAAATCTTTAGAAATGAAAAAGTAGATATAAGCAAAATTGAGCAACTTGAGCAATTAATGCTAAGGGAACCTCAATTAGATATCAAACCTAATTACTATTTTGGTAAAGATCTTTGTGTTAAAGAAATATTCTTTAAGCAGGGCACTATTGCTACTGGTTTAATACAAAAATTTGAACATGTAAGTATTCTGATTAGTGGGCATATGACATTATGGACACCTTTTAATGGTGTTCATGAAGTTCGTGGTCCGTCTATTACTGAAGTAAAACCCGGAATGAAGCGAGCTGGTTATGCACATACTGATGTTCATTGGTTATGCGCTTATGGAATTAGAGATGTTGAAAATTATAATCAAGATGAAATAACAGAATTTCTAACATTTAGGTATTATGGCGAGTATCTTGATTTTAAAAAGAATCTCTTAAGGAATTAATATGGTTAGCTTATTTACTGCAATTGAGACTGTTTGGGCAGGTGCAGCTGTTTACGGTACTGTTGCTGTTAATGCAGCTTGGGCAACAATTGGAAGTTATGTAATTATGGCTGCTTCTATGGTTTATCAACAGCAAGCAGCTGCAGCTGCCCGTAAAGCCGCTCAGGAAAAAGCTGATGAAGCAAAAGGAATTCAAGCAGTTCTTGATGGTGAAATTGCTCCTTTAAATGTTATTTATGGTAGAAATTTAGTTGGTGGCATTAGAGTTTATCATAATACTTCAAGCGTGTATTATTATGTAGATGCATCTGGAATACAAGTCTTTAATCAGAAACGTGAAGATGGTCTTATGGCTTTAGGTCAAAGTCATGGAGGAGACCATCATCAATTCTTAACAACTCAGCAATGTTTAGGATTTGCTGGAATAAATCAATGTTATGATTTACAAATTGATGGAAAGACTTTTAGAGGTGAGTATACTGATGCACATAATCAAATTATAGAAGACGGTGATGAAGTTGGTTTCGATTTAACTACAAATACATATGTATTACATAAAATCGGTTCCACAAATTATGATCAATTAGATATTATTAATCACTCTTACCGTATTTTTAGAGTTTCAGAAGCTTTGGTAAATATACAAGGTAAGTATAGCTACACTGTAGATGGTCCAGTTTTTGAGTTACCAGCTTTATATGCAATATATAGTGGTATACCTTTAACTATACCATTTCGTGATGGTATTATTGTACATATTTGTGCTAGTGGAAATGTAGCAGATCCTCTAGCTACTGCAAACGGGGTTGCAAGTACTGCTGTATTTACTAATACTGCCTATGCTACATGTATTTATAACTTTAATAGAGATGCACCACAATATCAAGGAACACCTACTGCGCAGTTCTTTATAGAAGGAATGAAGGTTCTTAATATTAGTCCTCCAGGAACTAGTCTTGCAGTTGAAAAGATATATAGCAATAATCCAATTTTAGTTTTATTAGATTATTTAATGAATCCTATTTATGGTAAAGGCTTAACACAAGAAGATATAGATTTACCTTCATTTTATAATGCAAAAGTAATTTGTGATCAAGTCGTAATGTCTACTGTAGAGCTAGAAGGTAAATTATGGAAAGCTAAAGGCGGTACAAGAAGTATTGCACGTTATGAATGTAATTTGGCACTTGATTCAAGTAAGAAAATTAGAGATAATATTGAATCAATACTTGAAACAATGGATTTTGCCAAGTTAATTTGGTCAGGTGGTAAATATAAAATAAATCTGCAGTATCCTGCTACAAATGATGATATTATATTTGCTGGCGATACAATAACTGATAGTGATATTATAAGAGAAAATGAAACAGTTATTTCATGGCCAAATGCTCAAGCTAAATTAAATTTTGTTACAGTAAGATTTTTAAATGAATCTAAAAACTTTGCTGAAGATACAGTTGCTTGGCCTCCTAAACATCCAGTAGTTCTGAATTATATTGAAGGTGGTAGTAATGTTTTAGCTACTAATCAATTTATTGCAGGTTATACTTATAAAGTTATAACTTCAGGTTCTCCTTCTATTGGAATAGTAAGTACTTTATTTGTATCGACTGGAAGTGAAATAGGAAGTGGTACTGCAATTCTTGATATATACGCTACATACTTGGCACAAGATAGCGGTGTACTTCTTGAATCTGAAATATTTGCAACAGGTACTACTGATAGATATCATGCATTAGCAAAAGCTGAACAAACAGTTAGAATGAGTAGAGATACAATTACATATACTTTAAATTTAAATCGTGATTTTATACATTTAGAGCCTGGTGATTTTATAAGAGTAAATTCTGAAATTTTAAATATTCCAAATGAAATACTAAGAATTGATGAAGTAAAAGCTGATAGCGGTATTGTAAAAATAACAGCAATGAAATTTGATGCAAATATGCTTGCATGGAATGTTAAAGATAATGAATTACCTGTAATACATAATTTATTTAATTTAAATCTCGCACAAGCCTCTAATTTAAATTATGTTACTGGTTCTCCATCTGGTAAATTAACTTTTACAAAATCCTCTGATACTCGCGTAAAAGAATATAGTATTAAAATTACTAATATTCCAATTTCAAAAATTAATGCAGATACGACTTGGACTGAAATTGGTAGAACAGTGAATGATTATTTCTATTTATCAGATCAAATTGGTGGTAGCTATACAATTACAGTAGTTGCAATGAGTGGTTTGCTATCAGCACAAAGAGATTTTTGGCCAGCATTAACTATTGGGATACCATTAAAAGTAATAAATCGAGTTTTATTTACACAAGTGCAAGTATTTAAAAGATCTGCTACACTGATAGCGGATCCACCTACTGGTGGTTCTTATAATATAAATACTATCTTAACTCCACCAACTAGTTGGTCAGTTTTACCACCATTAGGAAATGATCCATTATATATTACATCTTCAATTGCATTAATCAATTTAGAATTAGGCCAAACAGAAGATTCAGCAATATCATGGAGCCTTCCAATTTTAATAGTTGAAGATGATATAACAACAATAAATTACTCTATAATTTCTGCTAGCACTTTTGGTATTAAACAAGATGATCTCGGTAATAATTTTGGTACTGCTAGTGGTGATATGAAGGTAATTGTAGAAGGCGTTGATCATACTGAAGATATGATATTTTCAGTAATATCTACTAATTGCACTGTTACATTTACTGGAGCTGCTGGTCATTTTGAAATTTCAGCTTTAGTAGGTGATTTAGGTAGTGCTGTCTTGAAAGCACATGCAGATACATTTGATTACTACCAATCTATACAAGTAAGTGCTATTAAACTTGGTTACATAAGAGATATAACGCCACCAGATCCGCCTGTTGATATAGATATAACTCATGATTATAGCACAGTATTTATTATAATTAATGATACATTGGATTATACAGTAGGACATGGTCATTTAAAAACAGAGGTATATGCTTCTAAAATTGATGATATCGATGATGTAACAACTCAAAAGTATGCCGATATCTTTGGGGTATCTGGATCTTTTGTTGCACCATTAGATTCCAATCCTTTATATATTTGGCTTAAGTATGTAACTAAAGATGAGATAGCTTCAGATGCTTATAGAAACAATACTCTTACTATAAGTAAGATCGGCAGTGCTGAATTGCAATCAGGTATTATTACTGAAGCTTTAATGGATTCAACTTATGCTGAAGTAATCTCAACTGCAGCTGCCGAAGCAAGTCAAGCGTTAATAGATGTTGCTATAGCACAAGATACTGCTGATACTGCTAATACTTCAATCGCAGATATTATTTCTGATAGTTTATTAACGCCTGATGAGAAACCAGCGATAATTCAGGATAACACTGTAATTCTTACAGAACAGAGTGGAATTGATACTCAGGCGACAGCTTATAGTATAACCACTGAAAAGACTATTTATGATGATGCAATTAGTGCTTTAACTACTTACTTAGCAACATTAACTTCTCCAGTTTTATGGTCAAATTTAACTGATAAGACTACGATAATAGGTACTACTTTTAGAACTAAATTTACAGATGTTTATACTTCTAGACAGGCATTATTAAATAAAATATCAGCAAATGCTAAAGTATTTGCAGCAGCAGCACAAACGCAAGCAGATGCTGCTTTTAGTGGATTGACTAGTAAACTTACAAATGGTGCATCTACTATATTATCAAGTAATACAGAATTAACTACAAGTAATTATAATGTAGCTACAAACGGTCTTGGTGGCGTAGCTATAACCAACAGTGGAATACTTGGCAGAAAACGAGTCGGTGGTGCATGGGTCTACACTTTTACGGTCGATACGGATGGTAATGCCTCTTTTGGAGGTACTCTTAACGCTGCTGTGGGTTCCTTTGCCGGGAATCTCGACGCAGCAACGATCACTGCGGGAGGCATTTCAGTCGGGGCATCAGGTTTTGTAAAAAGTAGTAATTGGAATGACTCTGCGCATACTGGTTGGAATATTGATAATACTGGTATTACTGCACATAATATTACAATTAAGGATTTAGCAGGCAACATATTGCTGAGTTCTGGTGGAAGTTATGCAGCAGCAATCCTTAATAGTAACGTTACAGCTACTACTCTTGGTGCAGTTAAAACAGATCTAACGAATGCACCATCAACTATTCTTAATAGTAACATTACAGCTACTACTCTTGGTGCAGTAAAGACAGATCTAACGAATGCCCCGTCAGCTATTCTTAATAATCAAATCGCTATTAGTTCAGCTGGTGTTCTATCAGGCGCTGGTGGCGGTACTGTAACTGCTGCAGCAATTAATGCAGTCCAAACTAGTCTTGCAAATGCTCCTGCTGGAATTATTAATAGTAATGTAACTTTAAGTACTCTTGGCGCTGGTGCATTTGCTACATTAGCTCAAATTACTTTAGGTAATGCTGCTACTTATATTGCAGAAGCGGCAATACCTAGGGCATTAATTGGGGCGTTAAATGTAGTGACCGCGGATATTGTAGATGCACAAATTACTACTGCTAAAATTGCAGATTCTAATATTACTACTGCTAAAATTGCCAATTTAGCTGTTACTACTGCATTGATAGCAGATGCTAATATTACAACGACGAAAATTGCAGATGCTAATATTACAACGGTGAAAATTGCAGATGCTAATATTACAACGGTGAAAATTGCAGATGCTAATATTACTACTGCTAAAATTGCAGATGCTAGTATTACTTCTGCAAAAATTATTAGTCTTGATGCTACAAAAATTACTACTACTTCTTTATCAGCAATTAATTCAAATATGGGCACAGTTACAATAGATTCTACTGGTTATATAAAAGGTGGGCAAACAGGATATAATAGCGGAACTGGTTTCTTTTTAGGTTATTCGAGTGGATTTAAATTTTCTATTGGAGATAGTAGTGCAAATTATTTACTTTGGGATGGTGCAGGGTTAGTTATAAGGGGTAATATTTCTGACAATCGCGCGTATACTACAGGCACAATTCCAATAGCATCTTCTCCTCTTCCAGCGTATACAACTGTTACTACTTATACTACAGGAAAAATTAAAGAAATTTCTGTAGCACGTACAGGAAATCTTACAGTTTCTTTTGATTTAGGTAGTGTTTCAAATGGTGGAATTGCAAGAACTGCATATGGTAAAATTTATAAAAATGGAACTGCAGTTGGAACCGAACGTTCTGTTGTATCTGGAGGCGCTGATGATTTAAATGTACCAACAAATTGGACGACATATACTGAAAATTTTTCTGTAACTGCAGGAGATTTAATTCAAGTTTATTCACATTTAGATGTTACAAATAATGCACGTGCTTGGGTTAGATCTTTAGTTTTAAAAAATGGTTTTTTCTTATCAGAAGTTAATTTATTATAATATACCAAATTTTAAATTCATTGCAATATCTTAAACTTATAATTCAATTTACTATAAAAACTTAGATTATTTATTTAAAATACCCTGTAACTTAACGAGAAAGATTACTTTAAGGGCAACTATGGCGCGTACCCCTATTTCAATTATTACATCTGATCTTCAGTCAGATACAGGTAATGTATTATGGTCTTTTGTGCAAGGAGAACAATTAGAATTCCCAATTACTCTCAATTTTGTTACTAATGCAGGAGTAGGATACACTTATGAAGCTGTTATTATGGAAGCTAACAATGTTGCAGGTGATGCAACTATTCCTACTACTGTAAGAACAAGTGGAGTAAATACTACATTAACAGTTAGGGTGCCAACAGATCGTGGTACATGGGCAGCTGGAACTGCTTATAATAGAGAAGATGTAGTATTATACGGAAGTGCCTATTATAAACTTCTTACAGGTACTGCACGTATTAATGCTACATTGCCTAATGCAGATCCTTTATGGGAAGTCTATATACCAAATAAAGTATATATTCAATTTATACTTAGTTTAGCTGCAACTTGGACTGTACAACCTACAGCAATTACTCCAGTTTATGGTTTCTTTGAATTACGCGTAACAGAGCCTGCAGGTGGTGTGTTTCAACGCACCTGGAAACCGATGCGAGGTGTAGTAGAAATACTTTTTAGTCCAACGAATTTGGTTACTTAAAATGGATAAAGTAATTGATTTGCCAATGATTAGAGTGATGAGTATAACTAATAGAATAATTTCAATGAATCCAAATCAAGAAATTAAGAGTATAAATATACTTCCAATAAATTCTGTAATACCTATTATTAGTCTACCTGTAAGTAAGACTATTAATTTAATAAGTAGAATAATTTCAAAGTCTATAATATGAAATATCCATTAACTTTTTATACTGATAAGTTTATAAAACCTTGGCAAGCTGGTTGTGTGAAGGCTCTTTGTATACTTATTAAGCCTGAGTATAGTAATGATGAAGGTCTTTATCAACATGAATTAACTCATATCCATCAATGGATATCCTTATCATTATTGCCATTTTTAATAGGAGTAACAATCGGCTATGTTTATGAAGAATACTTATATTTTATAACTGGATTTTTTATTGGGATTAGTTTACATCCTTTATTTTATAAATTTATAACTTCATATCGTATGTATACTGAGCTTGAAGCTTATAAAGTTCAAATGTTATATCCTGATAAAAGTGGTAATCGATTAAGTTCAGAAAATGCAGCATATAGGTTATCATTACAACAATATGATTTAGGTATTACTTTTGAGCAAGCAAAGTTAAAATTCAATGAGGGAAAATATGAGCAAAATTGGTAAAGCAATAAAGTATATGCGTAATGGCGATCCTGTTAAACGTGGCGTTTGGGAGTCAAATGTATTTTTAAAATTAGAAGAACCAAGTAGTAGCTCCAATTTAACAGAAGAGTATATCTGTATGGAAGATAATGGTTCTATATTTCTTTATGTATTTTCGCATGAAGATATCTTAGCAGATGATTGGGAAATCCATAAAGAATGATTGAAATTATAATTGGTAATACACCTATCGAATTTGCTATTAGAGCTTTAATTGGTTGTATCTCAATAACATGGATGATTTTATTATGGAAAGCTCATCTTGATGTTAATGCTCCTAATTTTACATTTCGTGGTTTTGTATCAACTAAAGAAGGTTTTCCTGATAGAGTAGCTTTATGCGAAATAACAGTATTAATTTCAATGACTACTTGGGGTTCAGTAATGGTATTACGTAATCAAATGAGTGAATGGTTTGTTACTGCTTATTTAGCTGTATTTGTATTACGTGGTGCTCATGCTGCTTATTTGAAATCACATACTCCTCCTGAAAAACCAGGTTCATCTGCAGTAACTACAACAATTGAACGAGAAATAAAATGAATTTCGACCAAGCTTTTGATAGGCTAATAAAAAATGAAGGTGGGTACAGTAATAATGAAAAGGATCCTGGTGGTGAAACTAATTGGGGTATTTCTAAACGTTCATACCCTAATCTGGATATAAAAGCACTAACACGAAATGAAGCAAAAGCAATTTACTTAAAAGACTTTTGGCAACGTGGAAATATGGAAGAATATGATCATGCAATTTCTTTTCAAGTATTTGATATTGCAGTTAATAGTGGTATTGAAACTGCATTAAGAATGCTACAAAAAGCAATAGGAGTAGCAGATGATGGTCATATAGGTCCAATTACAATTGCAGCTATAAACTCTAAAACTCCAAGTAAAGTAATTATTAGTCTTATTGCAGAAAGACTTGAGTTTTGGCGTAAACTTTCTATATGGTCACAATTTGGAAAGGGATGGACTGGTAGAGCTGTGCAAGATTTAAGGTATGCAGTAGAGGATTTATGAATAAACAAAAGGGAATTATAGCTTTAGGATGGTTAATCTTGGCAGGTATTTTGCTAGTGATTACTTCACTTGCAGGATTAATAAAATTATGGTCTAATTATACTACAAATTTAGATAAGCAAAGTTATGATCGTGGTAAATCAGTTTGTAATGCAGAATATATAGAACGAGATAATACTCAATTACAAATAGTAATGACTGCTAAAATTGCAGCTGAAAAACGAGTAAATGAAGTTGAAGCCAAACTTTTAGATCAGCAAATTATTATTAAATCAAATTATATAAAAGGAATAAAGGATGGTAAAAAACTTTCAGACGATCGTATTACTGCTATTAACATCGGTACTTCTGTCTTGTACGACCCAGGAATTAAAACCAGAGACTGCCCCACCATTAATAATGAATCTGCCTCATCCAAAGATACCACAACCACCACCGGAAATATTGGAACCAGTGGAACCGAACTTTCAGCAGAGGCTAGTAGATTTCTTCTCAATCTCACAGAAGAAGCCGATAGAATAACAAGAAGGTTAATACTTGCACAGTCTGTAATACTTAGTAATCTTAAAGTTTGTAATTCAGAATAACCCTGCTTTTAAGCAGGGTTTTTATTGCGCAAATATGGGTATCTTATATGAAATATAACTAAAGGAGTTCATAATGCGATATTTCCTATTAATACTTTGTATATTTTACACTTCATCATTTGGTCAGGAATTTTTTAAATGGATACAGCCAATTACAAAAATAACTTTACAACTAAACCCTGAAGAGCTTAAATGCCTTGCTGATAATGCCTATTTTGAGGCACGTGGTGAAGGTATTAAAGGAATGTTTGCGGTGACGAATGTAGTTTTTAATCGCCTTGCAAACAAATCCTTTCCAGGATCTATTTGTGAGGTTATTTATCAATACAAACAATTTTCATGGGTTGAATTAAAAAATAAAAAAATAGACGACCCAAATGCATATCAACAAGCATTATCGATTGCTGAAGCTTTTTTACGTTTTGGGAATTACTATGATATTACGAATGGTAGTTTATGGTATCATGAAATTCAAATTAACCCTATATGGGCTTCTGAGCTTCGAATAGCAGCAATGATTGGTAATCATGTTTTCTATAGGAAAGGCGATGTCTAGTAAATTTTATCATTTAGGTGGTTATGGTTTAAGTATTAAACTTGGTGGAGAATTAGAAAAACCAAAAAGTAAAGCAATCCCAGGTTTAAATGCAGAAAAGAGTCATTCAAAAATCCCTTGGGAATTGATTTTAAATATACGAAAAAGTCATGAAATTGATCGTAAAACTATTCTTGAAGTAGCTGAAATCTACCATTTGAATTACAATACAACAAGAAATATACTTACGTATATTACGCGTAGAAATGCGTAAATTAGCCAGAGTGGTGGAATCGATATACACACAAGACTTAAAATCTTGCGCCGTAAGGCATACGGGTTTGAGTCCCGTCTCTGGCACCATTAAAAGGAGCATATTATGACTGAATTTCGTGTTAAAATTAAAACTAGGATTACAACTCGTGAATTTCATATCTACCAACCGTCGTGGAGTAAAGTGATGGATATCTGCTTCTGGGCGTTTGGTGATGAGCAAGTTATATATCTTTCGATTTCACCTACAAAATGAAATATACCTTTGTAGGTGATATTCATGGCCGTTGGGAAGCGGTTAAAGAGGCTCTTCAACGTGACGGTGAAGTGATATTCGTGGGTGATTTTGTCGATTCATTTGATCGTTCAGTAGACGATCAAGAGAAATGCTTACAGCTTGTAATTGAAGCAATAAAGCGAAACAAAGCTAAAGCAATTGGTGGAATTTTCTGGTGTGATTTTAATCAGGAATTTGTACCAATAAAAGGGATAAATCAAATCTTTGGTCACACTGGGTATGACAATAGAAATAAAGAGTATTTAAAGGGTTCAAAAATTCGCTTATTAAAAGGAATCGACTCTGAGAATTACTGTATTGATTGCCTTGATCGTAAACAAGACTTTTTACAATTAGAAATTTAAAGGAGTAATTGCTATGGTTGAACTTACCCTAGAAAATATCCTAACTGGTATAGTTGCCTTAGCAATTGCTTATTATTTTACATTATGGATTTTAAAGAAAAGGAAATAAAATGATTGAAGTATTTGGTTGTGGTTTTATTATTTTAGTAGTTGGTATTTGTTTTTTAGTCTGGGAAGAAAATCGTAAGCAAATTAAGAAATGGAGAGGAGAATGAGGTTCAGAAAGTTAATTAATCCTGATACTCTAAAGTTTAGGATTGAATTAATTATAGGCTGGCGAATTTTTCCTTTAACTGGTTTTTGGTTTAATTATTAAGGAGACTTTAGGAAACTACTGTTATAAGCAGGATTTTCTTAATGCCAAGCCTAGAGGCATAAGTCTAGGTAACTTGCGAAGGAGAGCGCAATGAGTAAGCAGCAATACTGCCCGATTTTCTGTAACAAGTGTGGGGATAGACAGTATGATGGAGACTGTCGTAACGGTTGCAATATTCCTTGGGTGCAGAAGCCAGAAACTAAACCTATTGCATTCTACCGCAATGGAGAACCTATAATTAAAGCTGAGTGTTTTACTTGGCCTAACATTATTACACGTAATTCGTGTAATTAAAAGTAGCTTAAAACCCGCAGTTTACTACGGGTTTTATAGTATCTTATATGATATTAAAGGGATACTATATGATTGGTATTTAATACCTGTTGAAGAGTCATGCGCTATTATAGGTATTAACTTTGGAGGAAAAGTATGCAAAACATTAATTATTACTGGCTTTAGCAAACAACTAGGAATGCTTACAGTTACTGTTAATGATGGTGTCATCTATGGACTTAAAAATAAAACAGTTGGTGGATGGGAAGAATGTGCATGTTTGTATCAGGCAAAGCTTTAGAAGTTTTTGAGAGAAGCTCAAAGTAGTCTTAGGTAAGGATATTTAAAAAGTAAACTTTTAAAAGGAGTCCCAAATGGATAATGGCTACGAAGATGATGCAATTGAGCTTGGCACAGAAGGAAGAGTATCTGTAAAAAAAATGAATAAAGACATTCTTAAGGCAGCAATTACTCTTACTGCTGATGAAGCACGGTTCTTGGTAGCTGCATATTATATGCAGCAAGAATCTCGTAAGCGTGCACGGAATCAAGAACGTGCTTTGCTTCAACAAAACAAGCCAAATGCAATTCTTACATGGTTGTCTGTTCAATCTGAGACGCTTGAAAAGCAAATTAAGAAAACTCTTGATCTGTACACAAGCAATCATGTAATGGGTTCATGGATGCGTGATATTTATGGTATTGGTCCTGTGCTCAGTGCGGGTATTCTTGCGCACATTGACATAGATCAATGTCCAACTGCTGGTCATATCTGGTCATATGCAGGTTATAACCCTGGTCAGATTTGGGAAGCCAAAGATGATGTCAAGAAATGGCTTATGAAAGAAAAGATTATGCTGAATGATTCAGATATAGCATATGGACTTGCAGCGGCCCATTATATGCGTAAGATTGAGACTCTTCGTAAATTTGCTGAAAATGATAAGGATGGTCAGCCACAAAAGCTTACTCTTGAGTCGTTGGCAAAGGCACTTGCGCGTCGTCCTTATAACGCTGACTTCAAAACGCTATGTTGGAAAATTGGTCAAAGTTTTATGAAATTTAGTAATGTTAAAGCTTGCTATTATGGTAGTATTTACCGTGAACGTAAAGCTCAAGAAGTAATGCGAAATGAGCAAGGTCTTTTCAAGCATATCGCAGATAAGAAGGTTGTTGAAGATAAATACGGTAAAACTACTGATGCTTATGCTGCGTATATCAAGGGTAAGCTACCACCTGCAGAACTTGATGGAAGAGCTCGTAGGTATGCCGTTAAGTTGTTTCTTGCGCATCTACACGAAGTATGGTATGAAAAGCATTTTGGTAAGCCAGCGCCTCTCCCTTACCCGATAGCTTTTTTGGGCCATGCTCATAAGATTGATCCACCTGGGAAGTAATTAGCGAAAGTGAAAGTAACAACAATGACGAATGAATCAAAGTACTCGAAAGTAACATAAACGACAAATGAATCAGTACGTTAGATAGAAACATATAACGAGAATGAATCACCCACTACAATAGTATCAGTTGGCTCGAATGAATCAAGGCCAGTAAAAAGTAACATTGAAGCGGAATGAATTACCTTCAAGCAATTGAAACAGAAGTAACGAGTGAGCTATGCAGGATAGTATCATGGAAGGCTAATGAATTATTTCCCGTGAAAGTAACAGACAGGGCAAATGAATTACTAAACTAAATAGTAGCAAGCTAGCCGAATGAAACTGCTAGGGTATAAAAACCCTAGTAGTATCATGGATTGTAAGTGGCGTAATAGTCTCAAAAGGAATGAATGAATTAAACGATATAAATAGTATCAAAGGTAGTGAATGAATCGCTTCAAATAATAGTAACAAACGACGCGAATGAGTGAATTAATATAAGGGATAGTATCACGATAGCGAAATGAACCAAATTTAAGAATAGTATCATGATCTGCGAATGAATCATCGCTTGTAAAAGTAACATACTAGTGGAATGCCTTTCAAGAAGGCAATATTAATTTGCAGTAAAGGTGATATCGTTTGATATTGCCTAACCTTGAAAGGAGAAGCTGATGTTTGATTTGCCAATAGTACAAAGCAGGGTGCTTGCTTTAATCGAAAAAGCACCGTTTGTGTTTTACTTAACAGGTAGCCGGAAGCTGACTCCGAGTTACGTGCTTAAGGACACAGATTGGGATTTCTTCGTTGAGGATACAGAACAAGTTGCTATATGGCTTGAGAAGTATTCTTTCGAAGATCTTAATGATCCGAATTATATGGACAATGGATTAGTCCATGTGTATCGTCGAGAGAATATCGATATACAAGTTCGGAGGGATGTAATTGATTGGCAACGTAAACAAGCAAGGCTTCTTGAGCTTCCAGAAGTCTGCCGGTTTGCGATGCTTATGAAAACACATCCACGTGACCTGTTGTCCCAAGTTTGGGATAGCTTGTAAACCAAATAGCCTAAGACCTGTATGGGTTTTAGGCTTTTAATCAAGGAGCTTAAATGATCAAAATTCGCTGGAACGAGCAAGAAATGCTCGAAGTAGGCAATCGTGCAAGACATTTAATTTCGAGTAATGGTAATACATCTATCTTGGATGCCGTTAGAAAAGCACAAGAGATTCTCCCAAAGAATCGGCAGAGACCTTTGAAAGGTATTTCGCAGCTTGAAAGGATTGTTGAAATTTGCAAGTTAAATGATTATTCTTCTGAAATTAAAAAAGAAGAAATCAAAGAAATAATTCAATTAATAGAACCTGTTAAGACTGAAGAACAATCAGTTGTTACTTTTGAGCATCTTATTGATAAGTTTGCAGAACGATTCGCTGATAAAGTAGCAAATGCACTTGCAAATAGCTTGAAGAGTAGACTAATTGGAATTTTGAGTCGAAGTGTAACTTCAATTACTGAAGATGACAAACAACAAAAACGAAAAGTTGTTGTGATTGGTCCAAAAGAAGATCAAGCAACAATGCTAAATCGTGAATTCGGTAAATTGTTAGATTTACGAGTTTTTGATGCCAGTCAACTAGATTTGATTGGTAAAAACGTTGCTAATGCAGCACATGTTGTATTATGGACTAAATTTACAACACATGCTGCACAAAATCTTGTACCAGCTAATAAGCGAATTTTTATCAATGAAGGCATGGATAAGATCCGAGCGAAGCTAGAGGAGCTTTACTGCCTAGATTAAGCTAGCCTGAAGCCCGTAGAAACTGCGGGTTTTGGAGTATCTTATATGATAACCCAAGAGGATATAAATGAAAACTATTCTTTTGATTAACAGGAGACTGAAATGGATATAATGCAAGAACTTGGTGTGGAGGAATCTTGTGCAGCTGATATTGAGTATCTACGTACAAGACATCGCCATACTCCAGAACTTGAAGCAGAACTCATTCGGCTTCATGCTATTGGTAGACCACCGAATATTTTTGAATTCGGTGTAACAGAAGAAACTCAACAAGCGCTTATGAGTATCATTGATGCTCAGTTAATTGCGGATGGGTACATTAAAAAATAAAATATTCAGGAAAGCTAAAACAGTTAACTAACTGTAAGGCTTTCTTGTTAATTAAAGGAGCAATATGCTTACACAAAAAAGGACATTGTCCTTAACTAAACCAGTAACAGTTGGTTACGTAGTGATTTTGATTAAAGACGAAGTATCATATTTTGTTAAGTTTAAAAGCTTAAGTGATGGTATAAAAGATATTGAATTAATGCCTTCTTTTCTTGATTTGCAAATGAAAACTCAATTTCAAAAAAGAGTGGTAAGGTATATACAATAACATCTATAAAATCACCAACTCTTTTTGTTTCTACAAATGAAGCAAAGAGCTTTATTGATTTTTGGCTTACACCCAATACAGAAAATAATAGAGTTAAAAAGTTTTTTGTTTTGGATTTTAAAATACAAGAACTTGCTGTAATGCAATAATCCGTTATTAATCATTTTATTCACAAAGGAACGAACGCAATGAACGACGCTCTGTTGTCGCGGTCAGTAGTGCTTTCTGCTATTCCAGAAAGAAAAGGTAAAGGTGTTTCAAATGCAGCTTTTTGTACAGCAACAATGATTGCTGAACGTATTCGGAATTTGCCGGTAGTTGATGAACTGCCGGTATCGAAACGTTTGAAAGCTGCACTCGAAAAGATTCAAGTACTTGAAACTGAAATTTCCAATAAAGAAGTAATTATTGAAAACTTGAAGTCTGCTATCGAGCAGCATGAAGAATTGCCGAAAGTGTAATCATGGCCCAGAAAGCAGTCTTTGAGCATATTACCCCGACTCTTGCAAAAAAATACTTGAATCATAATAAAGTGAATCGGACACTTCGTCCAGGTTTAGTAGAAAAGTACACATCAGATATGACTGCTGGTACTTGGACTGCATGCGCTGCTAATATTATTTTTTATGAAGACGGCGATATAGCCGACGGACAGCATCGATTATGGGCAATAGTTGAATCAGGAACACCTCAAGATTTTTGGGTAGTTCGTGATTTTCCTAAAGAAGCTGCACTCAATGTTGATACTGGTGCTATACGTACAGCAATTGATAATGCTAGAATTGGCGGCATTGGAGAAGGTCTTTCTAACGCTGGCATTGCAATTGCAAGAGCCGTAGAAACTGGAAAACGAACCTCTTGGGGAACGCTTACTAATACTCAAAAGCTTGGTTTTTTCCGTAAGCACGAAGAAGCAATTAAATTTGCTACAGCACATGGATTTAGTGGTAAAAATATCCGTAGTGCTGTGAGTAATGCTGCTTTTGCTAGAGCATAGTATCATGAGGAAGATAAAGAAAGACTTGCTTCTTTTGGTACTGTTGTTTCAAAAGGATTTGCTAATGGGGACGAGGATAGTGCAGCAATTGCTATTCGAAATTTTTTGTTGGCTAATTCTAATGCAATTACATCTAATGAGCAGATGTGAAATAGTGCTTTTATAAAAATTCAAAATGGTATTTGGTATTTTATGCATAAAAGACCTTTGCATATTATTAAGAATGTTGCAGAGGAAAGATACCCTTTGAAGAAAGGCAAAGGGAAATAAAGTATTCAGGAAAGCTTTACAGCCAGTTAGCTGTTTTAGCTTTCTTGTTATCTTTAACTTGCGCAAATAACAGTATCTTATATGAAAGAGAAAGCAATAGTGCTTTCTTTAAATCCAAGAGGAATATTAAATGATTTATCTGAATGCGAATATTATCAGCTTTCTTTATCATTTCATTGCAAATGAAGGTGTCAATTTTCCGACCGATGTGCAATGGAGTGAAGTTATGGAATTGATTGCAAGGGGTGATATTGTCCCTGCAGTAAAGGTTCTTCGGCTTGCTACTGAAACTACGTCAATGTACCCATGTTCAACCATTGGTAAATTTTCTAAGGCGTTGGCAACGTCTGATTTGAACAGGGTAAAAGTATTGGATTTGATTCACGCAAGAGACATTGTATACTGGTTGAGGCATAATCAGTCCACAGTGCAAGTAAAAGATTAAAGTGTTCAGGAAAGGTAGGTAAGTTTCTTGTCCTACTTTTCTTGTTATCTTTAAATGGGGTTTTAAAATGCTTGTGCTTATTCGTGGTTTGCCTGGAAGCGGTAAGAGTACTCTTGCAATAAATGAGTATCCAGGTTTTACTCATTTAGAAACAGATATGTATTTTATCAATGAGAATGATGAGTACGTATTTAATTCTGAAAAGCTTAGAGAAGCGCATAATTGGTGTCAATATGCATGTTTCATAGGGCTTTGGAGTGGAGATGACGTAATTGTCTCTAATACTTTTTCTCAAAGATGGGAAATGGAACCATATATCAAAATGGCTAAAGATTTTGGTATTAGTTACTATGTAATTGAAGCAAAAGGACAATATGCTAATCAGCATAATATTCCTGAATTAACAATCCAACGTTGGGAAATTATTTAATTTAAACAAGGAGATCCAAATGAACAGAACTACAGCAGTACGTTTAGTTAGTATCGTTAGGGATCTCCGAAACAACAATGGAGAATGCGTTATAATTTTGGCGCATCCCCGAAACGGAACCTCAGTGCTACGCGAGCATATTTGTATTCGCGAACGGGATTTTAATGATAACTGTAAAGTTATCGGTGAAATGTGTGTCGGTGCTGAAATTGCTTTCACCGGCAACTTGGATAGTTATTTTGACAAAGGCCAATGGAAACACGGCCTGAAGCAAATAATGAAAATGGAGAGATTGTGAGTCCATGTCCAGCAGGAAAGACTGCCGCTCGGTTCCGAAGCGTGTATCGGACATAGGAGATATTATAATGAATGAATTTATACCATTGATGAAAGTTATTAAGGATACTGAACCAAATCCTGATAGTTATGCAGTAATTGCAGTAAAAGGAAATGATGCAGTTTTTATGTTTGGTGGAGATAATAGACTTTTAATTAAGTTAATTCCACTTTTAAAGCAAAGGCTTGAAGAAAGCTTAGAAGCAGAAACTGTTCAATAATCTAAATGGGGATAAATATGGAAATGCAAGAATTGCTTAGAATATTAACCTCTAATGGGTTATCAACAGAACATTGGTTTTTAACAGAAGAAGAGTTATTAGAAGAAATCAATAATGGCGATTCAGCACTCGATAATAAAGGTATTAGACATTTCGTTGTTGGCCAATGCCGTATTGGAAGACCTGATTCAGTCGATGAATTATTGGAAGTGAAACAAATTTTTATAGATGGAAGAATACGAGAGCGTATGATCCCTGTATCTGGTAAGTTGAAATTCAATGAAGATCCTTTTGAAGGTATGAAAAGGGAACTCAAAGAAGAATTAGATTTAGAGGATAAGCATCTTGTTAGTTTGGAGCTTATAAGCAAAACATTCATTCCTGATAACGTTGCGCCATCTTACATTGGATTGCCAACAACATGTATGCAATATGTATTTAGATTAGTATTGCCAATAGAAGCAATAAAATCAGAATACATGGAAATTGCATCAGATAGAACTTCATTTTTTGAATGGAGGCCTATCAACCAACTTCGAATGAAATAACAACAAAATACGGCACTACGTGAAATAATTCTGGCAATTAACAGGTGATAGCGTACAATGCTGTATTCTATTATTATTTTTAGGAAATAAACTGCGCAAAAGGAAGTATCTTATATGATAGAGAAAAAGAAGTAATACCTTGAAAGGCACTGGCATTTCAGAATAATCTGAAGTGTAGCTAATTCATCTCAATGTGGGTGAATTTAATATTCTCGAAAAAGCATACAACTGCAATTGTATGTAACAAGGGAAAAGTTCTTGCAGGGACTTATCGGAGTGGCATCCGGAGTGTCTTTCAAAGTATTACGTCTAAGAGATGTTAAATTTAGCATTACTGTTAAAGAGAAAGCAATAATGCTTTTTCTAAATCTAAGGGGAACATCAAATGAAATATCTATTATTGTTATTGGTTTTAGTTTGCACATTTGGCTGCGCAAAAGAAGAACATGCAATGTATATATCCGCTGAGGCTATTGGTGAAGCCTGCCAAGGAGTAATAGATAAAGAGCATATATCTTATAAAATGAAAGAAAGACTTTTTCACTACTGCTTAAAAGAACTAGAAACTAGTATAATGAGTCGTGGAACTGAAGTAACCGGGGACTTAAATCTTATTCAGTCTCGTGCAATAGGGGATTCTAATTAACCACGCAAATAAGAGAATATAGTAAGAATTGTATTCTCCTCTGAACGTTTAATTGTAAATTAGTAAGGAGTTTTAAATGAACAAAGAACTTGTAATTGTTATTGGTGATCTCACGATTTGCGTAATACTCGGTATGCTTATCGGAATTCTTGGAAAAGCTTTCAAAGTACCCATATTGCTTGTAATTGCACTTGCAGGAGCAGCTGGTTGGGTATACCAATGGTTTGCAACTACATCCAGGAAGAATTCTGGATTCCGTTTGCATTCAATTAAGTAACAAAAGGATACAAGTTTTTGTATCCTTTTCTGAACGTTTAACCACAACTAGTAAGGAGTAAATTTATGTTTAAGCTTTTGAAAATTATGGTATGCTCTGTATTGGCGATTATTGCATTGTATTTTGCAATCTTGTTTGGATTTGCACTTGCAACGATACTTGCACCAAGTCTTCTTGGGTTTGTGTTCATTTCGGCAGTCTCGATTGCAGTTGTAAAGATTTGTTCAGTTATTACGGCTATTAGTGTATTCTTTGTATCACTGAGAAAACTACCAGAAGACTGCTCGAAATAAGCAGTACAGAAATACGTCCAAAAGATGTTAAATCGAGTAAATAGTGTAACTTACTAAACGATACATTCTGCTTTAAGGATGTATTCTAAAAGAATTGAAATATACTCAACTTTAGGAGAATCTCATGCTTAAGCTTGTAAAGAGTATTAAAAGTCTCTGGAATAAAGAACCAGAAGTAGTTATAAGAAGCAGATAGAGGGGAAATTTAAGAGTATTATGAGTACTTTTAAATTTCTATTTTTATAAATGTTGATAGTAAGACATTTATAAGAATTAACTTGCTAACAAGCAATAAACAAAATTTTTACCGGTTCTTTTTCATTTAAGGAATATAATGAAAGCACTTTGTATATTTGCAGGACAAATTGCAACACTTCTTTGGTGGTTGCTTTGCATAGTTATTAGTCTTAATGTGCTAACAATTTATATTTCCGAAAAAAAATTTAAATGAATCCATTTTTATTTAAGGAAACTTCATGAATATTTTATTTACACCGTTTTTATTTTTGTTCGATGTAGTTTCGGCTATTACAAAAGGAATTTTTGTTTTATTGACTTATATCCTTACATTTATTTTAGGGATAGTATTTATAACTGCTAAAGTAGTGCTTGCAGTTATTATTCTCCCCTTGCAATTATTTATATTGATTGCAGGATTTGTGTTAATACCACCTATAACCATCCTTTCTTTTATTTTTACTAAACTATCCAAGAGGAACTTCAAATGAAACTGTTGTGGAAAGCACTGAATGTTGCATTTACGGTTATGCTGTTTGCAATTGCATTGGCAGCTATCTTTGTAATTGGACGTTCTCCGATTTTTTGGGGAATTGCATTAATCGGTGTAAGTACGATTGTTGCAGCAAAGCTGTTTGTAATTGGTGCAGCAATTTTCTCATTCATTGCAACACTTGTTACACCAAAGGCAAAAGCGTATATCGATTCAAAAAGAGTTCTAAATAATGAACCGACAAAATGAGCCTTGGTATCAGCAAGCTGAACCAGAAGAACTAAGACCACAAAAACCTAAGCGAAAAGTAGAAGTAAAACAATTACCGGATGAATCAGATATCAATTTAGATCTTCATGGTTGGTATCCGGTAATTTCAAAAATTGAACCAGCAATAGAAATGACACTATATAAAACATTTATTGATAAACGTTTTATTTATGGTGTAAAACGGTTTAATCCAAAAACATTGCAAATTACAGAGTACGTAAGATTGCAAGGTAGTATATTTAATTCAATAAAGGTTCGAGGTATTAAGAATCTTGATAAGACAGCTGAGATGCTGTTTTTTATAAAAGAAAGTAATGTCAAAGAATTAAGAGTGATAATTGGACATTACGGTATCTCAGTAGTAGTTTAGTTGTTTTCTTTATCCCAAAACATCTTACCCCAAAAGGGTAGGGTGTTTTGGTTTTTTTTTTTTTTTTTTTTTAACAAAAAATA